>Ga0316600_10000370_pt1 | contig 22668 bp, 27 predicted proteins | sample OWC_soil_day5_CT_FD_207652 | JGI IMG/M metagenome (GOLD analysis project Ga0316600, IMG submission 207652) | Wetland soil microbial communities from Old Woman Creek delta, Ohio, United States - OWC_soil_day5_CT | ecosystem: Environmental > Terrestrial > Soil > Wetlands | place: USA: Ohio... | reverse complement strand
GTCAGAAAGCGTAGGCTGGCCGTGGAGGACGCATAGGTCTTGTCGCTGCCGAGCGCCGTCGCCGCTTCCATCGACACCACTGCTCCGACCGCGATATGGCCGAACCCGGATGACGTCAGTTCCTCGAACGTCTCGGCGAATTCCGAACGCATGATCGCGCCGTGCGCCACCGTCGCGACCCCCTCCAGCGATGCCAAGGAGGACGCATAGCTCTTGTCGCTGGCCTTCGCGGTCATGCACGCCAGCGACAGCGTGACGCCCGACTCTTCCGGACCGGCCACGGTTTCCGAGGCGCTGCCGGAGGCATACGCGGCGGCTTCCTCCAGCACCGTCTCGGCGTACACGTCGCCGTAGATGGCAGTCGTGCTGAAAGCGGCATCAACAACCGTGTCGCCGCCGTAGTACAACGCGCAGTCGGCAATCAGTTCGCCCGTGCTGACCGTCTCACTGGTATAGACCAACGCCTCGTTGCAGTAATAGGAAATCGCCGTGCCGCGCCGCTGCACCGACAGCGTGTCACCGTCTGAAAACCCGGCATAGGCCGTTTTCTCCACGCCCTTCTCGACCACCTTGAACTTGCCTTCGGTCACGTACAGGCCGAAATCGATCTCCGCCACCGTGGTGCCGGCATCGGTCTTGTCCAGTCCGACCACGATGCCGCGTGCGGACGCGGACGGCTTGAATTCCAGCCGACCGTCCCCGGCAATCGAACCCACACTGCGCGCACCGGCATTCCAGCCGATGTTGTAGTCGCTGACGAATTGCGCAGGCGTCGCCGCCACGCCCGCCGTCGGCGCAACCGCTTCCGTCGCCGGGTAGGTGACATAGGTGGTGACCTCGACCGTCTTGGTGCCGGTCTGGACGAATACGGAAGAATATCCCCCGGAACTGACGGAATAACTTGGTGACGTGACCCAATAACCCGTCGGGTAGGTCACATAGGACACCACCGCGACCGTATACGCCTCATGTGCCGCCGATCCGGGCGAGGCGGCGACGCCGGGCGAGCCGGGATCGTACGTGGTCAAGATGCGTTTTTTCAGCGTGGTCATGACAGTGGCTCCCCGGTATTCGTGTACAGCGTCGGAAAGGCGATGCTTCCCGAGACGCTGAGCGCGGCAATGCGCTCGTAATCAAGCTGATAATCGAGGTCATCCAGCCCTTCCGGCCTCAATGCCGTTTCGGCGATGCGCCCGCCCATTTCCCAAAGTATTCCCCCGTCCGTCGTGTACCAGGCGTAATACCCATCGGTCACGTAGAACGGGACGGCGATTCGAGCCTTGTCGATATCGACCGTGCTCCCGTTTGCGACGAGCGGCGGGTGCGCCAGCAGGGTCGGGTCCGGCAGGATGGGAAAATCGGGGTTGGCGGTCGGCAGCGAGCGGTATGTCCAGCTGGCGCCATAGTCGCCGGTGATGGCCAGCGCCCAATCGTAGGAGGCGCTTTCGCCCGCCGCTGGGGCGACCACGACGGCGACGCCGCCTGGGCCCAGCGGAATCGGTGTCGAGATATAACCCGCCAGCGGCTTGCCCGCGCCCCAGGTGAGCCCGTTGTCGTTCGACACATACACCTTGTATTCCCGACCGGGCGTATCGCTGTTGTAGACGTACATGAACAACATGGCCTTGCCGCCGCCCATCGGCACCACAGCGCTGTTGTTCACCGCGCTCAGTACCCAGTCAAGGTCACGTTCACCCGACGCGGCAACAGCCCAATCGAACAGCCCGGTCAGCGAACAGACAGACCAGGTGTTCCCGTAATCCGAGCTGCGCAGCATCACCGGCTCGGTCGGGATGTATGAAGACGGCGTCGCGGTCAGGAAGGTGCTGATGCAAAGGACGATGCCGTTGCCGAGGTAGGCGATATCGCCCCAATACTGGTGCTTATCGTTCTGGTAACTGGTGCCGATGGGCCAGTACCAGGTCCAGGTCTTGCCCCGGTCATCGGAGCAACCCATTTGCATGCGGTAATAATCGTTAGCGTAGATCGCCCGGGCGGCGAGCAGGCGGTCGGCGCCGGTGTCGCCGGTCTTGCCAACATAGCACACCGTCCCAGCCGACGCAGAACCCGTCGGCGGTGAACCGTACTCGATCTGCAAGAGTGGCGTCGCCGTGCCGTTTCCGGTCACCTTGTAAATGGTGAAATGGGTTCCATCCAGCCGGTGAATCAGGGATTCGTTGCGATTGATGGGACAAATCTTCGGCATGTCGCAGTTGTTCTTCGGTTCAGTGCCGATGTCGGTAGCGAATTCCTTGAAATCCTTCTTCAGCGAGCTGCTTCCGGTCAGCACGTACGGACCTTTCTGCACCAGAGTTCCGACCGACAGGAATCCCGTTCCGATCAGCGTCACGGCCCCGGCGGACGGAGGCCAGAATTCGGCCAGGATGGTCACGCCGTCGGCGGTATGCCACACTCGTGACTGATACGCATCCGGGCTGGATTCCGCCATCTGGCGCAGCCTCGACAGCGCGAACGGCAGGTACTGCTCCGCTCCCGCGCCGAGCACCTTCTTCCGGATATCGGTCAGCATGCTCATGCTTCCACGCACAGCACGTAATCGGTCCAGAAGGCGACGAATGAGTCCTGATCGGCCAGGAAAAGCGCGAACATCCATTCGCTTACCGCCAAGACGGTTGTCTCGGATTCCGATCGGGTTTGCTGCCCGACCTGGGTGCCGGAAGCGTTTTTAAGCGTTATCGTCGTTGTAGTCATATCAGCTCGCAATGTTGAAATAGACGCCAATGCCGACCATGGCCGGGCCGACCGCTTCGGACAGGGTGATGGTCATCTGCTGCGCATCGATGCCGCCGTCGCTGTTGCGGCTGATGCCGCGCACTACCAGAAGAGTGGGCACATCGATCCATTCCCCTGTGCTCGGGCAGAAGACATTTGTCGTCTCGGTGTACATCGAGTACCCGACCCCTTCGGGCGACACGGAAACCGTGAACGATGGAATGTCCAGATACCGGCTCTCGCCGTAGGCGAACAGGGCGACCCGTACCGAATAGCCGTCGTACGAGGTCGAGATATCGTCGATGTCGATGACGAGGGTGTTGAACGCCTCAGAATAGGTCCACTCCCTGCTTGCCGCTTTCCAGGACAGGGTGAAGTCGCCGCTGGCGCTGTAGCCACCGACAGACAGGTAGTAGGTCTCCCCCTGCACGGCCAGAAAGAGCACCGCGCCCTGGCTGGTTCCGTTCACGCCATAGCTCGACCCAAGGACATTGCTGCCCTTGTAGACCGTCAGCAGCGTGGCCAGCGAGGTGTCGCTGACAGCGGTCGAGAAGATGACGCCGCCGCTGAACGGGGCCGTCCACGCATACCAGACATTGGCCGCATCGCCCATATACGGGCTTTCGTCCGCTTCCAGCGTGGCGCCGACCAGGGTGCCTGCCACCGATCCGCTTTTGCCTGACAGCGTGGCGGCGGACGCCTTGTTGTCGTTGCTCGGGGCCGCCATGGCTTACAGCGTCGGGATCGCGACGGAATAATAGTCGATGGTCTGGGTCGCGCCGCTGGTCAGCGTGGTGCTGGTCAGGTTCAGCTCCGCCCCGTAGGTCGAGATCGCCCCCTGCAGGCGCGGCTGCGTGGTGCTGGCCGCGCCGTCGTCTGCGGATGCCACATGGCGGTAGAAGCTGGCCGTGCCGGTGGCGGCATTGACTCCGCTCCAGACCGTCAGCGACGGCTTGGACAGCACGCCCGCGGAAGCGGCTGTGTCGAATGACAGGCCGGTCGAGCCGCTGGCGACCGTAACCGTGCACAAGAGCGTATTGGCCGGGTCGAGCGCGGCGTCCGCCGTGGACGGGACCGTGCCGGAATAGATCTTGATGCTGCCGCCGTCGAGGACGCTCTTGAGCGAGCCGGTGTCGAGCAGTTGGGTGCGAAGCCCGGTGGATACTTTGAGTGACATGGTCGTCTCCTTATTGCGCAGGGATGGTGAACTGGAACACGTCGATGGTGTGCGGCGCGCTCACTTCGATGGCGATGCTGGACAGGTTCAGGTCGCCTCCGGAAACGGCGATGGAACCGTCCATGCGCGGCGACGTGGTGGAATAGTCGAGCGAATCGAGCGCATTGCCCATCAGGCGAAACCATCCGGCGGTGCCCTTGGCGATGCCGGTGAACTTCCAGGTATCGGCGGCCGCCTTCGAGACCGTGCCGCCGGACGGCGCAGCGAACGTTAAGCCGTTGGTTGAAGTCCCGAACGCGAACGTTGCCCCGTCCTTGGTAACGATGCCAAGCAGCGTGCCGGACGGCGCGTTGTCCGCCGTCAGCGGCTGCGGACCCGAATAGATGTAGATAACCCCGGCCTCGAACGTCTTACCGAATCCGGTTTCGCCTGCGAGCGCGTTGCGCGCCCCGGTGGAAAGTCGAACTGTCATGGAACCCTCCAATAAAAAAGCCCCCTGACGGGGGCTGATAAGAAAGCGATTGTGAACCAGCGGTTTGAATCAGTCCGAAATGGATATCAAGTATTAGTACAGCGTCAGCAATAAATCAGATATATAATCAGCCATGTTGATTAATAGACTTGAGGGAGTCGGCTAGCCAGCTTATCCCGGTCTATTTCACACATTCTGCATTTTTAACACGCTGCTTTTTGCTACATTTGCAGCATAAAAAATCAGAGTCCAGCTGAATGTTGCCAACTATAAGTCAGGTGCTCATGGATACCATGAGCACCTAAATATGCGAGACATTTCAACTGTCTCATGGACGGCACAAAGTAAAAGAATGTTACCCCTATATATTGGACATGCAACGTGTTGGAATCAATATATATGTAACGCTGTCTTCAGTGAAAAAGTATGATTTTGGCGAAACGTACTTTGAATATATAGAAAAATTTGCGGGGGGAATAAATGACTTCCCAATGCCATCCTCGGGTGCTGTTACGATGACAATATCTCTGGCACTCCTTATTTTCTCATCAATTTTAAAGTCGGGACGCAATTCGTCAAATCCATGCAATTTACTGAAGCCCCTTCCAAACGGAGCCACCTGATATTGAACAAATGGACTCAAGACGGAAATAAACGCATCCTTCGTATCATTACGGATAAATTTAACATTGCATTTCAGAGAAACAATATGAGTAAAGTCATTATTTACTGAATTATAGTAATTAATGGCATCTGCAGACCATCGTTGATACTTAAAGTTCTGCACCCCTTCGAAAGGTAAGGATTCAGAAAGTTGCGCTGATGTCGGATAAAATGGATTTCCGGCCTTGGATTGCCTCGGAAAAGTAACAATACAGAAAACAACAAAAAGAGATAATATTAATACATCATATTGCAAAATGTATGGTTTTTTATTATTACTTAAAGATGACGCCCAATAAAACAAAACCGGCATCCCAATAGTCATCCCCGTAGATATTCTGAATATTTCGTGCAGGTGAATAGCCGAACTCATTAGAAGCAGGCCAAAAACAGAAGTAATGAATATGCCAGCATTAAAGCAAAGTTTGTTTCGCTGCAAGCGCATTGGTTTGAATATAAAAGCGGCACAGGAAGCCAAGTAAGATATAAATAACAATAATAGCAAGATCTTTCTGAAATTCTTGCCGACAATGTATTTAATAATCCCTATCAGAGCATGCTGAACGCCATCACCCATAAAAAATCGACTATACAATCGTGGCAAGTCAACTGAATATTTATACCAATAATCGTAAATATTAAAGTAACTCAATGCCCCGAAAAATATAAGAATTGGAGCAAGTAAGCCACACCAGTATGCAACTAAGACCCTGATTTTAATATTTCTTGCTAATGATTTATCAACAAAAACAACAACTGAAGCAAGAACGGAAATCACAACAACCGGGATAAACAAATTTTCCCTGGAGAGCATGGCAAACGAGAACAATATTCCACTTAGAAATTTGAGTCCTATTGCTGGTTTGCCATTTATAAGAAACAATAAACCAAAAACCAAAAAAGGAAATGAAATATAGTTTGACCATGGATATATAGCCAACGGGTGAAATATAACGCATGTAATAAATGAAAATACAGCTATTCTTTTATTATTGGTCAGCGCATGTCCGAGAAAGTATATCCCGATCAGTCCGCATGCATAAAAAAATGCCGTTATTGCAATTATCGAGATCAAGCTCTTTGTTATCAGAATGTATGCGACTGCGTGAATTATCGTCGTCAGTATTCCATACTGAATAAATATTTCCTTATAAGGCGTTTTTCCATTTATCAAATCAACTGCATTACTGAACATCAACCCCCAGTGATGGGGATCGAGGTTGTATAAACCCTGCCATATTGAAAAATAAATCACATAAAAAAAGCCTAACGCAAGTAAGGAACGGATGAAAATATTCGGGTATTTTTGCAATAATCCATTCATCCTGGAGTTAAGCATAATATTTATTTTTTTTGGTGATGTATTCATCTATAAAATAATTAAAGAATGCAGTATTGTTATTAAAACCTAAAATTGACACTTATTTCGCCTGATTAAATACATACTTCTTTAGTATAAAATACGAAATGATCGCCATTGGCAATAAAAGGATTAGCTGTATCAATATCTTGTCTATGACAAAATTCGATAGGATTTCTATTAATATAAGATTAACGAAAAATATTATCAGATAACAAACCAAAAAGTATGGAAATCGTGAAATTGAAAGCTGACGAAAAACATATCCTCCAGTTGTAAAAAAATTGAAGGCGACTCCTACGAGCATCCCCACCAACAGGGCGATCCATACTTGACCGCCCGTGATCACGATAACAACACTATATACAATGAATCCAAACAGTGTATTAACACCGCCGCTGATCAAAAAACGTAAAAACCTATTGTTATTCTGATTCAAGTATAGAACCATGCCACGCGTGGCGCGATAAAATTTTGACAATAAATTAGGCATGTTTAATGCCGGTCGTTATCACATTACCGACGTTGAAGCTCAATTTGACATTACCAACCCCGACCATTCCTGAGGCCGTTAAAAAAGCATGTTTAATTTTTTCCGGAAATGGAAGAAGACGAGCCCAGTACTGTAACGAATAGGTATTAACAAAACCCTGAACCGATATATCTGAGAAGCCTGCACTTTCAAATAAATTTTTTAAACTATCTTTAGAAAATAACTGTAAATGCTCTATGTCAATAATTGGAGAGTGTTTACCAAGCAATCGATTGACAAGCCCTCGGTAATCATGTGTCACTGTCACAAAGGCACCCCCTGGACGCAATAATTTCAATGCTGCATAGGCAATATCCTTCGGATTGCGGACATGCTCCAAGGTCATGAAGCAACATATCAGATCAAATGATTCAGGCGCATAATCCTTCTCATCAAACATTCCATGCCGTATCCACGAACGACGATTCGGGGGCGCCACTGCTATCGCAGCAGCTGATGGCTCAATACCTACTAATTCAGTAAATCCTTGTTGAGACAAGTGTTCAAGGAATATACCTGTTCCAGTACCGATTTCCAGGACACTTCCACGTCTGACAAGAGTGGATATAGTCGGACTTATAGCTTGAATATAAGCAGCGGCAGCATCATTGGCTTCTTCCGCACTATCGAAATCTGCCGTATGGTAGGCGTGAGCTAGCTCTTCCTCGCTTGGAGGTTGATCAGCGTAAACAAGATCACATACGGGGCATTGCACCAGACGGTATGACATGTATTCAGGCGTCTTGCGTGAAGCGAAGCTGAATTCCGAAAGTCTTTCTGGATTAATACTATTCTTAAGAAAAAGTGCTGCCTTATCTGAACTGGTTTGGCATACCGGACATGGTCTAACATTAGTCATTTACGGATTATCCTCTTTTGCAATACCTGCAGTAATCAAGACAAGAAGTGCAATGCGTTATTGAAGAGTGCATGGCAGCAAGCATATGTGGTTATGAGAATGTATGAGAATACTTTTATAGCTGTTAAGTTTACGCAATTATTAGCGCCCTCTTGATCATTGGTCACTGTGCGCCTTTTGAAAGACAAAAAATAGCCCGACTTATCATCTTTCAAGCACATTCTGAAAATTCCAAGGAAGCGCACCAATTCCGGCTTCCGATATTTCATAGTGCTACCCAGATGTAAATCAACGCAGCATCCTGACTTCAACAAGATTGGGAAACCTTTAGGATGGTTCATCGAGATTGATTGAATGCGCTCTCACAGGTCTTCGTTCGTCTCGCGGAATCCTTCATATTGTTCTTGTACTTTTATTGCCCAAACAACTACGCTGAAATTTTCTCAGCACTGCAATGTAGAACATGATGGATTTACCGCTCCGCAATTTTCAGAGAAAAACGTTGTTGACGGCACAATTCCGTCCGAAAAATATCACATCGGCAGTAATTCAGTGGACTTGCCTTGCCTTATCAAGGCAGCTCGTATTAAGCGTGGCCGACCTTTTACTTCTGTCATTATTTTGGCAACGTATTCCCCTACCAGGCCAATAGCAAAAAGATTGAACGAACCGAACATAAGGATCGCAATAAGCACGGTTGTAATGCCGCGAGGTGCAATATCGGGGATAAGCAAACGTAGCAAACCAACAATCAACGCAACAAATGATGAAAGCACTAATGAGACTACCCCTGCGGCTGTCAGCATGGTAAGTGGTGTATTGCTGAATGAAAAAATACCTTTTTTTGCCCAATCAATATTTTTAAGGAAACTGTTGGTTGTTACGCCGAACATGCGCTCAGGTCGAACATAATCCACACCTGTCTGGTTGAATCCGACATATGCTCGTAAGCCTCGCACAAATAAATCCCGTTCCGGGCAATTGAGCAACCATTTCACAACTCGTTTGTCAATAAGCGAAAAATCACCGGCGTCAAGCGGTATATTCACATAACTGAACATCGCAAATACACGGTAGAAAAGCTTATACATGACTCCCCAGTGCCAAGGCATTTCGCGCTTGATGCGTCGGCCATACACGACATCGTACCCTTCCTCCCATTTAGCATAAAACTGCTCAATTAATTCAGGAGGGTCTTGAAGATCGCCATCTAGGAGAACCACACTGTCCTTAGTTGAAAGTTCCATACCACTGCGAAAAGCCATCTGCGAACCGAAATTTCTAGAATGTGTAATGCCGATTACATGTGGATCTTTTTCGCTGATGTCCAAAATCACTTGTGCACTATTGTCGGGACTACCATCATTTACAAAAATGATCTCATAATCGATTCCGAGCTTGTTGAACGTATCGGTCAGGCGCCTGTACATGACAGGAATGGCCTGGCCATCCTTGTAGCAAGCGATAATGGCGGAAATGCTGCGCTTGCGGGAACTGTTGTTTTTCTTGGATAAAGAAAACATTTCAGCATCCGAGAGTTGAGCAACCCAGCGAGCCGTCGATTGCAGCCCATCCTCCAACTTGATTTGAGGTTTCCAACTCAATTCCTCAAACGCTTTGCCTGGGTTAGCGTACCATTCTGACAAATCCCACGCACGGCCGGTCATGGTTCCGAATTCTGGCTCAGCTGAAATGCCGAATATACGCCTGGTAATGCCTGCCAGATCCGCTATTCTTGTTTTAATACCAGTCCCGATATTGAAACTTTCTCCGTACAGGCCAGGATGCATCTTGACTGCAGCCATGATAAAAGCAGAACAAACATCATCGACATGAACAAAGTCGCGTGACGTATCCCGATCGACGAAAGGCGGCAATGATCCTGCAAGCGCATGACGCAACAAGTTAGGCATCAGCCTCGATGTATCTTCAAGAGGTCCGTAGACGGAATAAAGCCTGAGGTTTACGCAAGGGAAACTACGCTGCTTTCCCATGTAATATAAATAATTTGAAATGGCCACTTTCGAGACAGCATACGGACTATTTGGCTCACAGACACTGCTCTCTGTAGGTGCGGCGCTGTTCGTGCCGTACTCGGAAGAACTTCCAGCATGTATGAAGGCCGCAAAAGGCTGCTCTGACAGCAATTCTATAAAGTTGACGATAGATAGAAAATTCGTCTGGTAAATCAGGCTTGCTTCTTTCTCAAAGGAATATGCGCCATAAGCTGCGCAATCAAAAACCGTTTTTGGTGCAACGCTATTGATGAGATTCTTTACTGCTGCATAATCATTGAGGTCAACCGCAATAACATGGTCTTCCTTAGCATCGGCAAGGCGCCAGTTTTTCTCGCTTCTGACGACTGCATAAACATCGTCGCGAACTCCATTGATAAGCTTGAACAAATTCGCGCCGATAAAGCCTGAAGCGCCAGAAACAAGAATTGGTCCCTGCAGGGCGCGAATGAAAGTCTGTAATTGGGACATGTTAAACAACGTCTAAGAGATAGCTACACCTAAGGATTCAAGCATGCTGTGGATATCAAGACCAGATTGACGACGCAAAAATTTTTGAGAACCATACCGCTCATAATGATGGGCTCTAGCATATAAATGCTGAAAGCATCTTACTACGACACCTCTACCAGCTAAATTCAGCAATAATTCCGAACCCAACCCGCCGTGTCTGACATGCTCTTCGGCCACGCAAAGTATGGAAGAATTTTCAATCTGTGCGATCAACTCAGCCGGAATTGGAGCATGTTCGATGGGCAACTCTGCAACAGCCCATAGATTAGGACGGATTTTCTCCGGCAACTTCTCGAAATCTTCAATATAAGTACCGGCTAGCGGGCCCATGGCGATAACCACGTCGCCTCCCCCATGCGTTAATTGGCGCCAAGGAGCATAGCCGGGAACAGAAAAAGATTTTGGATGTTCACCACGTCCCAGACGAATATAAGCGGGATGAGCAGATGCGCCGGCCCGCGTAACAACGGCATCGATATCCTCATCAAATACCGGGACGTAAACGGTCATGTTGGACAGCGCCAGCATCACTCCATAGTCATCTATGGCGTGATGCGTAGGCCCCATTACACCGTAGCCATACCCACCTCCATTGCCAATCAGTTTTACAGGAAGGTTATGAAAGGTTATATCGTTACGGATTTGTTCGAAGGGTCTTGCATAGACAAACGGGGCTATGCTGTATATCCAGACATCGAAGTCCTGACGCGAAAGCGCAGCCGCGACTGAAACCATGTTCTGTTCAGAAATTCCCGCATTAATGAATCGGTGACCCATTGCTGATTGCAGAGGTTCCAATGCCATAAACCCCAAATCGCCAGTCAAAAAAACCATATCGGAATTTACAGACCGTGCTACTAGCGCATCGCAAAGCTGCTTTCTCATTTTGAGTCAATCTCCTCCATAGCTTGACGGTACCGCTCTGCAGTGAGTGGAAGATAATGTGAATCCATCCTGTTTTCCATAAAGCTGACGCCCCGTCCTTTTACCGTCGACAATATGATTATTCTGAATCGTCGCTGCTTGCTGGCAAGCACATCGCGAATATCATCGGGGTCGTGACCGTTGACAACATGTAGTTCAACATCAAACCCTTTTAATTTTTCCCAAAGTGGAGACATTGAGGCAATTTGATCTGTAGAGCCGAAGCCTTGAAAGTTATTGTGGTCCACTAAGACGGTTAAATTGTCGAGCTTATGGTGGCAAGCGAATATAAGCGCCTCCCAGGTTGATCCTTCTTGCCATTCGCCATCGGAAGTAAGGCAGTAAACATGCGCATCGTTGTTCTTCAACCTAAAACCTAAGGCAGTACCCGCCGCAAGCGACAATCCATGACCTAGGCTACCGGTTGCAAACGGAATATCTTCAATTCCTTTTGCAGGTGGATGCCCTGCGAGCAAGGTGTTGTCACTATGAAATGATTTTAAATCATCATCTTTGAGACGCCCTATGCTCCAAAGCGTAATGTAAAGGGCACCCGCAGAATGTCCTTTTGATAACACAAATTTATCCATTCCCTTAAAAAATTCATGGAAAACGATAAGCATGGCGTCAATGGACGATAAATTTCCACCAATGTGTCCTACGCCGCTTTCAAAGTGCATTTGAAGTAGACGTTTGCGAGCATTGAGAAAGTCCTGAGGCTTTAAATTCATTTTTTCAAGCACCATATTGAGGAACAACTTGTGAAGATACAAAACCGTACGTTTCAAAATGAGTGAGTAATGATCAGACTGAAAACTATTTTTATTACTTATCCGAAATATTCTTGCAGAGTTTGTGAGAAATTGTAAGTTTTCACAAAGAAATAATTTCTCCGGTTCGCTTTGGCTTTGGCCTTTTGCGGCAAGAAACCTTCCTATCATAATCTTGCGCCATCACTTGTGACCATTGTCCGCCGAGAGCGGCTGCGGACCCGAATAGATGTAGATAACCCCGGTCTCGAACGTCTTACCGAAGCCGGTTTCGCCTGCGAGCGCGTTGCGCGCCCCGGTGGAAAGTCGAACTGTCATGGAACCCTCCGATAAAAAGGCCCCCGGGCGGGGGCATGCGGATGCGAAGAAAACGTCATCGGGAATACCTCGAAAAGATGCCATGCCGAAAACATCGCCTGTTCCGTTTCCGGGACACAACAGGATGCGTGGACTGCCGATACAAACCGGCGTATAACTTGAACTGAACGCAACAAATAGTGAGGCGGCCTATGTCATTCCAGTTGCTTCTCTTTACGCTCATCGGCGTAATTGCCCTGAAACTGCTGTTCATTCCATTGGCAATCGGCGCGTTCGTCCAGGCAATCGTGCTATTCGCGTTGACACGCAGGATCAGGTGCATCGTCAACGTCCTGATGGCTGCCATCGCGGGAGCCATCGCCTGGCTCGTCATTTCCATTGTCGCCAACCTGACCGGCAACCCGGCATGGCTGGCCGCCGTACAGGACGAGGTGCCTGCCGTCGCGGCCGCTGCATCGTTCGCCATCAATCTGCTATTCGAGTTCCAGACCCGCGATAACGACATAGCAGAAAGAATCGCAACCAGCTCGGCCCGTAAAAACCACAACGACGACAGCTACGGCGGCTACCCCTTCTAGCGGCATGTCCGCAAAAGCGGGAGCCCGGTCTTCAGGATCTCCCCATGCGAGCTGAGCCCTGCATGCTTTCGGGATTTCTTTTATGCTTTTTTCAATTGCAGGAAAAACAATCGCTCCCGCTTGACGTGGTTCAGCGCGGGCGTCGCGGAAAACGGATGTAATCCGTTTCATACCGTTGAAAAACCAACCGCATAAAGGAAGACTTATGAGCGACGAAGCAACTTCACCCAAGGTCGTGGACAACCCGGCCAAAAACCGTTTCGAGGCGACGGTGGAAGGCCATACCGCCACCATGAAATACAAACTGAAGGACAACACCATGACGGTCGAGCACACCACGGTGCCGCCCGAACTGCAGGGCCGCGGCCTGGCTGGCAAGCTGGCGCAGACCTGCATCGAAACGGCACGCGAGCGCGGCCTGACGATCACGCCGGTATGCGAAGTCGTCCTCGGCTACATGAAAAAGCGTCCCGAGACCCACGACCTGCTTTCGGAGGAAGGCAAGAAAGCCATCTCCTGAGTCTTTTCCCGCGCATGTGGAAATAAGTGGGCGCGTCCTGCACAAACGGGGGATGCGAATCCTCCTTTTTTGACGCCGGCAAGGATTCCGGGCCTGCTTTTGTGTCTTGCGTGGAAATTCCCGGCCCGGCCTCTCATGACAGCCGGTGGCGTCAGCCTGACTGTTGCCGCTATACTTTCTGTGCAAACCCTGCCAACAGGCCGGGTAGATCAGACACCGGTAATGCCGGCGCGCGAGGAAATCGATGAGACAGATTACGTTCGGCGGATGCCGCTTCACCCTATCCGATTCGGAAGATGCGCTGCACCTGCATACGTTCAGCCTCGACAACATCGGCGGTGACGGCAAGACGCATGTCTTTCCGCTTGCGGGCGCCTTTCTGGTCCATATCGGCAGCGGCTTCTGGCGCTTCGTCACGGGTGCTGCGCCGGACACGCCATCCCGCCATCTTTTCGACGATGCAGGCAAGGACGTGGACAGCCGGGTTGCCGATCTTTCCGCCCTGGGCGTGCCCATCCTGTCAAAGGAGGACGGCAAGCGCAATCTCGAACAGTACCGGCTTCCGGTCAGGCGGATGGTGCTGGCTGCCTGAAAAGATTCCTTTATTCGTTTCCCGGCGCCACGACCGAAACGACAGCACGTTTTTCCCCATTCTTTTCGACAAATGACACGCTGGCCTCTGCGCCGGGAGAGACAAGTAGGCGTTTTTCCGTCCGGTTTTCGAACGGCATGGCGGAGCACAGCCCCTTGTCGGTCCAGAAAAACACCTGCCTGCCATGCTCGGCATAATCGCCGTTTGCGACGCCATAATCGGCCAGCCGCGACAGGGAGCCGTCATAGGCGAAAATGTCCGATCCGGTTCCGACGATCAGGCACTCGGCAACCGGCGCCAGCAGCCGGACTTCCCCGGAGATGGCGAAGAATTCCCGGAAAAGGTGATAGCCAAGCGGCTCGCTCATCCAGACCAGGGTCGTGCACAGTCCGGGAAAATACTCGGCAGCATACAAACGCCCCTGCCAGAACGCGATCTGGCGCGAGCATTCCGGGATCGGACGCAGAAATTGCGTCACCAGTTCGACTCCCAGTTCGCCGCCATGCCATGAACCGCCCTCGCACAAGCGATAGGACTCGCCCGGCGCCATGTAGACCAGCAATCCGTCTTCCGCCTTGGCATGGATCGAACTCCCTTCCGGGACCGTGATCTCGGCCATGTCGCTGCTGCCGGTCTCGCGCCCGCCCGGCAAGAGGCGCGTACAGACAGCGCGATAGGTACCTGCCGGAAGGCTGCCGCTGCCGGCCGACAGCACTGGCGGCGGCGGGATATCCCAGGCCAGCGGCAGCCATTCCGCGCCGACGATTCCCTTGTTTTCACCCGAGTAGAACGTCTGCCCGTTGATCCCGGCCCACCAGACCGGGCCGCTCGTCATCCCCTCGTGCAACGTCACCAGCGACAGGTCAGGCATCACCTCCTTCAGCGCGCCGCCGTCCACGACCAGCGTGCGTTCTCCGGCGCAAGCCGCCGTGATGCTGCCGGACAGCGCCAGCGTGTAGCCATCCCGCGTGCGCAGGCCCCCCGTTTTCGTGACATCCACGTTGTCGGCAGCAGTCAGCCACCCGAACCCGAGCGTTTTCTCGTCGCTGACATCGTTCAGCCCGTTGAATCCGGATAAGCGCGACCTGTTTTTCATGCTTTTTTCCTCACGTGTGAGTGGAAAACGTCGATAGCGAGCCAGCCCCGGACCGGGCGGCACAAAATTTCACATTGACAACAAAAACAGCAGTGAGTAGCATCCCGTGATTCTCCCCTGACAAAAACCATGCATTCGTTCGCTATCGCCCATCGGCTGTCCCGACCGGCTTGCCGCCTGTCCTGCGCCGCATGAGTGCCGCCATATCTGTCGCATTGCGCGCCCTCGTCCTGATCGTCTTTACCTATTTCGGATTCGTCGGGTATGCGTATGCGCTCGGTTTTCTCGGAAACATCCTGTCCACGACCGACAAGTCGCTGGTGTACGGAGCCGTCCTGCTGCAGGGATTCGTTGCCGCCGCGCTGATTGCGGCCGTATTGTGCTATCCGATGGCCCGGATTTTCCGGCGGCATGCCACCCTGGCCGCATTCATAGTCAGTTCCCCCGTACTGCTGCTGCGGATCGCCGATTTCATCGACGAACCGTACTGGCAGCCTGCCGTGCTGTTCCTGTCCGCCTATGAAATTGGCGCCTACGCCCTGCTCCTGGTCCTTGGAACCAGGCTGGCAAGCAAGCGGCTGTCATCCCGTGCGCACGAACCGGAACCGCAACAGGACTGATCGTACCGTCTGCCCGCCCCACCGTTTTGTTGCATAAATGAAATGGCTCTGCCATAGTGGGTCCTGCCGACCGGACAAGGCAGCACGACCATATGGAATTCCTATTCGAAATCCTCTTGCAGGCGCTCGGGTTCCTGTTTGAAATACTTGTCGAGTTTCTTCTGCAGGTATTTTTCGAGGCGATCGTCGACCTGATAGGCCGTAGCGTCGCCGAAGCATTCCGCAAGCCCGGGCCCGGGAATCCCCGGCTGGCCGCCGTCGGCTACATGCTTTTTGGCGCAATCGGAGCAGGTATAAGCCTCCTGATCATGCCCAGGCTGTACATCAGCGTTGCGTGGCTTAGCCTGCTCAATCTCGCCGTGACGCCGGTGCTTTCCGGCCTGCTCATGTCCTGGGTCGGGTACTGGCGCCGCAAGCATGACAAGCAGGTCATCCGCCTGGAATCGTTCGCCTGCGGCTTCTGCTTCGCGTTCGCATTCGCGGCCGTCCGCTACCTGTCCGCCGCCCGATGAACGCCCCCTTCCCATAACCTTTCGCCCATTGACCGATCATGCTCAAATGGTTCTTCCTCGCCTTTCTGGCCCTGCTCTATGCCGTGCTGAATGCCTCATGGATACTCGGCGGCGACATGAGTACGGACGCCAGGATCGCTGTCTTTTTCATTTCCCAGTTGCTGCCGGCATCGCTGCTGTCCTTCTGGCTGTCCGCCTACATCCGGCGGTTCGAGAACTCGTCCGCATCCCGTTTTCGTGATGTCCACGTTATCGGCAGCGGTCAGCCATCCAGACCCAAGCGTCTGCTCGTCGGTAACCGTGTTCAGCCTTTCAAAAGCAACAATGCGCAGACATTTTTTCACGATGGTTTCTTTTATTGCGCAAACAGCTAAAGTGTGGGAAACAGCTCAGAAAAGCTGGCTCGGGCCAGAAGTTTCTTTGCATAAAAGTCCATGTCCAATAGCAAAAATCAGGAGTGTAAAAAATCATGAGACCTCGCCAGCTCGTTCAAACATGGGTGGATGCATTCAACCGTGCCGACGTCGACATGCTTGCCAGCTTCTACTCCGAAGATGCAGTCAATCATCAAGTTGCCGAGTACCCTGTTTGCGGTGCGGCAGCCATCCGCAGCATGTTCGCTACGGAATTCGCAGCAGCGGACATGCACTGTATTGTCGAAAACATCTTTGAAGACGGGGAATGGGCGATACTCGAATGGAGCGACCCGCTAGGGCTGCAAGGCTGCGGTTTTTTCCATGTAGTTGATGGAAAAATCGTCTTTCAGCGAGGCTATTGGGACAAGTTGACTTTCCTCCGTATTCACGGTTTACCTCTGCCTACGGAATAACTGTCGCTGCTGGTTTTAATACATTGAATGTGGGCAAAATCTCTCGCGGCCCTTCTACGCCTCATCGGGTATCTCATCTTTAGCACAATCGCAAAATACATAAATTTTTTATCAAGTCTGCGCACTTCATCAAACCTGGTTGGCTACGCCTGCTCAACATTGCACCAATATCTATTCTTTGAGCCGATCATGTCATGGGACATTGGCTGTATTGAATGAAAAAGCACACCCGATCGGACTAATCCCCGCCATAGCGCACCACGAACGGCCTGACCTCGCGCTGCTTGCGCTGCACATTCGCGTCCGGCCTTTTGCCGAACGACAACTCGAACAGCGACTCGTGAAAGGAGGCGGTTTTCGCATCGAACGTCTCCGTGTCCTGCTTGAGATAGGCGCAGCGCATGACCCAGTCGAGCAGGCGGTAATGGTAGCGCTGGTGAATCTCGGGCGTGTCGGCATCCGCAACCAGCGCGGCGGGCAACCGGCTGACGGTCAGTGTCAGCGTTTCCGCCTCCGGGGGGCTTTTTACCCACAGCGTGCCCCTCTGCGTTTCGGCAAACTCGTCCTTTCCGAGCTGGTGCCTGTCCTCGCCACGCGCCAGCACGCGCGACGGAGTGCGTGCATACAGCACGGCGAGCACATCCTTGCCCAGCGTGTAACGCTCCGTGCCGGGAACAAGCGCGACGGTCGTCTCGGCCTCGATCAGGTGCGCGCGTTCGCACGCCTCTTTCTGTGCCTCGTTCAGGTACAGCGCGATTTCGCTGTCCGGCCACAGGAACGGTTCCAGCGTATCGTCCGCCCTGGACCGGAACGCGGCGCGCAATTCCGCCAGGGTCATGCCGTTCCCCTCGCGGCGGACTCGCTGTTGCCCGCCTCCGCCTCGAGTTCGCGCCATGCTTCCGCCAGCTCATCCGCCGACACGTAAAATCCGGCCAGCCTCGACAGGTCGTTCCGGTTCGGCAGCCCTGCCCTGGTCAGTTCGCAGCCGTCCTCCAGCATCGTCTTGATGGTTTCCCGGATGCGCGCCATCCGTTCGCCTTCGTCCTCTTCGCACGGCGCTTCGATCACAGAACTGTGTCCGTCGCACATGACGGCTCCCGCGATCAGCGCATCCCGCAGGAAAAACCGCGGGACATCTCGCCCCTCGGGGCCGATGGAAATGGCGTGTCCGGAAAGCAGCGCGACCTGCACCGGCGTGTCTGTTGGCGATTTGAGTTTCATGTCTGTTCTCCTGGATGGTCATACCCGCCCGGGTAATATCCCCGGGCGAGGATCGTGATCAGCCCAGCGTGGAAGTCGCGCGGCCGAGTATGTAGTACTGCATGCTCAGCCGCAGCTTGCCCGCGGTCGGCGACCCGCCTCCCGAGGTCCAGGTTACGGTGAGGGGGCTGCCGCCGGAAACGAAGCCGGTCGGCGTCAGGGCGATGCGTCCGGCGGCATGAATGCCGCCATCGTTCAGGTAGCGATTTGCCGCCCCCGAATCGCCAACGTCGAGCACGTCCGACATGTCCGAATTGAACGCCTCTTCCACGACAACATCGCCGCCGGTAATAACGGCGTTAGGCGGCAGGTCGAGCGCAGCGATGGTCGTGCCCGAAACCAGGTCGGCCAGCTTGATGTCGACATGCGCCGCCAGCAGTTCCTGCCGGTTGAAGTTCTTGTTGATTGCCATGAGTATGTCTCCGAAAAGAAAACCCCGGCGCACGGCCGGGGCAAGTGAGTGGATATGCCGGTTACAGCGCCAGGTCGAGCGCCATCACGCCGAAGTCCTGAACGGTATCGGCATCGCGGCGGCTGGTGAAGCGCGGCTTGACCAGGCCGAAGTACATGGCGATGGAAATGACGTTCTTGGCGTCGTCGTCCTCCTTGCCTTCATACCACTGTGCCGAGCCCCACAGGTCGGCATAGCCGATGGCCTGGCAGCCGAGCAGCAGCGACCGGGTGCCGTCCACCATGCCATTGGCGCCCCACTTGGAGCCTGATGCGGCCCCGGCAGTATTGAACACGCGGGTGTTGGTATGAATGATCAGCCCGTCCATCGTTACCGTCGCGCCGGTGAAAATCGGGTTCTGCTCGCCCCGCACGCCGCCCCCGACGACGGCTTCTCGGAAATCGGCATCCTTTTTCAGGCGAGCGAAGGTCTTGGGATGACACAGGTAGACCATGTGCTCCTTGCCGCCCACGATCAGCGGCTTGATGCCGCGCGTGCGGGCTTCCGCCATGGCATCGACAATCATGCCGTATTTCGGCACGTAGCCGGACGTGATCGCGGTCGTATCTCCCGCAACCAGGTCGCTGCCGTTGAAAGCGATGTGACGGCCGCCGGACGGTGCAGTCACGTCGGCCGCGAACTCCAGCGATTGCGGGTCGTCCTGGGCACCCGTAGCGCGGACCGATCCGTCGGTGTTGTACTGGTAGCCAATACCGGACGCGGTCAGGATCATCAGGTCCTCGATGGTCTTGGCGCGCCAGTAGGCGAGCTTATCGCGCGCCTCCGCCCGGAAATCGAATACCGAGCGCTGGTCGTCCACGCGGCCCTTGCTGGTCACGCCGTTGCGCAACTGGTCCGTATGGATCTCGATCCAGTCCGATTCGAGCGCTTCCCTGCGCCCGGCGATGTCGTTGTCGCCGACGATGCCGGAACCGCGCATTTCCTGCACCAGGCCGATCATGGCGCGGTCGCCCTTCTCGGTGCGCTTGAGTTCCGTCACCATCTGGACAATCGAATTGTCGCCCTTGCCGGTGAACTTGTTGAAGAAAAAGTTTTCGCGGAAAACGCGGATCGATTCCCTGACCCACGCGCGCTGCTGCTGGGGCTGTTGCGAGCCCAAAGGTGTATATGCCATGGTTGCTCTCCATCAATCGAGTGAAAAAAAGTCATTCGCTGGCGGTACGGAGCCAACAATCCGGGCCGGTTTTCCGCCCGTGCCCAGGCTGCGCCATGGTTTTTCGTTCCAAGAAACGGGTCGTTTACCGCCCACCACGGGCGAGAATGAACATCGTGACGCACGAAGCGGCCAGGCTGGCGGACAGCACCGCCATGAGACAAGCCGGCGCGGTTGCTTCCGGCCCGATGAGCTGGATCACGTGTTTGTCAAATGAGTGCGCCATGCGCGCCCGTCGAGACCGGATGACTCCGCATCGCTTGCTTTCGTAAAGAGCACCCCCATGCCGGCATTCGCCCTCGTAAAGGGAAAGTCGAGCGAACAGCGTGAAACTGAAGATGGGGCGGCCCGAACCGACCGCGCCCTTTTACTGGCGTATTCCGGCGCCCGTACTCTCCGGCAGGGGACGGATCGATCTCCCCCTACCGTTCCCGATGCCTTCCCAGTCTCGGCAATGAGGTTTTCCAACCACAAATACAGCGCGCACGGTGTTGCCCGGAAGCAATAATGTTATATTGCCACCAGGTCAACAATACCTGCGCCGCCGCCATGAAATCCTGCCTGTGTCTGTCCGTCACCCTGCTCATGGCGGTTGCCGCCATTCCCGGCCATGCCGCCTCCGCATCACCCGCCGCCGAGCCCATCGTCGGCCGGTTCGAAAACACCTTCGTCACCCCCAAACACAGCCTGCGCATCAACCTGGACTGCGCCAGCGCGACCGAATGCAAGATCATGATCGAAAACTCGGACAAGGAAAAACCGGAAAATCCGGCCGACTCGAAATCGGTCGCTCTCCTTGAGGAATTCCCGCTCGCGAATGCGGCGCTCGACTACGTGCGCAAGCAGGACAAAGCCGGCATCAAAAGCCCGGAAAGCCTGGCCATGCTGGAAAAATTGACTCCGCTGCTCGCCAGCAGCGCGAAACTGGAAAAATGCTGGAACCTGGACAGCACCCTGCCCGGGTTGATCCTGGCATGCAGTCCCGACAAGCCCGAACTCAGCCGCGCCGCCATTTACCTGCTCATCGCCATTCCCTTCAAGGAATGCAAAGACGGGTTCTGCAATTACCTGATTTTCGCGCTCGACCGTCAACCCGCCAGCGCGCCTGCCGCTGCCGTCAGTGCGGAATAAGAAGCCGGATTCGCTCCAGACCAAGCGAATGGACAACGTACGGATAGAAATACCAGACGGCCGCGCCTGCCAGCAGGAACAGCGGCCACGACTTCATCGACAGGCGCCAGTCGGTCGATGACGGCCAGCAGCACAGGAACTGAGGCGCAATCAGAAAGGCCAGCAGCAAGTCCCATGGCTGAAAGGCGAGCGTTCCGGCGCACCGGACCGACGCGACCAGAAACGGCACGGTGATGATCGCCAGCGGCGCCAGCGCAACCGGCGCGGCGCTGTACCAGCGGATGCTGGCGAAGGAAACCGACCCCAGCACGAACGATCCGTCCGGCCTCCGTTTCGGGATCAGGCTGGCGGACACGGGCCTCGCACCCAGCATCAGGCCGACGACGAAATGCATCAGTTCATGCATGAACGTGCCCGCGATCAGCAACAGCGCGCAAAAACGGTTCTTGCCCGCCAGCAGGCGCATGACCGCGGCCAGCAGCAGCGAAGGAATCAGATAAAGAACGATATCGACAAGATTGCCTGACACGATCCGCCTACCTTCCTCGCCGCCCGGTCCGGAAAGGGAGCAGCAGCGGCACCCCCATCGGCGTCAGCGCATCCATCAGCACATGCACCAGGGCGCCGATGCAGAAACCCATGCCGATGTACCAGTAGAAATCGCCTGATTCCCGCGCGCGCATCACGACATAGGCAGTGCACAGCACCCATCCCAGCAGCCAGTGCGTGATTTCGCGGTGCGGAATCAGCGAATAGCGCCTGCCCCACCAGGTCCATCCCGATATTTCCATCCAGTCCGGCGCGCTCGACCCCCACAGGCAGCCGAGCACGATCAGCGCCAGTTGCCATGACGTGAAAAGACCCTGCGCGGTATAGGCGACAACGGCGCCGACGGCGACCCCGGCGACATAATGGACAGATTTGGAACTCATTGGACAAACGGCTTGGCAATGGCGGCTTGACGAAACGCCTCAAGCATTCAGCCGACATCCTACCTTGTCATCCCACCCAAGGCGAGCATTCTTTGAGCCGAAACGGAGCAGGACCAGGCGGCATCATGCGGTATTGACCGCAGACCTGCGCAATTCCGCTTCGGCAAGCAGGCGCGCCGTGACGGCATCCGCCGTGAGCGGCCGGTCGAAATGGAAGCCCTGGTATTTGACGCAACCGTGCCTGGCAAGAAATTGCACCTGCTCCGCGTGCTCGACGCCTTCCGCCAGTACATCGAGATTGAGAGAATGCGCCATCGCGATGATGGTCGAAACGATCTTGGCATTCTCGGAATCCTCCGGTAGATCGCGCAGGAAAACCTTGTCGATTTTCAGTTCGTCGACCGGCAACAGCCTCAGCTTGGCAAGGGAGGAGTGGCCGGTACCGAAATCGTCGATTGAAATCGTGACTCCTATCTTTTTCAGCGCCGCCAGCACGGATACGGCATGCAGCTCGCGTTCCATGATGGCGCTTTCCGTAATTTCTATCGTGAGCCTGGATGGATGCAGGCCGTTATCCCGCAGCGTCGCGGCAACGGTATCCACCAATTCGCCTCTCAGCTGCCTGGCCGAGACGTTG
>Ga0316600_10000367_pt1 | contig 22735 bp, 19 predicted proteins | sample OWC_soil_day5_CT_FD_207652 | JGI IMG/M metagenome (GOLD analysis project Ga0316600, IMG submission 207652) | Wetland soil microbial communities from Old Woman Creek delta, Ohio, United States - OWC_soil_day5_CT | ecosystem: Environmental > Terrestrial > Soil > Wetlands | place: USA: Ohio... | reverse complement strand
GTACATCATACCCTGCCGCACGCATTAAATTAACCAAAGCGCTACCAACAGCCGCCCCTCTACCATGTCCTACATGAAGAGGACCCGTTGGATTTGCACTTACATACTCAAGTTGAATTTTTTCACCCTGTTTTTTATCTAATGTCCCATAATTTTCACCAGCGGCAATGATCGCCGCCAATTTATCATAAATGACATCCGCTTTTAAATAAAAATTAATAAATCCAGGGCCGGCAATTTCAGCTTTTTCTAACCACTCTTCTTTTAAACGTTCCACAATTGCGTCAGCAATCGTTCTTGGTTTCGTTCTCGCTGCTTTTGCTGCTTGAAGTGCAAAGTTTGTCGCATAATCACCAAACTCTTTTTGCGGTGGCACTTCTAAAATAATTTTTGGTAACGTTTCAGCACTAAATGCCCCCTCAGCAATTGCCTGCTGTGTGGCATTATATATTGCATGATTCAATAAATCTTTAATATCCAAAACCCGATCCTCCTGATTAAAAATGCTTATCTAATTAATATTACTACAAGTTACCCCATCAGCACAAACTTTTATATGTAACTGATTGTCACTTTGCCACTTACCATCGACTGATAATTCATATTCGATATCAAGATTACCCAAAATTGCCCCATACTGAATTTCTAGCTTTTTCGTTAAAATAGATAATGTTAAATTACCATAAGGAGTAGTATATACACTTGAACTTCTTTTTAATAATTCAAAATGTTGCTCTTGCATAACTTTCCCCTTGCGGATTAAAGTGACTTGATCCGTAGCAATTTTGAGCAATGTAGTCGTACCATCCATCCCACTGATTTCACTATCTTCATATAAAATATAATGGACGCCATGCTTATAATAATGCTTACCAACAGAGATCAATTCAATACAATTTTCTTCACCAAATCCATCTTTTTGTAAGCCCACAACTGTAACTAATACTTTATTCATCAAAAAACTCCTCTATAACATATAGATATTATAGCGTAATGACTCGATATTGCCAATAATATAAAATATTTAATTTTTATATTCTACAGATTCTCCCATAAAATAGCAATATAATTACTATTTTAAAACAACTCAATCGTTTTTATCCAATAAAAAAAGAACCACCATCGTTAGGCAGTCCTTATAAATCCGTAGCGCCGCGATTTATCTGCTTAAAATAAACCTACGGCGCCTGTTCCGGAAAGCTCCGCTCGCTTTCCACTCGTAGTATATGCAGCAAATTTAATAAAAATGCAAAAATTTAAGATATCTTTTAAGATGAAAATAAAGGCTAATATTTTACTAGTTTCGATTATATTGCCTTCGCCTTTATATTAAACTTTTCAATCATTTTTACTGGTTTATAACTTATTTTTGCTTTTCTAAGTCCTTCTAAGCCCATATCTTCCTCGCGATTGATATAGGTTAAATGAGACCAAGCAGTTTCAACAAATCCTTGGTTGATCGCAGAATATGCCCCTCTAATATCGGGATCCGCTTTTTCTACATGAATCACTGCCGTATCCGTATTGAGCTGTTCACCAAACGTAAAGGCAACTACCCGCTGATCAATAATCAGTGCACCACCTTGTAAATTTAGATAGTCAAAATTATTGAGCACTTCAATAATCGCATTGCGTTCTGTCGTCAAGATTGGATCATCAAATGTACCGTGTTTTTTATACCAACCATTGATATTGAGTTTACATTGCGTTATGAGCTCTTCCGTAATCGGTTTATATTCAGCTTCTGGATAACTTTTCTTGAAGCTATTTAAATGATTTTTTTTCGAATGATATTTACGTCCAGCTAAATGAATTAAATCTTCGCTATAATAAACATAATCAAAGTTATCACGATCTTCTTCAATTTCAAATTCTGCACCTTGATACTCTTCCAATTGTAATGCCATGGATTTTTCCACACCATACATAAAAAAAGGTTCCTTTTTGTCTTTAAAATAAGCCAGCCAAGTTGCAATCGCTTGTTGCATTTTTTCTTCTGGGCCAAACGGCTGCAAAGCAAATTCTTCCTCTTCCCAAGTAGCTTTTAAATAAAGCACTTCATCCTCAATCGCCCACATAATTTGGTAGGCACTGCGCCACATAAATAAATTTGTAAAATTAGAATGCGAATTTTCATAATATCTATTTTTAAAAAATTTATCAAAAATAATTTTATCTTCTTTTGCTAATAATTGAAAATTAATATAAATCACTCCCTTGAATCAATATTATAACAATAAAATTTAACGATTACAATCAATTCCGATAAATTTTATCGGATTAGTCGGGAATATCTAAAAATAAACAAAACCACTTACTATAGTATGAACTGTAGCAAGTGGTTTCAGTTTTTTTATTTATAGTATCGAATACCAGCAGCAAAAATTTGCTGATCTTTGTTACCTGGAACATTGATTCCTACAGAGGTTCCCATTCGCTCTGAATGCCCCATTTTACCCAATACTCGACCATCAGGACTCGTAATACCTTCAATGGCTTCTACCGAACCATTTGGATTGAATGGAATATTCAGCGCAGGATTACCAGCAAAGTCAACATATTGTGTAGCAATTTGTCCTTTTGCCCGTAGTTTAGCAACGACTTCGCTGCCAGCTACGAAACGACCTTCGCCATGGGAAACGGCAATACTATGCACATCGCCAACTTTTACATTATTAAACCAAGGGGAAAGATTCGATACGACTTTCGTTTCCACCATACAAGAGATATGTCGACCGATATGATTATGCGTTAAGGTTGGGCTATCGATTGTTAAATCGGTAATCTCGCCATATGGAACTAGCCCCAATTTGACCAATGCTTGAAAACCATTACAAACTCCGAGAATCAAGCCATCACGTTGTTTTAGTAATTTAGTTACAGCTTCTTTGATCCGCGGATTTCTAAACATCGCTGCAATAAATTTACCGGAACCATCTGGTTCATCCCCAGCACTAAAACCACCAGGTAACATCATAATTTGCGCTTGGTTTATCCCTTTTACAATGGCCTCTACAGATTCTTCAACCGCCTGCGGAGTTAAATTCCGAATAACTAAGGTTTGGGCATCCCCACCAACGCGTTCAAACGCTTTAGCAGAATCATATTCGCAGTTCGTTCCTGGGAATACAGGGATAAAAATCCTTGGTTTTGCATAGCTTGAACTAGCAATAATTTTATTATTCGCCGTATAAGGAACTATCCCAATTTTTTTACTAACTTCTTTTGTTTTTGTAGCAAAAATCTTTTCTAACGTTCCATCAAATGCTTTTTCTGCTTTTGCAATACTAACAATTGCATCACCAAAAATAATATTTGGTTTTTCTGTTGTTTCACCTAGTTCATAGTAATTGGTAGCTTCTAAATACCCATCCAAGTTTGTCCCTGGAGCAACTTCTAAAATAATGGTACCATAATCGCTCATAAACAATTCTTTGGCAGTGATCTTTTCAGCAAATTTAAAACCAATTTCATTACCAAAGGTCATTTTACTAACCGCTGCCGCTATACCGCCAATACGCACACTATGCGCAGCAAATACTTTACCATCTTGCATCATCTTACGAATTTTGCCGAAATTTCTTTTGAGTGCTGTAAAATCAGGTAAATCATATCGATCACGCACCGTTGGGACAACGATAACTTTACTCTTGATACGTTTAAATTCTGGGGAAACCGCTTGATCCGCTTTCATCACATCAACAGCGAACGATACCAAGGATGGTGGTACATTGATGTCTTTGAACGTACCCGACATACTGTCTTTACCGCCAATCGCGGGAATATCAAAACCGTGTTGCGCATGTAGTGCACCGAGTAAGGCACTGAACGGTTTGCCCCATTTCACACTGTCTGTACCTAATTTTTCAAAATACTCTTGCAGTGTAAGACGAACGCTAGCATAGTTACCGCCTAGGGCAACAATTTTTGTTACGGATTCAACGATAGCATAGACCGCACCATGGAACGGACTCCATTCCATTAAGTGTGGATTAAAACCAAAGGTCATTGCGGTTGCAGTGTTCGTGTCACCGCTGAGCACTGGTAATTTTGCTACCATACCTTCAGTTGGAGTTTTTTGATATTTACCGCCAAATGGCATTAATACTGTACCTGCACCAATCGTCGAATCAAAGCGTTCTACCAAACCTTTTTGACTGCATACATTTAACTCTGCAAGATTAGCAAGCCACGCTTGTTCTAAATCAGTTAAATTATCTTCGATCACTTCTGGCATCCGTTGTAAATAGTTTGTATCCGTGCTTGGCACTTCTACTTTTACCGCAATAACTTGTTTGACACCATTGGTGTTTAAAAATTCACGGCTAAGATTTACAATATCCCTGCCCCGCCAGAACATTTTTAGTCTTTCATCACCAGTTACAATTGCAACCTCAGTTGCTTCTAAATTTTCTTCATCTGCATATTGAATAAACGCTGCAACATCTTGCTTTTTGATGACAACTGCCATACGCTCTTGCGACTCGGAAATCGCTAGTTCAGTACCATCTAAGCCCTCATATTTTTTCGGAACTGCATCAAGATTGATTTCAAGTCCCTCTGTTAACTCACCAATGGCTACCGAAACGCCACCAGCACCAAAGTCGTTACAACGTTTGATCATTCTACTAACCACTGGATTTCTAAATAACCGTTGAATTTTACGTTCAGTTGGTGCATTTCCTTTTTGTACTTCTGCACCACAGCTCGCAAGAGATTCTTCAGTATGTTCTTTTGATGAACCAGTTGCCCCACCACAACCATCACGACCAGTTTTACCACCAACTAAGACAATGATATCACCAACTGCTGGCACTTCACGTACTACGTTGCATTTTGGCGCTGCGGCCATAACAGCACCGACTTCCATACGTTTTGCAACGAAATTTTCATGATACACTTCCGTTACTTGCCCTGTCGCTAGTCCGATTTGATTACCATACGAGCTATACCCATTGGCTGCACCCAATGTAATTTTCTTTTGTGGTAATTTACCTGGCATTGTGTCAGCGACACTTGTCCTCGGATCTGCGGCCCCAGTAACACGCATTGCTTGATATACATAAGAACGACCAGAAAGTGGATCTCGAATGGCTCCACCAAGACAAGTAGCAGCCCCACCAAATGGTTCAATTTCTGTTGGATGGTTATGCGTTTCATTTTTAAACATGACCAACCATTCTTCAGTTTTACCATCGATATCGGCATTGACTACAATACTACATGCATTGATTTCTTCTGATACGTCTAAATCTTCTAATTTACCAAGTTTTCTAAGTTGTTTCATCCCAATAACAGCAATATCCATTAAGGTAATATCACGTTCTTTATCACCATACACAAGTTTACGGTCATCTAAGTAAGCTTTGTAAGCAGCTTTGATTGGTTCGGAAAAATACCCCTCTTCAATCTCAACAGCTTCTACTTTGGTCATAAAAGTTGTATGACGACAATGATCGGACCAATACGTATCAATTACTTTAATTTCCGTAATACTAGGATCACGTTTTTCTATATCTCTAAAATACGTTTGACAGAATTTCAAATCTTCAAGACTCATCGCAAAGCCTTGCTCATCCATAAACACTTGCAGCTCTGCCTCTGTTTTATGAATAAAACCAGCTAGTACAGCAACATCTTTAGGAATTTCGGCTACTAAGTTTAAGGTTGCAGGCTTTTCAAGTGCTGCTTGGCGACTTTCTACTTCATTGATGCAATAGTTTTTGACTTTTTCAAATTCTTCCTCTGTCACTTCCCCAACCAACACAATAACGCGGGCAGTTGTGATGACTGGACGTTCCTTTTGCGTCAATAATTGCACGCATTGCGCTGCAGAATCAGCGGTTTGATCATATTGACCAGGTAGAAACTCCACGGCAAACAAACGAGAATTAGGGAAATTTGGCAATTGTTCATCATAAACTATATCCACCGTTGGTTCAGAAAAAACGATATTACGAGCATAAGCATACTCTTCCTCACTAAGACCTTCCATATCATAACGATTGATAATACGTACTGCCTTCAACTTTTCTAAACCAAAACTCTCCACCAAATCGGCACATAGTGCTTGGGCTGGTATATCAAAAAAACCTTGGCGCTTTTCCACATAAATTCTTTTTACGCTCATTCTCCATCCTCCAATATATCTCAATTACTTAAATTTATTTTATAAACAAACCATTTTACGCTAAAAATAGTTTGTCTATGAAACAAATGTAACTTAGTTTCTAGTGAAAACAATCTCCACCAGAAACTAAGTCTTATTTTACAAATTCCCCTTTACTTTCGGGATGTTACGTCCATAGAAAATTTCCGCCATTTCTTTTTTTAGACGTTGTTTAATTTTCTTTTTCTCACCAATCATCAATTCATTTTTCGGCGTGCCAAAAAGATAATTATCCAAATCAAATTCTCTGAGTAACATTTTCGTATGGAAAATGTGTTCTTGATAAACATTTACATCAATCATTTGATATTGATTTCTAATTTTAGGCTCAATATAATTTTGAATTGAATTAATTTTATGATCAATAAAACATTTTTTACCATTTACATCGCGAGTAAAACCTCTCACACGATAATCAACCATAGCAATATCTGAGCAGAACGAATTTAATAAATAATTCAGTGCCTTAAGCGGTGATATCATGCCGCAAGTAGAGACATCAATATCAGCACGAAAAGTAGTAATTCCTTGGTCAGGGTGACTTTCTGGATACGTATGCACTGTTATATGACTTTTATCTAAATGACATACCACTGCATCGGATACTGGTTCGATAGGTTCTTCTGAAATCAGCATCGTTACACTTGCACCTTGTGGTTCATAATCTTGCTTAGCAATATTTAAAATATTGGCCCCAATAATATGCGCAACTTCCGTTAAAATATTGGTAAGTCGCTCTGCATTATATTCCTCATCAATATATTCAATATATGCTTTTTTATGCTCTGCTGTCTTTGCATAACAGATATCATACATGTTAAAGCTTAATGTCTTTGTTAAATTGTTAAATCCATAAAGTTTTAATTTGTTTCTAGTATCCAATCTAATCCACCTTACTTTTTAAATTAACTACCGAAGTAGAAATAGCTCAGTTATTATTCTACAAAAACCGCTTAAAACCTTTTTATTTCTTTATTTTATTAAATTTTATATCAATTACGGACAAATTATGCCATTTTTAGCGATTTTACGCTTATTTTAATTACAATTTTTACTACATCCATTGGCTGATTAATTGCACAACATGGACGATGTACATCAGTTGGATATAATATTGCATAAGTTCCATTCGCCAAAATTACTTGGTTTTCTGTAGGCAAATTTTTATAAAAACGCGCATCACGTTCTGCCAAACAATCTTCTTCGACTTCAAGTAAAGGACTATATGCACATTGTCCCATACTTTCTTGCCCTTTTGCTAAAAATTGTATATCTAAATATTTTGCATGAGTTTCTGCGCGACAATCTTTTTTATCTTTCGTTACATAACTTTGTACCATCGCGAAAATATCATCACCATCAATTGCATATTTGCCAGGTTTTAAATTTGCACAATCATTCTGTTGTAAAAAAACCAATGCTTTTTTGATAGCCTCAGGAAAGTTACATAGTTCTTGGTTTACATTATCAATATGTCCAACGATCATCAAAAACAACCCCTTATATAAATTTTATTTATGTACTAGGCGCAGAAATAATAATTTATAATAATTTAAAAATTATTATTGCATTCTTGTTTTAGCCTATGTTATTATTTTATACAAATATATCAATATAAGCAATGATTGGATAAGTATAAAAATTAAATTCTTTTCAGAGAGCCGATGATGCTGTGAATCGGTAAGAATATTTTTAGAAAGCTGCCCATGAGCTGTAGGCCGAACAAACTTTAGTAGGCTATACCGTATTACCGGCGTTAACGGTACATCAAGTGAGCTTTATGCTAATCAAGGTGGTACCGCGGGAACAGTTCTCGTCCTTATTTTAAGGATGGAGGACTTTTTTTATTGCAAAAAAATTTTTTAGGAGTGAAATCTATGAGAGAACTACTGGAATTATTAGAACATGATGCAAAAAGACCGGTGGAAGAACTAGCCGCCATGCTAAATAAATCAGAATATGAAATCGAAGAACAATTAAAAAAACTAGAAAAAGATAAAGTCATCTTAAGTTACAACACACTGATTAACTGGGAAAAATTTGGTGACGATACAGTCACAGCGACAATTGAAGTGAAAGTAACTCCACAGCGCGAAGTGGGCTTTGATGCGATTGCTGAACGCATTTACCGTTTTGATGAAGTTCGTTCTGTTTATCTAATGTCGGGCGGGTTTGACCTACTCGTCATGATTGAAGGCAAATCCTTAAAAGATGTTTCCAACTTCGTTTCAACGCGCCTTGCTACCATTGAAGGTGTGATTAGCACCCGTAGCAATTTTATGTTAAAGCCATATAAAAAAGACGGTGTCATCATTGATGACCAAGAAAAAGACCGTAGATTGGTGGTATCGCCATGAATTGGGAAGATCGTATTTCACCACAAGTGAATGCCATTGCCCCCTCTGGCATTCGTCGCTTCTTTGATATCGCTGCCGAGATGGACGATGTTGTCTCCCTCGGTGTAGGTGAGCCAGACTTCGTTACACCTTGGCATATCCGTGAAAGCTGTGTCTATGGTCTAGAACAAGGGTACACTGCTTATACGGCAAACCATGGGCTCTTAGAGCTACGTGAAGAAATCGTTAACCTGTTAAAACGCAATGATAATGTAGAGTACTGCCCGAAAAATGAAGTATTAATCACGGTTGGCGTAAGCGAAGCACTTGATCTTGCACTACGTGCAATAGTATCTATTGGCGATGAAGTATTGATTCCCGAACCTTGCTATGTTTCTTACAAGGCTTGTGTTACCCTTGCTGGTGGGACTGCAGTTGGCGTACCAACTACCATTGAGAATGAATTTCGCATTACCGCAGCAGAACTAGAAAAATATGTAACACCAAAAACCAGAGTGTTGTTAATTGGGTATCCAAATAATCCAACTGGTGCCGTTATGAGCAAAGATGATTTGCAAAAAATCGCCGACTTTGCACAAGCGCACGATTTGATTGTGATCTCGGATGAAATTTATTCCAACCTAATCTACGGCGGGGCAAAACATACTTGTTTCTCTTCTCTGCCAAACATGCGTGATCGCACGATTTTATTGAATGGCTTTTCAAAATCTTATGCAATGACTGGTTGGCGAATCGGTTATGCGTTAGCAAATCCTACCTTTATTGCCGCAATGACAAAAATTCATCAATATACGATGCTTTGCGCACCAATCACAGCACAAATCGGCGCAGTAGAAGCACTTCGTCATGGCGAGAAGCACATGAAAAAAATGGTCGCTGAATATGATCGTCGTCGTCATCTTATTTTGGACGGCATGCGCAATATGGGACTCACTTGTTTTGAACCAAAAGGTGCATTCTATATCTTTCCTTCCATTCAAAATACTGGTCTAACTTCGGAAGAATTTGCCGAAAAACTGCTTCGTTCTGAACGCGTTGCTTTGGTTCCTGGTACTGCTTTTGGTGAATGTGGTGAAGGTTTTATTCGTTGTTCCTATGCAACGTCTGTAAATAAAATTTCCGAAGCCTTATCTAGAATCGAAAACTTTGTCAAAAAGCATATCAAATAACACCTTTTTTCTCGTTCTTATATAATAAAAAAATCACCGTTATAAAATGATATCATTTTATAACGGTGATTTTTTTATTTCAAGGCAATGTTAATTTCTACGGTATGTCCATCTGCAGTCATTTCGATTGCTACATATTGCGCATCACTAATTTTTACAGTAAAACCATCACCGATCGTTAAACTAGGCGTTGAAATATCCACCTCAATTCCTAATGCAGTTAGATTTGTGGCAGCATTTGCTGTAAGCATATTGGATAGTTCTGAAATCGCACTTTGCGCCATCTCATCAAAGGCTGCAACTGGCATGCCACACATCATCGTTGAAGCAATAAACCGAGCAGTTTCATCCGATATATTATAGGCCACATTACCACGTATTTCTTTGGTCAAGCCAACTAAAACTGTGACTCCCAAACTATCGACCGCTTTTTCTTTTAATGATACTTTACCTCTAGCAATATTTTGAAACCCAACTTGTGGCATTATTGTCATAAATGCATCAATAAATGGGTTAATTAATTTTACATCCACCGTTACTCCCCTCCAGCAAATCCAATATTCATTTTTAGATCACCTAGCTTGGTAGTTGCTACTATATTAAATGTTATTAATTTAGGATTTACAATACTAAGTTTCTTGCCAACAATAATTCCTGGAGGTGTAATCCTGAGTTCTTTATCTTTGAATATGTCATTGATCATTGAAACACTGCGTCCAGCTACGATATTAGCAGTTTCCTCCATACATTCATTTGCTTCCTCATCGCTAAGGATTTCATCAGTATCCTTGCCAAGAATAGCCCTAGCAAATTGGTTCATCGTATCAAAATCAGTATGTACAATGGCTCTGCCAATTGGTTTACCAGTAAAACCAATGATAATTGCTATCCCATCTATCTCCAATTTTCCTTCCGTGGAAATTTCATAACTCATATCACTATGAACTCCAGCAAGACTAAATAAATTTTTTTGTAATACTTTAATAAACGTTTTTACGTAAGATTCTTCTAATATTTTAAGGTTATCTTCAGTTGACTGACAAACCATACGTAAGGTATCAATCAGTTCATTTTCTTTCAATGGCTTCTGTACAAATGCACTAATACCAATAGCACGACCTTGCGTCATTAAACAAGCATCTCGCATTGCACTAACCATAACGATTTTTGCGTGTGGATTCAGTTCTAAAATTCGTTGACTACATTCCAAGCCATCAGCATCTGGTAAATTCATATCCATAGTCACTACATCTGGGTTCATAATTTTATACTTTTCTATAGCTTCTGCACTTGTTTTTGCATAATCACAAATTTCAAAATCTGTTCTAGATATTATTCCATCCATCATGGCATGACTCATTCTAGAATCATCTACTACCAATACACGAATTTTTTCCACATTGATCACCTTCTTAAAATAATAAAATCATTCTATTATCTAATTATACAAATATGACCAAAGTCCTGCTAACACCACTTAAATAATAACATACATTAACATATATTTAACATACATTCTAAAAAAAGCCAGTATACAACATTTTGTTATATACCGGCCTCACCATGCTATTAAATACTCGAAATTTATAAATCCATCAAATACGATTTTATTTTTGATCAATAATTGCAATATCGCCTTCTTCACCAGTACGAATGCGTACTGCATTCTCAACATTATAAACAAATATTTTTCCATCACCGATTTGACCAGTTTTTAATACTTTTTGTGCCACTTCCAAAACTTTTTCTACAGGAATCTCACAAATAACCGTTTCAATTTTCACTTTAGGCACTAAATTAATGGCATATTCTTGCCCCCGATATACTTCTTTATGCCCTTTTTGCAAACCACAACCATAAACCTGACTCACAGTCATTCCTGCCACACCAATCGCATTAAGTGCTTCTTTGAGTTCTTCAAGTTTACCAGGTCTTGTAATAATATCTACCTTTGTTAACTTTTTCATATATATACCTCCCCTTATTATAAAATTATACCAAACTTATAACGATGAGGTTACTATATTTTTAGTAAAATTAAAATTTTGCTAAAAAATTAAGGAGGGGAACATGCCCCTCCTTATATTGTTGTTTTTATAAGCTTACTTCTTGACCACCAATTACTGGATGACCAGCTACGATGCTTTGACCATAGGCACTTTCACCATGTTCACTAAGGTCAACACCAGCAACTTCATTAGCTTCATCCACTCTAATTTTCATAAATAAGCCGATAAATTTCACAAGAATGAATGTACCAACAATCGCAAACACCCAAGCAGTCACTACAGAAATCAATTGCGTTACAACTAAATCAGGATTGCCATAAAAAAGACCATCTGCACCAGCTTCATTTACAGAAGTTGTTGCCCAAAGACCAGTTGCAATTGCCCCCCAAGTACCACCAACACCATGAACACCGAAAGCATCTAGAGAATCATCATAACCAAGCTTTGCTTTTACTACAGCAACGGAGAAGTAACATACCACCCCGCCAACAAGGCCAATAATAAGAGCTGGCATTGGTTCTACGTAACCAGCAGCAGGCGTAATCGCAACTAACCCTGCAATACAACCACTCGCTGCACCAAATAAAGTTGGTTTACCATTATAAATCCATTCTGCAAATACCCAAGATACTGTTGCGCCCGCAGCAGCAATTTGAGAAACAATAAATGCACTAGCAGCTAGACCATTTGCACCAAGTGCGCTACCCGCATTAAAACCAAACCAACCAAACCATAATAACGTAGCACCAATCACAATCATTGGAATATTATGTGGAATAATTGGCGATTTACCATATCCACGTCTTTTGCCAACCATTAAGCAGAACACTAAACCAGATACCCCAGATAAAATATGAATGACAAGACCACCAGCAAAATCAAGTGCGCCAAGTTTAGCTAACCAGCCACCACCCCATACCCAGTGCGCCATTGGATTGTAAATTAAAATTGCCCATAAAGAACTGAACACTACAAAAGCAGAGAATTTAATTCTTTCAGCAAAAGCCCCTGTAATAAGAGCAGGTGTGATTACTGCAAACATACATTGGAAAGCAACAAAAGCAAATTCAGGAATTGTACCATTATCTAAGATTGTAGTAACCCCAATACCAGCCAAACCAGCTTTATCAAGATTACCAATAATACCTGATACATCACCACTAAACGTTAAAGAATAACCAAATAATACCCATTCAACAGAAATAAGTGCAACAATAAAGAAACTTTGCATAATCGTAGATAAAACATTTTTACTTCTAACCATACCACCATAGAAAAAACCAAGACCAGGTGTCATAATAAATACCATTGCGGCACTCACTAGTACCCAAGCCGTATCCCCTGCATCAATTTTTGCAATCGCTTCTGCATCAGCAGCAAAAGCTACAGGAACCATCATAATAACTAACATAAGTGCAGTTAACATTGTAGACCATAACTTTTTCATTATAATCCCCCTCTTTTCTCTCATACTTTTTTGAAAAAAAATAAACGTCTGCCGCTCTAGTAATATACACATTCTATTACTCAAAGCTACAAGACGTCATTGTCTCGTCAAACAAGATATTAAAAAATAGAAAAAGCCTCCGCAAATAACCATTGCGGAGGCTTCATTGCCTCGAACTACCTTGTTGATGTTTTTTATTATATACAGGATAATAACTTCTGTCAAGTTGCATACATGTATACATAATTACATTTTAACAATAACAATATAATTTTCATTTATATTAGTGTAGACCAATATAAACATTAAAGAATTGGCAAGTAGATATCATATTTCATCACAATTAAACACAACAATATAGTTACACCAAAACAACTATACCTCGCCGTCAATGCACCCGCCATCACAAAAGCAATTCTTCCAACAATATCAAATACAAACATAATTAGCTGTTACTCTCTTCACCTTCATAAATTATTTGATGAGACGTTCTAAAATCGTCCTTGCTACATAAACACCACTCGCTCCAGCTTGTGATAACCCCCTCGTTACTCCAGCACCATCACCAATTGCAAAAAAGTTTGCAATTGGTGTTTCAAGTTGTTTGCTCAATCTTAATCTTGAACTATAAAACTTCACTTCAACGCCATAAAGAAGCGTATCATCATTTGCCGTCCCTGGAGCAATTTCATCTAATTTATAAATCATTTCGATAATATTATCTAAATGTCGTTTGGGCAGAACCAGACTAAGATCCCCTGGCGTTGCTTTTAATGTAGGCTTTGTAAAGCTTTGCTCCAAGCGGTGTTCATTTGTGCGACGCCCTTTAATTAAATCACCGAAACGCTGCACCAATACTCCACCGCCAAGCATATTCGAAAAAGAAGCGATGCGTTTGCCATATTGATGTGGCTCATTAAAAGGTTCCGTAAATTTATTACTGACTAATAAAGCAAAGTTCGTATTCTTGCTATGCAATTTTTCATCTCGAAAACTATGACCATTCACCGTAACAATTCCGTCTGTATTTTCTGCTACAACATACCCTTTTGGGTTCATACAAAAAGTACGCACTAAATTGCCATATTGCTTCGTCCGATAAACAAGTTTAGCTTCGTATACTTCATCCGTAATATGTTCAAACACAATTGCTGGAAGTTCTACCCTTACCCCAACATCTACTTGATTATTCAGAAGTTCTAAACCCAAGGCCCTGCATTGCTCAGCAAACCACTCAGACCCTGCCCTGCCAGGTGCAGCAATTAAATAGTCTGCCTCGATTTGATCACCAGATTCCAATTCCAAACTAAATCCATTTGTCTGATTTATTATATTTTTTACGGTTGTCTTAAACAACATTGTAATTTTTATTTTTAAAGCTTCATAAATTCCTTGCAGCATTTTTAAATTATTTTCTGTACCAAGATGCCGTACTTTTGCATCTAGCAAATGTAATCCACAAGCAATCGCTTTTTTCCCTAATGAACTATTCATTGTACTGAAAACTTCTGTTGGCGCGCCAAATTGCATATTAATTTGATCGACATAATCAATAAATGCAAGTACCTGCTCATCGGATAAATATTCATTCAACCAACCGCCAAATTTCGCGGTAAAATTATATTTACCATCCGAAAAAGCCCCTGCTCCACCAAAACCACGCATAATACTACATGGTTTACAATTTATGCAATGTTCTACTTTTTTTTCAGCAATTGGGCATTTTCGTTTATAGATGTCTTTGCCAGCTTCAATCATAACCACTTTTAAGCTAGGTTTTTTTAGCATTAGTTCATAAGCTGCAAAAATTCCTGCTGGGCCACTTCCTACAATTGCTACATCAAATTTGTTTTCCATCTTTGAAGCACTCCTCTCGAACCTGCCTACTATTACATACAATAGTATTATAACTTATATTCTAGGTCTTAGCCACCAAGGTTTTCCACCTACCGCTAGACTCCTCGCGATAAATTTTTTTTGCATTATTCGCCTATTTGTATGTATAATATGTACTATCTGAATTTATGGGGGAATTATTTTTATGTTAACCGAAAATTTTTATGTCATATTGGCAATTGTACTTTATCTTGCCTTAATGATGAGCATTGGTCTTTATTTTTATAACCGCACAAAAAACATGTCAGATTACATATTAGGTGATCGTCAACTTGGTGCATGGGTAACGTCCTTAAGTGCCGAAGCTTCAGACATGAGTGGTTGGATGCTCATGGGTTTACCCGGCTATGCCTATGTAACCGGCCTCGCCGCTGGATGGATTGCTCTTGGCCTTGCGCTAGGTACCTATGCAAATTGGCGATTTATTGCGACTCGATTTCGTCGTTATACCGAAATCGCCAATGATTCTTTAACTATGCCTGACTATTTCCAAAATCGTTTTCATGACACATCAAACTTACTGAGAATCATTTCGGCTGTCTTTATTCTTATCTTTTTTATCATTTACACTTCCTCAGGCTTTGTTGCTGGCGGTAAACTATTCAATAGTGTTTTTGGTATTCCTTATGAATACGCCTTGCTTTTGGGCGCTTTTGTTGTGGTTTTCTACACCTTTGTCGGTGGCTTCCTAGCGGTATGCTGGACCGATTTTATCCAAGGAGTCATGATGTTCTTTGCAATTATTGCAGTTCCTTTATTCGCTGCCTATACATTAGGTGGCATTACGGTAACCTTTACAGCACTCAATATGATAAACCCTGAATATTTCAATCCATTTTCTAAAGCAGATGGTAGTTTTTTTAGCTTGATTGAAATTATCTCGCTACTCGCTTGGGGGCTTGGTTACTTTGGACAACCACATATTTTAGTTCGCTTTATGGCCAGTAAATCTTCCAATGAAATTAAACAAGCAACAAAAATTGCAATGACTTGGGTTGTCATTTCACTAGCCGCCTCCGTTATCCTAGGCATGGTTGGTAAAGTTTTTTTAACCACAGAACTGACTGGTTCTGACGTAGAAACGGTATTCATGGTTATGACAAATGAAATTTTCTCACCATTCGTTGGTGGTTTGATTCTTTCAGCAGTCCTAGCAGCCATTATGAGCACCGCTTCTTCGCAGTTACTCGTTGCCGCTTCTGCCTTTTCCCAAGACTTCTATAAATCTGTAATTCATAAAACTGCTTCGGATAAAGAACTCGTTTGGACCAGTCGCGTGGCCGTTATCGTTGTTTCAACAATCGCGATTATCATTGGCCTAAACCCTAACAGTCTCATCCTTGATATGGTAGCTTACGCTTGGGCAGGTTTTGGTGCTGCTTTTGGTCCAGCGATCTTACTATCCCTTTACTGGCGTAGAACGACACGCAATGGAGTTTTAACTGGTGTTATTGTTGGTGGCGTTACCGTTCTGATTTGGAAACAATTTGCTTGGTTCGGTCTTTATGAAATAGTACCTGGTTTTCTACTTTCCTTGCTTTCAATCTACATTGTAAGTAAACATGATGCAGAACCAGACAAGCAAACCCTTGCAATATTTGATGCTGTAGAAAAAAGTGATATATAAAGAAAATGCACAGCAAAAAAACCGGTAACGCAAAATTGCGTTACCGATTTTTTTATGTATTCTAAACCAAATATAACTTTATGTTAAAATTTTAACTCTAGCAATTATAAATATCGCAAATAAAGATAAACACTCGCTAAAATAATTGATACAATCATCAGCGGAAAGCAAATCAACATATATTTCAAAAATGATAATTGATATCCGCGCTGGGCGGCCATACTTGCAACAACGACATTGGCACTGGCACCGATCAGTGTACCATTTCCTCCCAGACATGCCCCAAGTGATAACGCCCACCAGAGCGGTTCTAGATTAGTGAGCCCCATATGACTCATTTCTTTAATCATTGGAATCATCGTTGCAACAAACGGAATGTTGTCAATAAAGGCAGATGCGATTGCACTCATCCATAAGATCAACATCGTAGTCGCAGTTACATTACCCTGCGTTAGTTTCATTGCCTCGGCAGCAAATAACTTAATCACACCAGTTTCTACTAGAGCCCCCACTAAAATAAAAAGACCTGCAAAAAAGAAAATCGCCAGCCATTCCACTTTACTAAACACTTTGGTTAGTAATATTTCATCACGTGCAATCGTGATTGCCATCAGAATACTTGCACCGGTTAACGCGGCTGTAGCAGTTTCTAAATGCAATGCACTATGCATGGTAAATAAAGCAATGGTAATCGCCAAAACAAACAAACATTTTTTCAGTAATTGGGGATTAGTAATTTGATTTTTTTCTTTTAGATTCATTACTTTTTCTTTCAAATCTTCGGTAGTATGTAACTCATAACGATAAATTATCATTAACAATAGCAAAGTAACAGCCTCGATCACTATGCAGATAAATGTAAGATTCACTACAAAAGCCATGAAGTCTAATTCTTTGACAGCACTGCCGATCATAATATTAGGCGGATCACCAATTAAGGTAGCCGTCCCACCAATATTAGCAGAAAGAATTTGCGCAATCAAAAATGGTTTTGGTGATACTTTTAACTGTGAAGCAATACTAAATGTAACTGGAACCGTCAATAATACCGTCGTAACATTATCTAACAATGCCGAACAAGCTGCCGTAAGTAAGCTAAGTACTACTAAAATTTGAATTGGATCACCTTTCACTTTTTTTGCTGACCAAATCGCTAAATAATTAAAAAGACCAGTTTCACTCGTTATATTCACAATAATCATCATACCAATTAAGAGACCAATCGTATTAAAATCAATGTGGTGAATCGCCATTTCTTGATTTAAAATGCCAAGTAAAATCATCGCGATTGCACCCGTTAAGGCAACAACCGTACGATGAATTTTTTCTGATACAATCAGAATATAAGCAATGACAAAAATACTAATTGCTAGCAATGCATTGTTTTCCACTCACTTTACATCTCCCTACTTAATGATATCAAGGGTCTTCTTCATCCTATGTAAAAGATGGCTAACCTCATCGAAGCTATTACGCTAGATTAGTCAGCCATACAAAGATCTATTTGTTTGCTTTTTTCTTAATCGGTACCGCTGAAAGCACGATTTGTTTTCCGTCACGTACTACCTTGATGTCATAGTCAACCAGGCCATCTTTATACAGCTCTAATTTTAACTCTAGTAAAGATTTTCCGATCTTTTCTTGCAATTCCTTTGTTAAAAAGGCTGTTGATATATCTTCTTTTTCTTTATTTATTTCCTTCGGTTTAGGCTTAACGAATGGTTCATCTTCTTCAGCAGCTAAAAACATATGTTCAAAATTTTTTTCTTCCTTGAATCCAGCCACCATCACTTTATCACTTAAGTTTTTTGGTATTCTCACCATATTCTATCACTCTCTTTTCATGATAAACAAAGGTTATATCAATCTTTTTTTGCTTTTGCCCAAGAATCACGCAAACCAACTACACGGTTAAAGACCAATTTATCTTTTGTCGAATCTTTATCTACACAGAAATACCCTTGACGTAAGAATTGGTAACGAGTTCCTGGTGCCGTCCATTCAAGACTTGGTTCTACCATACAATTCTCCACGATTTCTAAGGATTTCTGATTGATAGAATTCATGAAATCCGCACTATCTTCTTCTTCTTCATTTACGAGTAAATAATCATATAAACGAGCTTCTGCTTTAATCGCATGTTTCGCTGAAACCCAATGTAATGTACCTTTTACTTTGCGACCATTATTGGTTTTGCTACCACTTTTCGTATCTTCATCATACGTACAATGAAGTTCTACGATCGTACCAGTTTCATCTTTAATGACCTCTTCGCATTTGATAATGTACGCATGTTTTAGACGAACTTCCCCACCCGGTTTTAACCGGAAAAATTTCTTAATTGGTTCTTCCATGAAATCTTCTTGCTCTATATATATTTCGCGACTAAACGGCATATTGCGCTTTGCTGTAGAATGTGGATGATTTTCTGCAACTACATATTCTACTTTATCTTCAGGATAATTTGTAAGTACAATTTTTAATGGATTTAATACTGCCATCACACGATCCGCACGTTCGTTTAAGTCTTCACGAATACAATGTTCCAGCATCGCAACATCCACTAAGCTATTGCTTTTTGCTACACCGATCCGCTCGCAAAAATCACGAATTGATTCTGGTGTATAACCACGACGACGTAGTCCTGAAATCGTCGGCATCCGCGGATCATCCCAACCAGATACCACACCTTCCTCTACTAACAACCTAAGCTTACGTTTACTCATTACACTATTGGTTAAATTCAAACGAGCAAATTCGATTTGCTTAGGTCTAGTATTTTCATCAAAACCAAGTGCTTCTAATGTCCAATCGTATAAAGGACGATGGTCTTCGAATTCTAACGTACAAATGGAATGTGTAATACCTTCAATTGCATCAGAAATTGGATGTGCATAATCATACATCGGATAAATACACCATTCATCACCTGTACTGTGATGCGTCGTATGGGAAATACGATAAATCGCAGGATCACGCAGATTGATATTTGGTGATGACATATCTATTTTTGCTCTTAGAATCCGCGCACCATCGGCGAACTCACCATTTTTCATTCGCATGAATAAATCTAAATTTTCTTCCACCGTGCGATCACGATATGGACTGTTTTTGCCTGGCTCAGTTAAAGTGCCACGATACTCACGCATTTGGGCTGCATTTAAATCACAAACATACGCTTTACCAGCTTTAATTAATGCAAGAGTAAAATCAAATATTTTCGGGAAATAATTAGATGCATAGAACATTCTATCATCCCAATCAAACCCTAGCCATTTAACATCCTCTTGGATAGAATCTACATATTCCACATCTTCTTTGGTTGGATTGGTATCATCGAAACGCAAATTACAAACCCCATTGTTATGAATCGCCAAGCCAAAATTTAAACAAATCGACTTCGCATGACCAATATGTAGATACCCATTTGGTTCTGGTGGAAAACGAGTGTGAATCCCCTCGCTATATTTTCCGTTTTTTAAATCTTCATCAATGATGTTTTGTATAAAATTTGAAGCTATAACACTATTTTCTGACATAAAACTTACCCCTTCATTATTCATCTATTTCATTTATAAATATTAAATAAAAAAACAATTCTTATTATGAATTATTCAATTCTAATTACGAATAACTTATATTCGTTATTTTCTTATATATTCCTGCTTAATACTGGATTTTTAGTACAAAATACGTCTAATTTAGTACTTATACCTTTTTTAGCATGTACACTTCCAGCTTTTCAATTCCTTGTCGTGTAATATCCGTTTTTGGTAAACAACTCAAAATATGTTCCACATGACCACGCGCGATAACCTCACGAATCGTCCAAGCAAAATAAATATTATAGATCCAAAGCAACCTGACCAACTTGCGGTCATCTTGTGTTTTAATATCTGAGTAATCGCATTGTTGCCCAGTCAAAAAACTTTGGATAAACTTATCACTATACCCTGTACCATCAGAGGGTTCCAAGGTGGGTTCCAGAACACGATAAATATCTAACTTATCCGCATCCCGAATCACTTTTGCAAATAATATCGCTCGTTCATTCTTCGTTTCGGCGATCTCAATCGCATTATGATTGACAATAGCAAACGTAAAAACCTCACGATCCTCATCACTTAGTCGATTGAGCAAATCTAAATTTGCAATTTCTTTTAAGCCAAGCAAAGCATGATTTTCCGACCGCCGATCATTAAAGGTCTGGTAAATACTATATTGCTTAAACCGTCCAATATCATGAAATAAACCAATCATCATCGAGAGTATTTCATCATGAGGATCAAAATCAAGCACCTTCGCTAGTGATTTACAATGTTCTACAACATGTTTGGTATGCTCTTGTTTTAATAAGATATGTTCGTGAACAACTTCATCCTCGGTATAAAATGTTTTGATATATTTTTCTACCCAGCTTGACATATCCTGCAATAATGTTTCCAAATAAGATCAACTCCTAAAAAGCTACAATAAATTCATATTAGAATTATTATACTACCGCAACTTATTATTTGCAGTATACCCCAATAAATTAATTACTATAAAGACTAAGAGCTATTGCCTGATCCTATAGCAATAGCTCTTAATCTTATTTGTTTAATCGATCGAAAACGATATCTTTGATTACTTCACTCGCGATAATCAAGCCTACTACGGATGGTACAAAAGCAATACTACCCGGACAATCCGCCTGCACCATTTCACCCTGTTCATTCTTCAGCATTGGCACTAAAGGTTGCTCTTGGGAATAAACAACCTTTAGGGAATCTACGCCACGCTTTTTCAATTCTCGCCGCATCACTTTTGCCAGAGGACAAACAGAAGTTTTCTTGATATCAGCAACTTCAAATCTTGTTGGATCAAGCTTATTTCCCGCCCCCATACTACTAATAATCGGAATATTACGTTCTTTGGCTTGTACCGCCAAATCAAGCTTTGCTGTTACATTATCAATCGCATCAACAACATAATCCAAATCTGTCTTCAAAAAATCATCCGCCATGCCTGGTAAGTAAAACTCTTGTCGTACTTCGATATCAATATCCGGCGCAATCGAAAGCACGCGCTCACGCATCTCTTCAACTTTTGATTTTCCTACTGTAAAAGTGGTAGCTGGAAGCTGACGATTGACATTACTGATCGAAATATCATCCTTATCTACCAGCACCAAATGCCCCACACCTGAACGCGCCAATGCTTCGACCACAAAGCTACCAACACCGCCAACACCAAAAATTATAACCTTACTATTTTTCAGCTTTTCTATTCCATTGCTGCCTAATAATAGCTCAGTTCTGGTTAATCTATGTTCCATTTTCAACCACCTTTACTATAAAAATTACATTTAGTTATTATTTTAACATAAGTCGCCTTACTTGCAAATGTCATCAAGTTCCCCCCAATTTTCAAATTGCATATAATGCTATAACTCATAAATTTTTCGCAATACTATATGATAAGAAGGTGAGAAAATTGCCACGTGATGAATATCCTGAACTTGTTGACTGGGAAGATACGATGCTACCGCCAGATAGCCGAGCATTTGGTTTTGGTCCAGCACTTGCACTTGGTGCACTAACTGGAATCGCACTACTCAATAGCGGCTATGGCTATAACTTCTGTTATCCCCGCAGTTATTATGGCTGGCGCGACTATTATACCTGTTCACCCAAATATATCTGCCGTCCCGCTCCATATATGGGTGGCGAGCTATAGCTGTCAATTATATAAAAAATGGAACTATGAAAATACATAGCTCCATTTTTTATCGCAACTCGGATTGCAATTCATATTTATAAAATTTAATAAAGATAAACGAAGACAAACTGACGGTTCTTTTGTCTTATTTTGTTATTTTATTTATCTTATCTTTATTAATTCCCGTTATCTCTGCCAATTTTCTTAGTGGCAAGTTTGTTTTCTTTTTAAAACTTTTCAGTTTTTCTTCCAAACATTCTTCACTTTTTGCAAGCTCCTCCCATAACTTTATGGCTTTGCTTTCTTCCATTCGATTTGTTTTTTCATCTATTTCAATAAATTTATCTTCTTCTTCCATATT
>Ga0316600_10000366_pt1 | contig 22764 bp, 27 predicted proteins | sample OWC_soil_day5_CT_FD_207652 | JGI IMG/M metagenome (GOLD analysis project Ga0316600, IMG submission 207652) | Wetland soil microbial communities from Old Woman Creek delta, Ohio, United States - OWC_soil_day5_CT | ecosystem: Environmental > Terrestrial > Soil > Wetlands | place: USA: Ohio... | reverse complement strand
GGTCACCACAAGATTGGAATCGTACTCAAACATTCCCACCTCAAATATTCCCACCACCCTGAATGACTTGATCTTTGGGAGCATGCCCAGGGGCCCGATTTCTCCTGTGGGAGAAAGGATGGTGATGGTATCGTTTCTCACCACACCCAGTCTCAGGGCAAGTTCCTTGCCGAGGATGATCCCCGGCAGTCCGCCCTGAGTGTTCAGATCCTTGATAGTCCCCTCCTTGATATGCTTGGCGATATCGGTAGTCTTCTCCTCAAGCTCGGGATCCACGCCCCTGAGGTACACGCCCTGTCCCTTAGAGCCGAAGGAGACCATGACCTGACCAAGGACGAACGGGGAGGTGGAGACAACTTCCTTTTCAGCCTTTATCTTGTCAATGACCGTCCCATAATTATCCAGGGTGCCTCTGAAATTAAGTACGACAAGATGGGCATTCACTCCCAGAATCTTTTTCTGGAGGTCCTCGTGAAATCCGCTCATGACAGAAAGGACCACAAGAAGAGCCATTACCCCCAGCGCGACGCCCCCTATGGAGATAGCAGTATTGAAGGAAACGCCCTTATGCTTTTTTTTGGACTTGAGATATCTCAGGGCAACGAATATCTGGTAGGGAAGGGCCATGGACGTTCAGAATCCGGTGTCCGGAATAGAAAAAACGGGTGTCGGGTAATTGAACATTCCTGTCGTCATATTCTGCATGTCCTATTGCTCAGGCTTTAGCTGTGGGAAGAGTATAACGTCCCTAATGGAGAGAGAATTGGTGAGGAGCATGGTGAGTCTGTCGATGCCGATCCCTTCTCCTGCTGCAGGAGGCATACCATATTCCAGCGCCCGCACAAAGTCCTCATCCATCCATTGTGCTTCCTCATCACCCTGTTGCCGGGCCTCAACCTGCCTGAAGAACCGTTCCCGCTGGTCCATGGGGTCATTGAGTTCAGAGAAGGCATTGGCGATTTCACGGGATGCGATGAAGAGCTCAAACCTCTCAACAAGCTCGGGCTGGTCCTTTTTCTTTTTTGCGAGGGGAGAAAGTTCCACGGGATAGTCAGTGATAAAGGTGGGCTGAACGAGTTCAGGTTCCACCTTCTCCTTGAATATCTCATCCAGGATCTTTCCATGGGAAGCCCTGGTCTCGATGTCAAGCCCCTCTTTCCTTCCCCATTCCTTTGCGTATCCTGCGTCAGAGAATATCTCCTCGGGTACTCCGCGGGATTTCATGGCTTCATACATGGGAATCCTCGGCCATGGCGGCGTCAGGTTTATAAGGGTGTCGCCATACTGGAGTTCCAGGGAGCCCGTTGCCTTTAGTGCAATGGTGGTGATAAGTTCTTCTGTGAACGCCATAAGGAAAAGGTAATCCTTGTATGCCATATAGAATTCCAGCATGGTGAATTCAGGGTTATGCTTTGTGGATATCCCTTCATTTCTGAAATTCTTGTTGATTTCATAGACGCGTTCGTATCCCCCGACCAGGAGCCTTTTCAGGTAAAGTTCAGGGGCAATCCTGAGATATAAATCTATACCGAGGGCATTATGGTGTGTCTTGAACGGCCTGGCGGTTGCGCCTCCGGGGATCTGGTGCATCATGGGCGTTTCCACTTCCACAAAGCCCCTCGAATCGAAAAACTCCCTCATCGTCCTTATAATGATCCTTCTCTTTTCGAACGCCTTGCGGGCCTCGGGGTTCACAATCAGATCCACATATCGCTGCCTGTACCTGGTCTCGATATCCTTGAGGCCATGCCATTTTTCGGGAAGAGGTCTCAGCGACTTGGTGAGAAGCGTGAAATCATCCACCTCAAGGGTGAGTTCATTGGTCTTTGTCCTGAAGAGCTTGCCGGTGATACCCACAATATCTCCGATATCGAGCTTTTTTACGATGCCGTATTTCTCCCCGAGAATGTCCTTTCTGAAGTAGACCTGTATCTTTGCAGAAGAGTCCTGTAGGTGTGCAAAGGCGGCCTTTCCAAAGTCCCGCATTGCCACGATCCTGCCCGCAACAGTGGCAGTGGCGGGCGTGGCATCCAGAACCTCCTTGGAGGTCTCCCCGTATCTGTCCATGATCTCGGAGGCGTAATGAGTCACCTCATACGGTCCTCCGAAAGGCTCTATCCCTGCTTTCCTGAGCTCTTCAAGGGTCCTGTGTCTCTGTTCTATCTGTTCGTTAAGTTCTTCCAAAACGTAAAAAGTATAATGGTTAAAATTCAGGTAAGTCAAGGATTAACGAAGAGATGGGTGCGCAGGGAGCAGAACAGAGCGCATGAGTAAGATACCTTCTTTTTAAGGGGTCAGGGGATGGCACCGGAAGGCAAACGGCCCATGGTCTTCTTGATGAGGGTGGCCGCATCAAGAAGGAGAATGATGGTTGGTTCGTGAAGGGCGAGCCTTTCCCGGAGCATAAGGGTCAGGACCGTTTCGGCTGCATGGATAAAATGAGAAATTGTGTCAGGAGGGAAGAAGTCTCCCGTTTTTCTCATAGTCTCCGCGGCCTTCAGAACAATATCAACCAGGCCTTTCTCATAAGGGGGTCTCTCCATTTGTAGGTATCGTTCCCTGATGTCCGTAATTTGCGTAACTACCTCGTTCACGAAGGCATTGCAAAGCATCTGTACCTCCATGTATTTTTCTCTCTCCATGTCAGATCCCTGGGCGGGAAAATTGTCTGACCACATCGACCAGTTGTTTCGGGGTAAAAGGTTTCATAATAAAGCCGCTCGCACCGATTTTAGTTGCGCGGTAACTCTTCCTTTCCCTTGAGTCGGCGGTGAGGATAACGATGGGGGTAAACCTGTAATCCGCCTTGCTGCGGACCTCTTTTATGAACGCCGTCCCCTCTTTTTTTTCACTGAGACCGCTGATCACCATCTCTATTTTACTGCCGTCCAGGGTATCTACGGCATCCTCTTTGCTGGCAGCGCTGACTACCCAGTACCCGGCATCCTTTAATGCAAAAGAGAGCAACTGCCTCATTGCAGTGGACTTGTCCACTATTAAGACCGTTTTCATCCCCATAACATTGCGTTGATTCTTGGTGCTGTGGAACATCACTTACTGCATAACAAAGAGTGTGCCAGGGGAACGATATGTAGAACCTGTTGAATTTAAAAGAAACTGAGGGAATGGACGAAAGAGGAACTATGGAAAGGTCTCCCTGATTATGGAGCATCCTCCATACTCATTGAATGTTATATTGCTTAATCTTTGTGAGAAGGGTCTTGTAGTCTACCTGCAGGATAGACGCGGCCTTTGTCTTGTTTCCCTGCGAATGCTCCAACGCCTGTTTGATCGCCTTTTTTTCCACGTCCATTAATGCCATGGCAGAGAGTTCCTTTAATGGCATAAGTGGTTTTGTTCCGTGGTCCATGGATTCGTCTTCGATGAGGAACTCAATCTGTTCCGGCATGATCACTCTCTCTTCAGAAAGAAGGACAGCCCTCCTGATGAGATTTTTTAGTTCGCGTATATTTCCTGGCCATGGATACCTGATCAGGAGATTTATCGTATCCTCAGAGAGGGCCTCAACATTCTTGTGCAGCTCTGCTGATGCCTCTCGCAAAAAGCGTTCTGCAAGGAAAGGGATGTCTTCAGACCGCTCTCTTAAGGGGGGAATGGTGATTATGAATTCAGCAAGACGGAAGAAGAGATCTTCCCTGAAGGTCCCCTCAATGACGCTCTGTTTGATGTTCTTGTTGGTGGCGGCAATAATGCGTATCTCAATAGGTAATGGAGTAGTATGACCCAGGGGATGTATCTTCTTTTCTTCAACCGCACTCAACAACTTGCTCTGGACATAAGCGGGCATATTCTCCATTTCATCTATGAAGATCGTGCCGCCCTGGGCAATCTCAAAGAACCCCTTTTTCTTCTTTTCCGCGCCTGTGAAGGCGCCCCTTTCGTATCCAAACAGTTCGCTCTCCGCAAGGGTTGCAGGTATGACGCCCATGTCCACCCTCACAAATGGCCTCTTTGCCCGTTCGCTCAAGTCATGTATGGTCCTGGCAACGATGGACTTTCCTGTGCCGGTCTCGCCCTGGAGCACCACAGAAAAATCACTTCTTGCCACTTGCCGGATCTGTTCGATGATCCTTGCCATCCCCTGACTCCTGCCCAGAGTCGACTCGAGGGATGTATCCACTGCAGTGTTAAGTCTTTTCACCTCTTTGGTAAGGCGCAGTTTTTCGATGGCCCTTTCCAGGGTGAACATGAGCCTGTCGTACTGGGGGGGTTTTACGATAAAATCGTATGCCCCGCGCTTGATGGCATCCACCGCAGCGGGGATCTCAGCGTGGGCGGTCACAAAGATAATGGGGACATCGGGATCCAGTTTTTTCAGTTCCTGCATGGTCTCGATGCCGTCCATATCAGGCATTCTCAGGTCAAGGAGGGTTGCTGAGGGAGGCTCTTTTCTGAAAAGCTCCACACCCTGCCTTCCGCCGGATGCTACCATCACGGGGTATCCGTTCGCCTCCAGGATATCCCGAAGGGTCGTTCTCATAAGCTCATCGTCATCAATGATCAATATTTTATTCATGGGAATTCCTAATGGTCATATTATCACACCAGGAATTCAATTTTAACATATGAAGGAATGAGACTGTAAACAAAGGCCCTGTCCCCCGTGAAAAGGGTCACGTGATATTGCAAAAAAAGAGGAGTATACTTTTAAAAAGACAACAGAATATTCGATACCAGGAGGATGTGAGCATGTTTACACTTGACATACCCGGGTTTGGTCTTGTGAAGTTGGAACATCTTGTCTCGGACTTTACGGGCACCCTGTCTGTGGATGGGAGACTTTTGCCCGGAATGAAGGACAGATTAAACCGAATAGCGGAATTCCTGGAGATTCACATTTTGACTGCAGATACCTTCGGGAAAGCGAGGGGTGCACTGAGGGGAATCAAGTGCGAGATCCGTATCCTCGAAGGCAAACGCCATGATATCCAGAAAAGGGAGTATGTGGACATGCTGGGTGCGGAGAAGGTCATCGCCCTGGGAAACGGAAAGAATGACAGACGCATGCTGAAGGCCGCAAGAATCGGTGTTGCCGTCTGCCTTAAAGAAGGATGTGCAACAGAAGCTATCACGTCCGCTGATATCCTGGTCATTTCTCCTGTGGATGCCCTTGACCTTTTGCTGAAACCAAAGAGGTGTAAAGCTACTCTGAGATTTTGATTTTCTGCCTGTTTGCCTGCCCGTCGTTCACTAAGCCTCTTTCTTTACAAGAGCACCCTTATCCTGTAGAATTGACTATACTTTCTTTTGGCTTGGCTTTTGGCATAGGAACGTGGAAGAGGTGAATGAATTAATCAAGCGGTATGGCCTGGAGGAAGATCTGGAACATGTGATTATTCCTATCCATGATAAGGATGGCCATACGAAGCGCTGCTATCTGCTGAAACGAAGGTTTATGCGCATCGTATATCCGGGAGAGCATTATGTAGATTATCCTCTCGCGGAGGTGATTGAGGCGACTGTCAGATATCCGGACCTTTTGCTGAGCGATGCGCTCTATTTAATGCATAAAGAATCTGGTACAGGGTATGAGGGGGTCCCCGTGGATAAGGAAGTGAGAGAACAAGTTGACCGAGGAGAAAAATGAAAAAAAAGATATTGATTAATGCAGTCCACCCTGAAGAAAAGCGGGTGGCCATTGTAGAGGGTGATACCCTTGTTGACTTCTACGTGGAGGTAGCATCAAAGGAACATCTGAAGGGAAATATCTATAAGGGGGTCATCACGAGAATTGAACCAGGGATCCAGGCGGTCTTTGTGGATTTTGGTTCGAGGAAGGACGGGTTCCTCCAGATTCGGGAGGTAATGCCCCGGTATTTTCAGCACCGCGAAGAGGGGAAAAGGATAAGGGTACAGGAGGCCTTATCAAAGGGCCAGGAGCTTATTGTCCAGGTAGAAAAAGACGAGAGGGACACAAAGGGTGCGAGTCTGACCACGTATCTCTCCCTGGCCGGAAGATACATTGTGATGATGCCGGGCCAGGAAAGGGTCGGCGTCTCGAGAAAGATTGAGTCACAGGAGGACAGGGACCGTATCAAAGAACTCTTCACCACCCTGAAGCCGCCGGAGAATATGGGGTTCATCCTCAGGACTGCCGGCATTGACAGGAGCAAGCTGGAATTATCCGCTGATCTGAAATACCTCACCAAACTATGGCACAAAATAGAAAGTGAGGGGAAAAAGTCAGTGGCCCCTGCGCTCATCTACAGGGAGCAGGATATCGCGGTAAGGACTGTGAGGGACTACCTCACGTCTGAGGTGACGGAAGTAGTGGTGGACGATGAGGATGCACTCAAGAATGTGAAGGATTTCTTAAAGAAGACCCTTCCCTGGCGCAGGATAAATGTAAAGCATTACAAGGAGAAGAAGCCGCTTTTTTCCAAACATGGCATTGAAGAACAGATTGCGAAGATTAACGAACGCTATCTCTATCTGCCCTCAAAGGGATATATCGTATTTGACAAGACAGAGGCCCTTACCGCCATTGATGTGAATTCAGGAAGGTCCAGGAAGGATGAGACAGTGGAATCCACTGCCCTCAGGACAAACCTGGAAGCTGCTGATGAGATCGCCCGCCACCTGAGGCTCAGGGACATAGGAGGGTTGGTCGTCATTGATTTCATTGATATGGAATCCTCAAAGAACAGGAGAGAGGTGGAGACGAGGCTTAAGGATGGCATGAGCGCGGATAAGGCGCATTCCGAAACCACCGGCATATCGAAGTTCGGGATTCTCGAAATGACGCGGGAGCGGATGCGGCCTCCATATTTAGAGTCGATACAAAGGAAATGCGAGAACTGCGGGGGTGCCGGGGTGGTGAGGACCGATGAAATGGTTGCGGTTTCGGTGCTCAGGGATATCCAGACCAGGGCCTCTAAAGGAGGGCTAAAGGGCATACACTGCATACTCCCTGTAGAGAGCATGAACCTTATTGTGAACACAAAGAGGGAAGACCTGGCAATGACAGAGAAGGAGTTTGGGGTCAAGATCACCCTCACCGCAGATGCAAAGCAGCTGCCCGGGCAGTACAAGATTGAAGAGGAGAAGACAGAAGAAGCGCATGTTGAAGAGCCGGAGAAAAAAGCAGAGAAGCAGGAAAAGGCAGAACATGCGGCACATCCTGTGAAGAAGAAACGTTACCGGAAACGCAGGCGATACGAGAAGCACGTCAAAACTGAGACCGGCGAGAAACACGAAGAGGCTGAGAGCACCGAGATAGTGGGGCAGGCTGAAACCCCTGAAGAGGACGGGGGATGAGTTTCCCATCCCCTTAAAGCGACTTATCGGTAGATATCTTTTCTGTGGCGGACTTTGAGGATCGTTATCATTTCACCGGGGATATCCACTATATACATAATTCGGTAATCCCCGAAACGATATCGAAATAGACCGGCAAGGTTTTCTTTCAGAGGTTTCCCGAGCTTAAGAGGGTCCTGAACCAGATATCTTGTCACACGGTCGATCACCTTCCGTGCGACCTCCTTATCGAGCGTCTGAAGGTCCTTCAGTATGTCCTCATGCCATCGGACCTTATAGGCCAAGGCGCTTTTCGAGTTCCTTTGTGCTCAGATATTTCGCATTTCGGTCGTTCAGACGCTCAAGGGCGAGGTAGGCGTCCTCGTACTCCTCGAGGTACTCACTGAGTGCTTCCCTCATGTAGTAGCTTTTCGGTCTTCTGGTCTTTTCTGCGAGCCTGTTAAGACGGCCCTCCAGGTCAGCAGGCAGCTTAAGAGTGAGCACGGTCTTTCTTCCTCCTCAGTATTACTTTTATTACCTATAATACCATTTCAGGAAAAGAACATCCAGCATCAAAAAAAATCATTTAAAAAATCGGCTGGGCCTCATCCGCATCTCATTGGGCAGTAAGGAAAAATAGAACAACTCTTTTAGTTTTTTTACAAAGAAGGCCTGGGGCAAGTCCCCCAGGCCCCTAAGGGACGAAAAGCTCAGTAATGTACCGTCACCGTCACTGTATCGGTCAAAACAGTGCCGGTAGGAATCCCTGACCCAACAACGTCTGTTTCTGCATATACTGTGTGCGATTGCAAAGAGCCAGTGCCTGTAGTGCCGAGACTAGTTCCTCCGGGATATGTATTTTCAAAGTCGCTGTCGCCCCATTGGATATATGCATCCCTATAAAGAAAATAGCCTAAAAATACTGTACCGGTCGGACCAGTCGACATACGTCTAGATGTAGCGCAGTGTAAGCCACAGTCCAACGCAACATTGTAAACCGAACCGTTTGGGCAGTTAACTTCAATCGCACCGATCGCATGTCCAAGATTTCCTACATATAAATTACCGAAATCCACCCCAGTTGTTGATACGGTGCAGTCTGGAACGATCGTCGCTCTCACCTCAAAGTTTGCAGTTACAGTGGCTGCATATGAAACCCCTACAAAGATGATGCTTAAAGCAAACACCCCGATTATGACAATGAGTTTTTTCATGACGTCCCCCTTTCTCCATTAAAAGGGTTAATAAGTTCGCTCCTCAGGAAAGGTTCCTGCTCCCTAATAAAACCTCTTACTGAGAGGCGACCAAGAATGCTCTGCTTTATTCCCCTCCTAATTACACTATACCCCTGAAAATACCCCATTGCAATCACATTTGTATGGTTTAATTATGCTGATATTACAAGAACTTGGAGGGAAGGTCACCACTCGACCGGTATGGTGAGAGAGTCACGACACGCAGCGGGGGAAAATAGAGAAAGTGTCCGCATGTCTATGTTCTTGACACTTGTAACCCGATGGGTTACACTAATGCATACATGATCAAGACCTTCTCTCATAAGGGACTGGAAGACTTCTTTTATGACGGGATAAAAAAGGGCATCCAGGCAGTGCATGCGCAAAAACTGGCAGATATTCTCGACAGGCTTGATGCTGCAGAGGACATGAGAGATATGAAATTCCCGGGATCTGATCTCCATCAACTTAAAGGAAAGATGAAAGGCCGGTGGGCCGTGAAAGTATCAGGTAATTGGCGGATTGTCTTCAAGTTTGAAGAAGGTAATGTATATGATATCGATTATACGGACTACCATTAGGGAGGTGAAATTATGAGGGAAAAGCTGAGGCGCCCCACCCATCCGGGCGGTATTTTAAGGAGGCATTACCTGGAGCCCATGTCCATGACGGTTTCAGGGCTTGCAGCGGTTCTCGGCGTGTCAAGAAAAACGTTGTCCGAGATTGTAAATGAACACGCTTCTATAACTCCGGACATGGCCCTTCGTTTGGCAAAGGCGTTTAAGACCACCCCTGAACTTTGGCTCAATATGCAGCGGAATTACGATCTGTGGCAGGCATCGCATAAGTCTGATGACTGGAAGCGGGTTGAGACGGTTGCAGTTTAATCGCAATAAAAGTTTTCTATCGTTGCTTGAGAGGGTCTTGGGTCAGATAGTTTGTTGGGCGGTCTTTCAGCTTGTGCAACCTTTCCAGAACCTCTTTGAATGAGAAAGGAAGATAGAACAACTCTTTTAGTTTTTTTACAAAGAAGGCCTGGGGCAAGTCCCCCAGGCCCTGAGAGACGGCGATGACAACGAAGGTCAGTATTCGACGGTGATAGTGAGGGTATGAGAGTAGTTTCCCACCGGTGGGTTCAGACCGGCAGCGATACTACCGAAGAGAATGACATTTGTCGGTAGGCCGGCGCTAACACCATGTAAGCCACTATCCTTATCAATGCCGAGTTCAGTGGACGCATCATCCTTGTAGACTTTATAGGGGAGCGTTCCCCCGCCGCCCTCCCTGGTCATCACTCGCTCAAGATAAGGTATGGTAGTGTATATCCAGTATTCTGTGCCGTTGGAGCATGTGAGGGTCATAGCGGTGCCGGTCGCCGTGTTGCCGCTAGTATTGTTATACGACCCGAAGCTGAGGCTGCCACTTAAAATGGAACAGGTGGCAGGGATTGCAGCGGTTACCGTAAGCGATCCAGTGGACGTGCCTGCATACGAAACCCCTACAAAGATGATGCTTAAAGCAAACACCCCGATTATGACAATGACTTTTTTCATGATGCGCCCCTTTCTCCATCTAAAGGGTTAATAAGTTCGCTCCTCAGGAAAGGTTCCTGCTCCCTAATAAAACCTCTTACTGAGAGGCGACCAAGAATGCTCTGCTTTACTGCCTTCTTAATTACACTATACTCCTGAAAATACCCCATTGCAATCACATTTGTATGGTTCAATTATGCTGATATTACAAGTACTTAGAGGGAAGGTCACCACTCGACCGTTATGGTGACCGAGTCACCATACACAGCGGGCTTCACCTTCTGCAATGCGGGAATCCTGCCGTACACTGTCAGGTTGGCTGCGCCGGGCTGCGTATAGGTGCTACTGGTTCCGTCACCCCAGATCTGTGTACACGCGGCGTCGATGCAGAGGTTGTAGTTGAGATAGCTCCCCTCTCCAGCCATTCTGCGCGGGTTAAAGCTCCCACCAGAATTCTTTCCTGGGTCGAGCTTCACTACAGTTACGGCAGGCGGGCTGCAGTTCACGCTGATGGCACCTGTCGAATTCAGGGGGGAAGGGGAAGAGGAGTCGTAGTTGCCGAAGTTGACCGCCACTGCCGACACACTGCACAGCTGTGCGTATGCTTCAGAAGCAAGGGCCATGAGCAACAGGGCCAGAAAGACCTTACTTAATCTCACAGCTTATGTCCCCAAGGTTGACCGTCATCTCTTTGCTCTCCGGCACTACCATCTCGAAGCTGCACTCCTTGTCATCCAATACCATTTTAGCAGGAAACTTTCCGGGCTGCAGGTTTTCTATGTAAAACTCCCCGCGCTTTCCTATCACCACCTCGACCACTTTCCCCTGCACAATGATCTGGAGGAGCGCTGACTCAGCCGCCTTTCTCTCACCTTTGATGATATAGGAGAGCCTCCCCTCGAAGGACTGGATCTTTGTGATACCGAAGGCCACGACGCTGCCGCTTCTGTAAGGCGGGGCGACGTAGCGTTCTAACTCCGCAATCTCATAGTTGACCGGGATGTCCGAGGCCTCGATCGAGAGCTTGTTGTCTAAGTAGGAGATGAGTCCAGGCACCACTGCCTTGCCCTTTGCATTGGTGACCGCCACCTCTTCGTTGCTGTAATAGACCCTCACGTCCGCGAGGTCACCTACCGTGACCAGGCTGAAGCTGTCGTTCACAGGCCTTGCGAGATAGAAGGATTTGTCGATGAAGGCCACGCTCCCGGACATGTTCACGTCATAGCTGTTGGTGCCTGAAGTCCTCCTGTAATTCGCAGCGTAGATGCCGTAGGGTCCGTTATACTGCACATAGGCCTGGCCGCCCGGCTCCCAGTTGTCATTGCCCTGCGCCTGTATCGTGAATTTGTAGCCAAGGCCCGGTCCCCTCGGAGGGTTCTTCTCAAGGCTGGCAGAGAGCGCCTTGTCCGAACCCTGGGACTGATAATTAATCGAGCCGAAATGGTTCTTGCCGAGGGTGAAGATCAGCCCCGCAAAAACCTCATAGATCGTATCGGTCTGCTCCGTCCTTGACGCGGAAACAGAGAGGCTTACATTGCTGCCGAGCGTCCTGCTGTAATAGACATTGACCCTTTTTGTGTCTTCCTCGCCATATCGGGAAAGGAACTGGAAGTTCGCCGAGAGGGAGCCGAGGGTTTTGGTGTGGAAGCCAAGGCCTATCTGGCCTTCAAGCCGGGGCTTGACGGTGGTGTCCTTCAATGCAAGGTTTGTATAGTCCTTTGAGTGGTAGAGGAATGAGGCGTTCCCGCTCAGAACAGGGCCTGTATAGAAGTATCTCAAAAAAGCTGCGTAGCCGTACCTGCCGTTGTTTCTGCTCACGGCAACCGACGCATCCACCTCTCCGAGCCTCCACGGCACAAATGTGGCTGATGGGCCAAAACTGATTATGTCCTTGTCCACCTCTCCCCTCAGCCCGCCTGTGAAGGTCTCTGTGAACCCGTACCGGTGGAAACCCAAGAATGCCGGGTCGTCATATTCAAAACTCTTCGTGCCGAAATCCATCCGTTTGAACCCTGCATTGTAGCTGTAGTCATGGAGGCCGGGCTTGAGGAGGTTCGAGCTCAGGTAGAAGGGGGTGACTATCATCTCTTCCCTGCCAAAGGCGTCCCTGATCACCAGCACCGCGTTTCCGGCGCCTGTCTGGCCATAGAAATTGGACAGATTGAACTCGCCGGGCGGGAGCTTTTCTTTTCTCATCGAGACATTGTTCATATAGAGCTCCACCTCTGAAGGAGTCCTGAGGAGGCCCGAAATGTCCATGCCGGGATAGCGGACGAAATAGGGGGTTATGGCAAAATTTTTCGTGATGCTCATGCCTGCCATGGTGCCGCTCCCTCCCAGGGGACCGGAGAAGGCTGCAAAATCACCCAGGATATACCGCCTGATGTTCACTGTATCGTCCCTCACGATGCTCGTCATGAGCCTTACGAATTTTTCCTCTGTGCTGGTCTTGGTGTAGGTCGCGTTGGAATAGAACACATAATCGCCGATTCTCACATCCACCTCAGCCGGGACGCTCAGGCTCTGGAAATCGAATCTGTCGCCCATGCTGTAGGTCACGGCATAGTTGAGGTAGGCCGAGTTTCCTTTGGGCCGAAGGAGATTGGCAGGTTCTTTATACCCCAGGTTTATGACCGTGTTTTCGAGCAGCAATGGATCAGCCGTAATGATGAGCGCCGCTTCCTGCAGATTGAGTTCATAACTCACCTCTGGTGAGAGGGAGGAGAGAGAGATATATCCTCCCTCTGTGATCACCGCCTTTTCCGGGAGATCCTTGAAACCCAGCTCCCTGAACTGCTCTCTTGAGACGAGGAAATCTCCATGGGGGGTCATGACGAGGAAGTGCTCTCCTTTGTCAATGGTGTTGAGGATTACCTTGAGCGGAATGGTCTCTGCCCATCCCTTCACAGGCGGGAACAGAAGCAGAAGGAGGGGGATAAAGATGATGCGCCCCAAGGTCTTGAGGTGAATCCCGCATCTGAATGTCAATGGCTATTGTTTTCCCCCTTTGTCTGTGGCTGCCGGCTCCTGCGCCTCCTTCGGGCATTGGGACTTGTCCACATCCAGCTTCGACTCCTTTTTTGACTCACCAGATTCAGCAGAGACCATGATAGAGCTGGATTTGAGGCACTCATTTCCCGGTATCCTGATGCCAAAGGTGCGGGTCACCCCCGGCAGCACATACCAGCCTGACTCTTCCTTCTGGAAGGCCTCCTGATTCGACGCGTCAACGCCCTTTGCCTTCATCTTCCCCACACTGATGTGGCTGCTCCCGCTGTTTTTGACCTTCACAAGGAGCACTCCTCCAGAAAGCTCCAGCTTTTCGATGCCCCACTCCTTCACCTCCTTCACCGGCTTTATGAAGACAGGCACACTTATCCTGAGGGCAAGGGTAAGGCGGGTCTCTCCAGGCTTCGATACCGGTATCTCCTGGAGAAAAACCCTGTAGGACAGCTCCCTCTCCCCTGACCTCCTCTCCTTTGCGCCGATGCGGAGAAGCGTCTCCTTTCCCTTTTCGACCGTGAAGATCTTGGGGAAGAAGGCTATGTCTTCCGTCGGTTCGTACACATCCTTGCCCCCTTCGCCCTGCGTCCACTTCATTGCCTCGACCTGGATAGTCACCTTCGCATCCCCTTCGTTAATCACCTTGAGGACCTCTGTCTTCTTCCCGCCCGCAAGAAAGAGCTTGGTGGGAATCACCTTTATGGCGCCGGCAAAGGAAAGCGACGGTGCTGAAAGTAGAAAAAAAAGCAGAAAAGCCACTACTGAAATCTGTCTCAATATCCCCTCCTTTGTGCCCGAATATCTTCTTACCTGAAGCATAGCAAGATGGCAGGAATTGTCAATCTACAACTTTAGGTCTGCACGGCAGAAACAGGGCCTAAGAACTGATCAAAAAGGTAGGAAATGAGCTCTCTTGCGAAAAAAACTAAGGTTTATATTTTTATTCGTTCTAATCTTTCTAATAAAATGGGCCTGAGGGGCAGATCCCCCAGGCCCTGAGAGACGGAAAACTCAATAGTGCACCGTCACGGTCACGGTATCGGTCAGCACTGTTTCTGCAGGAATGCCTGAAAACGGATCAAGCCATGCGCGTACAGGATGAGCCTGGTTAGTGCCATCACCTGTATCAGCAAGACTAGCTCCTCCAGGATATGTGTTTGCATAGTCGCTGTCACCCCATTGATCAGCCGTACCGACTTTACCAAGTCTATAATCAGCAAAATAGCCACTCCCTGCAAGTTTCCTATAAGGTGATGCGTAGTTAAGACCTGCATCGAGAGCTATGTGATAGGGTAAACCATTCGCACAGTTAACAGTGACATCACCAGTCGAATATTCAGTGTTCACCCCTGTGACATTGCCGAAATTCACCGCTGTTGTTGAAACGGTGCAGGCGGCGACTACAGTTGCGCTCACCTGAAGCTGACCTGTTTCTGTAGCGGCATTGCTCATGACTGAAAAGACAAGGATGAATGTCAACACACCCACTATTAGTATAATCTTTTTCAATGTATTTCCCCTTTCCCGGTTATAACGGTTCTTACGTGGACTGATCCCCCAAATCTCTCTTTCTTCCCACCCCCTTCCACATCAGACAATAAACCAAGCACTCCTGAATATGTCCTTCGGCAACTCGGCCATCTTCTGTTTGGGGATAAGACCCGCCGCTTTCCGTCTTCCGATTACTCGGGATTTGGCTTTGTCGGGGAGAACCTAACTATAACACCGTACGTCCGAATAAGGGCATTTGAGCCCTATCTCACCTCCTGCTTAGAGCATAGCAAAACATTTGGAATTGTCAATCTATAATCTATAATCTTAGGTGTGTACGGCCATTCCTTTTTCTTTAAGGTCATGGTAAAGCTTCTCGGCAATACCCACGGTCAGGGAGTCATTCATATTGAGGGGCAGCAGCTCCACATCAAATATAATACAATTTGACAAATCATTATTATATATTTACAATGTAAATATGGATCGTTTGGCGTTCGATTGGAACAAAGAGAAGAGCGCATTAAACCAAAGGAAACACGGGATATCATTCGAAGAAGCTCAGACGGTATTTCTTGACGAGAATGCGTTGATTATACACGATCCGGATCACTCAACCAATGAGGATCGCTTCATTCTTCTTGGATTGAGCATTAAATTACGAGTATTGGTTGTTTGTCACTGTTATAGGCAAAGCAATGACGTTATAAGAATCATCTCTGCGCGAAAGGCAAGCGGCAAAGAGCAGAAACAGTATTGGGAAAGGGGATGAACATGAGAAAAGAATACGATTTTTCAAATGCGACAAAAAACCCGTATGCACGCCGCCTCAAACGGCAAGTCACTCTCAGAATGGATGAGGGCACGATTACCTACTTCAAGAATCTTGCCCAGGAGATTGGCGTTCCCTACCAAACGTTGATCAATCTGTACCTGAGAGATTGTGCAGCCTCGCATAAGAAACTCGCCCTACAGTGGAAAACTGCATAAAGGTCTAACGAGGGATCCACACTGACCGCTATGCGGCGTGTGAACTCTCGTTAACGCAGACAAGTCATGATAGCATGCCTGTGGAACGGATGCTGACTAAGCAAACTAATGCGGGGCAAAAGTTCTACGATTTTGCTCTTTTCAGCCCTTTACATGTTCCACTACATTTTCGATCTTTACCTTGACCGTCTCTTTTGTCTTCCTGTCCTTGATCTCCACAAGACCTTCCTTCAGGTTCTTCTCACCCAGAATGATCTGTGTGGGGATGCCGATGAGGTCAGCGTCCTTGAACTTGACTCCTGCCCTTTCGTCACGGTCATCCATGAGCACATCCATCCCTTTTCCTTTAAGGTCATGGTAAAGCTTCTCGGCAATACCCACGGTCAGGGAATCATTCATATTGAGAGGTAACAGCTCCACATCAAAAGGCGCAATGCTCCTGGGCCAGATTATGCCGTCCTTGTCATTGTTCTGCTCTACGGCAGCAGCGGCGATCCTCGCAGGACCAATACCATAGCTGCCCATAATAATCGGTTTTTCCCTGCCTTCTTCATCCAGGAAAAATGCCTTCATCGGATTTGAGTATTTTGTGCCGAGCTTAAAGATGTTACCGATTTCTATAACGCGTTCAATACGCAGCTCGGCCCCGCACGTGGCACAGAGGTCTCCTGCCCTTGCAGTATGGATATCATGCCATTCTGCGGTGAAATCCCTTTCTGCCATTATCCCCTTCATGTGATAATGGGGTTTGTTCGCTCCGCTTATAAACAGTCCTTGCTTCAGGCATTCATCCGCAACGATTCTCACACGCTGTCCCATGGGTCCTATAAAACCTGCCTCTACGCCAAGTATCTCTTTGACTTCCGGTTTTTGGGCCGGCCTGTAGCTGCCGATTATCTTTGAGAGCTTCTTTTCGTGCAGTTCCTGGTCCCCCCTCACCAGCGCAAGCACCGGGACCTTATCGCTCATCAGCAGTATGCTTTTGATGAAACACGAAGGGGGCAGTTTAAGGAAATTCGAGACCTCCTGGACAGTTCTCTTGTCAGGAGTATGCACTTCCTCCAATGGCCAGTCCTTTGGCTCATTCCTTGGAGGGATTGAGCGTGCAAGCTCCACATTGGCGGCATATCCGCATTGGCCGCAGAGCGCGACATCATCTTCCCCTGCAGGACTGGGAGCCATGAATTCATGCGAGCCCGCACCTCCCATCATGCCTGGGTCAGACTCCACCTGATAGAATCTCAGGCCGCAGCGGGAAAATATCCTGTGGTACGCATCTGCATGGAGCTGATAGTTTTTCGCGAGGCCCTCTTCGGACGCATCAAAGGTGTAGCTGTCCTTCATGATGAATTCCCTTGTACGCAATATCCCGCTCTTTGGCCTCGCCTCGTCCCTGAGCTTTGTCTGTATCTGGTACCATGTCTGGGGGAGGTCCCGGTATGAGCGGATCTCTCTTGATGCGAGCCAGGTCATGATCTCCTCGTGGGTCATAGCGAGACACATGTCCCTTTCTGTCCTGTCCTTCAGTCTGAACATCTCATCACCGATGGCATCCCATCTCCCTGTCTGCTGCCACAATTCCGCAGGATGAAGCACGGGCATGGATATCTCCTGGCCGCCTATGGCATCCATCTCTTCCATGAGGATGGCATGTATTTTGTGAAGCACCCTCCAGCCCAGGGGGAGAAAGACATAGAGACCTGCGGCGAGCTGCCGGACGTACCCCGCGCGGAGCATTAATTTATGGCTCACCGCCTCGGCTTCTGAGGGTGTTTCCCTTAGGGTGGGTATCAATATCTTTGAGAAACGCATGTGTCCTCCTCAAATTCAGTTGTGAGTAAAAACTGCATAGTGAATAGCGACAGGAATATGAACGGAAAGGAGAGGGCAGGCCACTACTCACTCAAAACTATCCGCTATTGTAAAGTAGAGTAATGAATACGCAGGCAATAGTCAAGGGAACTTTAAAAAAATGCGGGGAAAGTGTTACATTACTTTATCCCTGATGATGGAGGAGAAGTGATGCAGAGGAGAGTACCGGTGACCCCCGAGGGTTTTCTCAGGCTCCAGGAAGAGCTCGAGAGACTTATGAAGGTGGAAAGGCCGAAGAATATTCAGGCGATTGCAGAGGCCCGCGCGCATGGTGACCTCTCGGAGAATGCAGAATATCATGCTGCCAAGGAAAGACAATCCTTCCTGGAAGGGAGGATACAGGAGCTCCAGGCAAAAGTAGCCCTTGCCGAGATCATCGACCCGTCAAAGATAAACCAGTCCAAAGTCGGCTTCGGCGCAAAGGTAAAGGTCCTTGATATCGGGGCGGATGAGGAGTATACCTTTACCCTTGTGGGCGCAGAGGAGGCGGATGTAAAGCAGGGAAAGATATCCATCAGCTCTCCTGTGGCCAGGGCGTTGCTCGGGAAAGAGATAGGGGACACAGTGACCATTAAGGCGCCTGCAAGGACCATGGAATATGAAATCTTAGAGATAAGCTTTGAGTAGATACTTCACTGCAGAGATAGCAGAAAACAGGCCGCTCAATAACGATTATCACCTTCTCACCTTCGTTCCCTTGGCACACACACAAGAGCCTCAACCCGGTCAATTCTATATGATAGGAACGTCCGGCAAGTCCAAGGCTTCTTCGCCGCGCGAAGATATCCATGATCCCCTTCTGAAGAGGCCGTTCAGCCTTTTCAGGAAGACCAGGAAGGGCCTCCAGATACTCTTCAGGATAAGGGGCAGGGGGACCGCAATGATGAGGGAGTTGAAAAAGGGTTCGCTTGTGGATGTCTTGGGGCCTCTCGGGAATTCCTACCCATTTCCTGCCGGGAACAAAACTCCCCTGATCATTGCAGGAGGCATCGGGATCGCCTCCCTCTTTTATTTTGCGGAAAGGCTTTCGAAAGCGAAGAAGAAGGCATACATCTCCTATGGGGTACGGTCCGAAAGTGAGCTCTTCATGGTGGAGGAGTTAAAGAGATTTGCGAAAGAGCTCTCCATAAGCACGGACGACGGTTCTTGCGGTGAAAGGGGATGCGTCACCGACATGGTGGGCGGCCTTCTCTCCCATATCCCTTTGCTGGGCACCAATAGCGTGATGTATGCATGCGGTCCGCAAAGGATGCTTGAAGCGGTATCAGAGATGGCAAACCAGAGGGGGATTGAGGCGTACCTCTCGATGGAGGAAGTTATGGCGTGCGGAGTGGGTGCGTGTCTCGGATGTGTGGTGAAGACGGTCAGCGGGTATGAAAGGGTGTGCAAGGAAGGGCCGATATTTAATGGGAATGAAATTGTGTGGTAGCTATGGATTTGACGGTTGAAATTGGCAAATTAAAGCTCAGGAATCCTGTGATGACCGCGTCAGGAACCTTTGGTTACGGTGAGGAATATTCGGAGTTCATGGACCTGAACAGACTGGGTGCGGTGGTGGTGAAGGGACTCTCTCTTCTGCCCAAAGAAGGAAATCCTCCGCCCCGCATTGTGGAGACGGCAGGGGGAATGCTCAATGCCATTGGGCTCCAGAACATCGGGATAGAGCGCTTCATTCAGGAAAAGCTCCCCTTCCTCAAGCAGTTCAATACTCCGGTGATAGTGAATTTTTTCGGGGACAGCGTGGAAGAGTACACAAAGGCGGCAGAGAGACTCAGTACAGGTGAGGGAATACACGGTCTCGAGATGAACATATCATGTCCGAACAAGCAGGCGGGATGGTGTATCTTCGGTACTGACCCCAAGGTGACCTTTGAGGTGGTGAGTGCGGTCAGAAAATCCACTGACCTTACCCTTATTGTAAAGCTCTCGCCCAATGTGACCGATATCGGGGTCATGGCGCGGGCGGCTGAGGATGCGGGTGCTGATGCGGTTTCGCTCATAAACACCATTACAGGGATGGCCATCGATATCGGGACAAGAAGACCGAGGCTTGCGAATATCACCGGTGGCCTGTCCGGACCTGCGGTGAAGCCTGTGGCACTGAGGATGGTGTGGGAAGTATACAGGGCGGTGAAGGTCCCTATTATTGGCATGGGGGGGATAATGAACGGACGCGATTCCATAGAATTCATTCTTTCAGGGGCCACGGCAGTGGCGGTGGGCACCGCGCATTTCATAAATCCGGTTGCCTCTGTTCATGTCATTGAAGAAATGGAAAACTTCATGAGAGAGAAAGGGGTCACCCATATCAAGAATCTCATAGGCGGGTTGATCACAAAGTGAACATCGCTTTCTAATGAAGAATTATTTGGAGGTATACGGTGGCGAATAATCCCATTATTACCCTCACCACAGACTTCGGGTATAAGGACCCCCTGGCCGGAATTATGAAGGGGGTGATCCTCAGGATCAATCCGGAGGTGAATATCGTTGATATCACCCATGGAATCAGCAACTACAATGTGAGGGAGGCTGCCCTCACCATCGGGATGAGCTATCATCAATTCCCTTCCGGTACCATACATGTGGTGGTTACCGACCCCGGCGTCGGCTCAGAAAGAAGACCGATCATGGCAGTGACCGAAGACTACTATTGTATCGGTCCTGACAACGGCGTATTCTCCATTATTTACAGCGAGAGTGAGCGTTGTGAGGTCCTCCATCTCACTGCAGAGCACTATTTCATGCGTGACAAGAGTATGACCTTTCATGGGAGGGATATCTTCGCCCCAGTGGCTTCGTGGCTTTCAAAGGGTGTCATTTCGTCGAAGTTTGGTGAACCTATAACCGACTATGCGAAGCTTCCTTTCCCCGTGCCTTCCATGCCCACAAAGACGACGCTGGAGGGTGAGGTCATCCATATAGATCACTTCGGCAATGCCATCACAAACATCAAGGTGTCGGACCTGAAGCTCCTCCGCAGCGCCAGTGAGAAAGGGGTGCTGAGAATCGTGGCAAAGGGAAAACAGATCCCCTTCAAGCAGTATTACAGCCAGGCGGAAGATAAAGAGCTTTATGCCCTGATCAACAGCATGAATTACCTTGAGCTCTTTATCTACCGGGGCGATGCAGCTGCGGAATTCAGTATAAAGGTGGGTGACACCCTGGGAGTAATGCTCGCGGGATAGCGGGTAGGGTGGGGCAAAGGACCTGTCCTGCTTGTGTGGCGCGCAAGCACGCGCACCTATTTCCCTGCACTCAGTAATGCCTTTACGATAGCCCCGCCCACGAAACCTGTTCCGCCGGTAACCAAAACGCTCATGGGTGTGACTCTTTTGCCGACACTGACATTATCTTGTGGTAAAAGTAAATTTGTAAGGTGGCACGGGAACCCCGGCCTTATTCCTGAAATTCTGAAGTGTGGATGTGTTTATCCATATCACATATTCCTTATTCCTTTCGAGCTTGACCGGCAAAACGCATTTCGTGAAATTCTCGGAATAGAAGGGCTGCCCGGTCATCTGGGGAAACTGATTCTTGTCCTCATAACTCCATGACCAGCTCTTGTCCATCATCGGCTCACTGAAGGTGACCGAGATTTCTTTGAGTGTGGGGTCAACGGCTCGTGAACCGTTCTTTGGATATGTGTCCAGGACCTTTGGAACCACAGCGCTCTTTTCTGCGCTGTACACGGACAAGGACAAGGACAAGGACAAGGATGAGAGCACTGCGATTACTACAATCAATAAAGAGATTCTCTTTACCATACGCGAATCCGTCCTTTCCTAAGGAACTGAGTTTTCGGGAGGAAGCCTCCTTAATAAGCATTAAAAAAAGGAAGAGGCGGTAAAACAAGCCCTTCACAATGTTTTCTTCATAATGCTGCCTCATTGCTCCTTAGGTGCAATTCTAGCAACTCCCTATACTTACTTCAAGGGAAGGCATGTGGATGCAATCTGGTTGACTCAAAATGAAGAATTCTTGTAAAATAATTTAGATTAATTGAAACTCACAATGGAGGTTTGGAATGCCGATATATGAGTATACCTGCATGAAGTGTAACAAGGATTTTTCTGCCTTGCAGAAAATTGGCTCCACGGAAAAAGACACACAGTGTCCGGATTGTGGTTCCAGTACTGTGAAGAAAAAAATCTCCGCATTTTGCTGCTCCCAGGTAGGGAGCGTGCCCACCTCATCTGCATCACCCCGCTTTACCGGGGGTGGCTGAGGGGTATCTTCCTGCTGAACCGTTGGTTCAGGGAATCATACGTAAATACCTAAATAAGAAAAAATCTTGACATTTCCCTCCCTCTCGCAATACAATTGGCTGTGGAGCTTGCAAGGGACGTTGTCCCTTGATTATACCGTGTTAGAGGGGTGACATTCCCCAGAGGGAAGGGAACATGGCACGCAAACTTCTCCTTGCTGATGACAGTATCACAATCCAGAAGGTAGTTGAACTCGTCCTCGCTGAGGAGGGATATGATATCAAGGCCGCCGGTAACGGCGAGGATGCACTTTTTGCCCTTTCCTCCTTTAAGCCCGATATCGTCCTTGCTGACATTGATATGCCCAAGATGAACGGATACCAGCTCTGCGAAAGAATAAAGACAAATCCTGCAACGAAGAATATCCCTGTTATCCTCCTGGCAGGTGCCTTTGAACCTCTGGACGACGAACTGGCGAGGAATGTGGGTGCAGAAGATTTTATTGTGAAGCCCTTTGAATCCCAGGAACTGATCGACAAAATCCAAGCGGTGATTTCCGGGGAAGCGGCAGTGAAGGGAATCGCAGAGGAGGAAGTTGCTGTTTCGGAGGTCATGGAGGGAATAGAGCCGGAGGAGGACCTCTGGACAATGGAAGAGCTTGTCTCGGAGCCCCTCGCTACGGAGGCTCTTAAGGAAGAGGCCCCTGCTGAGGAAGTGAACGTGGAGGAGGCCTTTGACTTTGCGGAGGAGGCTGAGGTCGGGGCCAAGAAAGAGGTTTTTGAAAAGCCTGCTCCTGCGTGGCCGGCAGAAAGGGTGGAGGTCACGCCCGCCCGGGTCGAGTATCTGTCCAAGGAAGAGGTTGCCACTATCGTCAGAAGGGAGGTTGCTGAGAAGGTCTCTTCAATGCTCTCTGTTGATATGAAGAATATAGTGATTTCATCCTTAATCCCCTCATTAAAGGATTCCACAGAGAAGGTCTTGTGGGAGGTTGCGCCAGACCTTGCAGAAAAGTTGCTCAAGGAGATGCTCCAGGGCGCCCTTGCGTCCCTGACCAAGGAAGTGGAAAAAGTGATCTGGGAAACCGTTCCCGACCTCGCAGAGAGCATGATTGCCAAGGAGATAGAGAAGATCAAATCCGGGATTTAGCGTGGTCTTTCTCCTCCAGCGTCGCTGAGT
>Ga0316600_10000362_pt1 | contig 22887 bp, 15 predicted proteins | sample OWC_soil_day5_CT_FD_207652 | JGI IMG/M metagenome (GOLD analysis project Ga0316600, IMG submission 207652) | Wetland soil microbial communities from Old Woman Creek delta, Ohio, United States - OWC_soil_day5_CT | ecosystem: Environmental > Terrestrial > Soil > Wetlands | place: USA: Ohio... | reverse complement strand
ACTAAAAACTCGATTTAGAATGTTTTCTTGTTCTTCATATTTAGTTTTATTAGCATAGTATCGATAAACCTTTTTTGATCCTTTAGCAAGCAAATTGTTTTGATTCATAAGTCTGGAGATTCTTTTTACGTTTGCCTTAATATTTTGTTGTAACAAAACTTGTTGAATACGTCTAGCACCATAACGGCTTTTATTTTCATTAAATATTTCTGTAATTATTTCGGTAAGCGCTTCGTTTTCTATGGCACGATTGCTTTTTCTGCGTGTTATATATGCATAGTATCCGGAACGCGAAATATTAAGTATTGTACAGGCCTTCTTAATATTGTATTTTTTACAGCTTTCTTTTAAAAATTGAAATTTTACACTTTCTTTTGCTTCAAGAAGGTCTGGAATTTTTTTAATAGTTCATTCTCCATTTTTAGTTCATCTACTTGTTTTTGTAGTTTTTTTATTTCATATGTAGAATTAAAAAGTGCATTTCCATGACCAGGAAATGCACTTTCACCATACTCATCATATTCATTTATCCAACGGCGCAGACTACTGCCACTGATGCCTAATTCTCTAGCAACCTCAAGAACAGATTTATCCGTACTTTGTGACATTTTGACGGCTGCCATTTTAAACTGCTTGTCATATACTGACCTTTTCATAATCTGGTCCACCTTTCGCGCTTAACTTTGTGTCCAGATTATTATACCATCTCCAATTTTTATTTTTTCATCTGTCTACTTGACAGGAGGCAGTTCAGTTGTTGGTAAGTTTCACATTTACATATGGTGTTATTGTTACCGGACCAAGCAACCCATAATTTTGCTCTGTTATAGGATCTCCAAACATAGTTGTTCCGCCAATTTTATTAGCATTTTTAAGATTGTTAAAATTGGTGGTAGTCTCTAATTTCAGAGTATTCTGCCCGCTAACAACGTAATCAGCGATATCCACTGTCATATTTTGCTGATTAATTGCTACTTCTTCGCCGTTTACATATACCTTGACTGTATCAAAAACTTTGCCGAGGCTTAAATATGCTCCATCATAGTTACCATTCATTGTGAAAGCTGTCGTATAAGTACCTACACCGCAGACTTTTGTTCCGGCAACTGTTGAACCGTCCGCCTTTGTGAATGTTATTTTATCCCACGAAGTAAGGTCATTAAGATTCGCTGTCAATGTCTCATGGGCAGTTGCGACTAATTCATCAACATTGGTCGGGTTATCGTATGCAGCACTCCGGGAATCTACTGAAAGATTCCAATTTCCGCTTAAGGAAGCAGTGCCGACAGCATCCTTGTTCACATCAATAGAATATTTACTTCCGTCACTAAGAGAAACTGAATCAGTTCCGGCTTTTGTAACACTTATAACCAAATTGCCACTGTCATCGTACGCAATATTAGAGTCATTGCTTAAAGATGTTGCGTGAAGCGTAACATCATCTTTTCCGGTAAATCCGATTACGCAGGTATCTCCGCCGGTAAGACTTACATTTACGGCAACATACCCATTTCCCATTACTTTATAATCTGCAATCGGGGTTACCTCACCGTTCCATAAATTAAACAGATAAGGCGCGCCTGTTCCTTTGAGATAAAGCGTCTGAGTTATATTAGAACCTACATATTCTGTTCCCCAAGCCTTAGAGTCCGAAAATCCACCAGTTTCTCCAAAATCTTTGTTTGATGCATACTCAGGGAAATAATACTTCTGTTCAGCTTCCGTATATTCATCAAAGAATGTGTAGCCAAACACAGGATAATATAAATCAGTGTTGTATATATAGTAATATTTGCTTCCGTCGCTAAATGACAGACAATTAGAATAAATTTTGCTGGATGAGTCTTTTTTCACATTAGGTGATACGCCGACTGATTTCAATCCGCTCGCAAGTTTTGCTTCGCTGTCAACATAAGTCAAGTTTCCTGTCGCAGATATCTGATTCCAAATTTCTTTAAGCTGTGCAGTATCTGCAGAAATATCGGAAGAATAATTTTCCGCTGCCAAGCTGTAAATAAAGGTATCTTTATTGCCAACTACAACTATTGGAACACCATTTTGAGCGTATTTCAGGATTGTCTCTGCTGTATCAATAGGCATGTATTTGTTATCCAGCAGATGTGTTACAACAAAAGCCCTGTAGCTGCCTCCATTAGGATCAATCACGCCGTTGCTGACAGTCTGAACACTGTCATTTGCCAGCACTGAAGGTGAAACAATATCATAGGTATAACCGGCTTCCTGTACTTTGTCGTCAACCTCATACTTTTGATCGAATGTGTCATTATAAATCATGAAATCTCTTATATTCGTGCCTTTTTGAAGAAGGTATTGAACCCTGTTAACATAGCTGTTCACAACATCTGTTTGTTCATAAAGCGGATTAGTGACGCCCCAGTCCATAAGCGAATCATTATTATAGCTATATCCGGGCCATCCGAGTGACAAATCATCATTTAAATTAAAGGATACTACATGGTAAAACATTCTGTTGATACCGGTTGTAAATGCCGTATTAGCACTAAACAAAAGCTCATGCCAGGTACTGAAATAAGGTTTCCAAACAGCTGCACATTCCAAGTTGCTGATTTTTTGACCACTTATACGTGCCGCAGAAACAACAGATAGATAATTATCTATTTCATTACGGCTGAAAAGAGATTCTGTATCCGCGTATGAAACAGATTGCGCTACAACCTGGTGATCTAACTCAGTACTATAACCGACTTGTGATCTCCATCCGGAATTATAATTATCCTCCGTCCATTTTTTAACAGCCTGATTATAATCACAGAACAAGTTTGCGAATGCTAAGTTCCAGTCATTACCGATTTGAGCTTCTTCGCCATTCGCCAACTCATATCCGGAATACTGAACCGCCAAATAATTTGTAAAATCATAACCATAAAGAGTCTTGATTTTGCTTATCAACTGGCTGCTCCAAGTATTTGAACTTAACGTTTGATTGTTGTCTCCGCCGTCGCTTGTAAAATATCCGCCGTTTTTCTGAATTAATTGTTTAATTGATGTCGAATATTGTGGATGTTTCGCAAGCCATGCATTGTCATTCAGCACTGATTCTACATTTTGTGTATAAGTTTCAGCGCTGTCGGTGGAGTAATAGTCCATAGTACCAGAACCGTCAGTGCCATGAGACTGGTAATAAATAATAATATCTACTTTTTCATCTGGATTGCTTGTAAAGGTTTTATTGCTGCCGTTGTAAGTAATAGTTACATTATGTGAGAGCGTATAAGTACATCCGCCCAACATACCGCGAGATTGTACGCCGCCTCCAGGTATTGCAGTTGCAGAAAATGTAAAATCATTTGTATCAAGCTTTGTTACGCTGGTCTGAACCTTTTTTCCGTTTGAATCTGTAGTATAGGTAACTGCCAGTGCAGCTACAAGTTTAGACTGATTAAATGTATCTCCAGATAAATAAACCTGTGTGCCTGTAAACTTTGAGCCGTTAGACAGCGTATTGCTTTCAAGATTAACAGCAGTCGTTTGTGCTAGAGCAAGTGGAGTATCACCGGAGATCGTTGTTGATCCCATAGTAGTTCCACCTACACGCATATCAACTATAATGCCAAGTCTATTGCAAACTGTATATACCGTCTGCAATAAAGCTAAAAAATCATTCTGATCAGTTATATAATCAACATGATTTTCAAGTTCGATATAAGAATATCCTTTTGCTTTTAGATCTTCTAATTGAGCTGTTAGCTTTGTTTCATAGCTTGGGTTATTGGCATTATAATGATCAATAACAAAACGTGCACCTGCTTTGTATTGATCAGAAGGGTTCTGAAATTCTGATAATACATCTGCAGAAAAACCTGATGTTGTCGTGCCTTGTGCTGATACTGTTTCTTTAGCGAATACATTTACCCCTCCGATGAGGATTGAGAGAAATACAGCTGTTGCAACAACGCTGACAAAATTTTTTTTCATAATCTTCACCACTTTCTTTGTTTAGTATCTTACCTACTGCTCAAAAGCAAAATTACATTATTATCACCGTCCCATTTGATTTTTATACAAAATCAAAAGACCTCCCCCCTCTTCAAACCTCCTTATTCTTAGATTTGCGTTTAGCCTAAAACTTTTTCAACACATAAATACATTTATGTATCTCTAATAATATAACTTTGAATAAAAGCTCTAACAAATATTCCATATTATAAATAAAAGCTTGCCTAGGCACTCTTTAAGCTGTGTAAGACCTGAGATAATGGAATGTTAGATTTGGCTTGTTCATAAATCCAAACGAATAAATTTTTCTTGAAATTTTTACGCATATCATGTAATCCATCAGCAAATGATTGTTTCTTACGGCTACCAATTGTACAAAAAAGATACGTCAGAGCCGTAAGTGACCAGAACCGTTTAATCCCAGTAATGGTGCGAATTTGATACTGATTAATTCCGAGATTGCCTTTTGTTTGACGGAAAAAGGTTTCTATTGGCCATCTCCGGCTATAATATTTTAAGATTGTCTCGGTATCTAAAGCCATATCGGTGCAAAGAAAAGTGCGCAAAGCTTTCGGATTTAATAAAGCATCTTTAGGCCAACAAAACAAGACTACGGCATTATCAATATCATTTAAGGCACCCTCATAACGATAAACCCAATAGGATTGACGGTTCACGGTAACTAGGTGAACATCGTTTTGCGCTATATAAGCTGCAAAATTCTTGATTGAAGTTCGAATGCCTTGCGGATAAATAATACGGTTGGTTTTGAGTCCACCAATAAGATGATAACCTTTTTTGAAATGAGCTTCGATGATCTTTTTACAGGTAAACCACGAATCGCAAAGTCCATAGGCAGAACCTGTTGCTGTAGGCAAACTGGCTACAATCTGGCATATCTTATCAATTTTGCTCGTAGAACCTTTTTCATAGTGTTCAATATGATAGGGCAATGTCAAGGAGCCTGCAGAAAGCAGAGCGCATAACAACTGATGTCCCCATACCGTTTTACATTCAAGATGAGAAAAATGGAAATCCGTTGCTTCTATTGGGTGTAACGCCTGTGACGAAGGCTTGGTCTTTCTTATGGTTTTGATACAAAGGTGGCCAAAAATCTAAGCTTTGAAGCTGCCTTGGTAAAATCAAGTGCTGCTTCAGACAGCGATGGCTCCTATACTAAATTAACGTATAAGGGTGCTAATCCATGGAAGCCCCAATCATATGAAATATTTGCAGCTTATCACAAATTTGAAGCCAATTCGATTATTGGAAATGATATTCCTTTAGTAGCGGATCAAAAAGGTATCCGTTATGGCTTTCAGTATGTTCCTTGGATGAGTTCTATCCTTAAAGTGTGGTATGACAATGCAAAATATTTAGGTACAAATACTAAAGCGGATAAATTCCGCACGCAATTAGACTTTTTCTTTTAAAGTTACACCCTGTATATGGGAGTGAAATATCACTCGTTTATCATCTTGTGACAGTGCTTAGTAATCTTCATAACTAAAATTACGTCACTTACTCGTACAGCTTCCTGTTAGTGTGGTTTTTATAAATTACTTCAAGCGTGCGAATATGACTTGGTTTCATTCCTTCAGGCAGCTCAGGCATTATTTCTGTTGCTTTCTTTGCGGCAAATAATGAATCTAATATAGGGGAGAAAAAATTTTTCCATATTTAAATAATTCCTTTTCTTAAGATTGATTATGTGTAATAATTATCATACATAACTAAATTTAATTTGTCAAATTTAGTTAAATCTAATCAACATTATTCGATAAGTAAGTATTTTCCTATATATTTTGGTTAATTTTCTAATAATTTAATTTTGCTGCAGAGGGTGATAGATATGCCAGCTAATATGCGTAGAATTGCATGTGAACTTAATGATTTTAAACCGCAATTATTTATTAATAGTAGGAAAAATGAAAAAATAACGTCAGTCGTCTCAGTAAGAAAACTGCCGTCAAAATGCAGAAGCGATGTTTTGTATATTGTAAAAGCTTCTTCTCTTACAATCCTGTTGCAATGTTGTGCGCCTATTAATATTTTGTATATTTGTGATAGTGAGATTCCCGCTGAAGTGACTTCAGACACTATGCTCAACCTTATTTTATTTACATATCCTCTTAGTAGTACATCTCTTTGTGAGCGGGTTCAACATATTATCCGCACATGCGGTGGTGAAGAATATATCCCGCAAAAGCTTTTAGATGCCGTATGCTGTGGGGGACTCCAAAATATTGCGGACATAGCATATTTATTACTGGGAAATCCGATTATTATATATGATTTGAGTTTTAAGATTTTAGCATTTTCGCAGAATGTGCATTCTGATTGTAAACTTTTTAAGAAAGCCGCGCAAGATAAGCAAATGATTGAACAGACCATGATTGCTTTTTTTGAAGAAAACGTTTTAGAACTGTTGAGAGAACGAGGATCTTCTTGTTTTTTTGAGTGCTGTGATCGACCAGTATTACCTGAAAAAACAATTGTCATACATTCGCCTATTTTTATCAAGGGAATGATTGTAGGCTATGCTGTAGTAATGAGAGGTCATGTCAATTGGGATGAAAACGATCTTAGCCTGATCAATGAAATCTGTAAGACTATCTCGATTGAAATGAGAAATGATAATTTTTATAGAAATAGCAAAGGTATCTTACAGGAGCATTTTCTTATGGATATGCTGGAGGATTTAACAGAAAGAAGAGAGTTTGTTGAAGCTCGGATTCAAGCCCTTGGTATGGAAATGCAAAAAAATATGCATATAGTTGTAATTCAATTAGAACGACAAACTGAGGACAATTTGCAATTAAGGCCGATCTTGCAGGAAGTAGGAAATATTTTTGAGAATAGTATCTCAACTATATACAAAGAACATATAGTATCATTAATTCACTATAATCAAGGGAAACAAGTATTAATGGATGCCATACAGAAAAAACTAAATATTTGTCTTAGTTCCGGTGATTTGATTGCTGGGGTTAGTATGTGTTTTCAGGATCCCTGTCAGATTAGAAAACACTATTTTCAAGCGGTAGACGCACTAGATATTGGTTTAACGCTGAAAAAATCAGGGAGGATTTTTCTTTTCCAGCAACTTTCTATTTATCGACTGTTTAAATTAAGCAGCCAGACTAGCGAAATCGCCGATTATTTGCATCCTGCTGTTTTTTGTCTGGCAAAATATGATAACGATAATCATACGGAACTTATAAAAACCTTATACTATTATATTACTAATCTTAGGGCTTTGTTAAAAACTAAGGACATTCTTTGTGTTCATAGGAATACGCTCATATATCGAATTAACAAAATTCAAGAAATAGCTAATATTGATTTGGAGGATGGTGAAACCTTTTTCCAAATATATATTGCTTTTAAAGGACTTGAGTATATAGCGCGTCAGGAAAATAGAATAGTAGATTTTTGGTAAGGTATATCCAAGTGTATTTTCTAATTAAACTGATGGTACTAAAGTATAAAATCATTGATCGATTATAGTAGATATTTTGTATTATGGTACATTGTTTTGCTGATTTATATTGTGCTACGATTATTGAATAGTAAGATAATTTTGTAAAAAAGATAAAAATACATTAAGGAGGGGTGTTTATGAATGAAGGTGAACAAAAAAATAAGAACAAATTAAATCGAAGAAGCTTTTTAAAAGGAACGGCGGCAGTTGCTGCAGGTGTTGTTTCAGCAGGATTAATAACAGGCTGTTCTAAAAAAGAGAGTTACCTAAAAAATTCTCCAGAGCCAATCGTAATGGATAAGTGGCTTGGTCAGCCACCTAGTATTGCTGATTCCAAAATTAAACAGACAATAGAAGCCGATGTTGTTGTTGTTGGGGCGGGTGTAGCAGGATTATTTGTCGCACGAGCAGCCTCAGAAGCGGGTGCCTCTGTTATTGTCGTGGAAAAGGCGAAAACATATCAGTGCCGCAGCGGACAATATGGCATTATCGATAGCAAGATACAAAAATCTCTTGGCGTCAAGGTAGATAAAAATGCGGCTATTCTTGAGAATATGAAACAAATGGGGTATCGTGCTGATCAGCGTGCTTGGAAATATTGGGCAGATCATAGTGGGGAAGCTTTTGATTGGCTGATGGAGCTTGCGCCTGATTTTGAGGTTCTGCCGGAAAACGCTCTTTCTTTAGCTCCAAACAAACTGAATTTGATGATGATGCACTATCCTGTGCCTACAGGCTATAATCCAGCAGAAGAGTACAATCCAACTCATCCAACAGTTATGACTTTTTTGCCCAGTCAAAGTCAGATTATTGACCAGGTGTATAAGAAGTGCTTGGAGCAGGGCTGTAAGTTCCTCTTTTCGACAGCGGCCCAAGAACTCATTCGGCCGGATAATCAAGGACGGGTTCAAGGTGTTATCTGTCAAGATTTAAAAGGTGCGTATGGAAAAATTCTGGCCCATAAAGCGGTCATTCTGGCGACAGGGGATTATGGAAATAACAAGGAAATGATGGCGTATTTCGTGCCATGGGCAGTAGATTACTTTAATGTTTTTCCTAACAAGGATGCTAAAGGCAAGCCTACTAACACCGGTGACGGTCATAAAATGGGGGCTTGGGCGGGGGCGAAAATCGAAGACGGCCCACATGCTCCGATGGTACATACACTTGGCGGTCCGCTTGGCGTTGATGCTTATTTTTTAGTGAATGTCGAAGGAAAGCGCTTTATGAATGAGGATGCCGGCGGGCAGCAGTTATCCTGTGCTCTTTATCGTCAGCCGGAGAACTTTGCCTGGCAGATATTTGATGACAAGTGGCCAGAACAGCTTGAACACATGGGTGTTTCACATGGTAGCGTCAATCACTTTGTTACGCAGGATAAAAATCCAAAACTAAAAGAGTGTGCTTGGGCATTAGGGAGAACATCCATTACTTCCCGCGAGGATCTTCTTGCAACCGAAGGTCTTGTGGTTGCTGACAGCTTAGCTGAACTTGTCAGTAAGCTGGGACTTGAAACCAAAGCGCAGGAAACATTGCTTCAATCCATAAAGCGTTATAATGAACTTTGCCATAAGGGCGTTGATGAGGATTTTGGCAAAATGTCGAAACGGCTTTTCCCAATTGAAACCGCTCCTTTTTATGCAGGCAAGATGATGGCTGGAGCTATGCTTATTAATATGGGCGGACTTAGCTGCGATCCGGAAACAGGCAATGTTATCGATAAAAAATACAAGAGGATTGAGGGCCTGTATGTAGTAGGAAATGTTATGGGTGGACGTTTTGTCGGTGATTATCCGGTTGTAACTGCCGGTACAAGTCATGGTTTTGCATTAACTTACGGGCGTCTTGTTGGCTCAATCGTAGCAAAGTTGTAGAGAGAGGTCTTATAGAGGAGGCGAAAAAATGACAACAGATAGGGAAGGAAAAGTTAAAGAAATCATTGAGAAAATAAAGCGATTGAATAAGTCGCAATTAGTTCTTTTGTTCTTTTTGTTCGCTGTATTATTTGCCGGAGTCGGCTATGCAGGTATGGAAAAGGTTAGTGCAAATCCAGAGTTTTGCGCCAGTTGCCATAATATGCAGGGACATTATGATACCTATAGCAAAGGAAATCTACTAGCTAAAAAACATGCGGATGCAAAGGTCACTTGTCATGATTGCCATGAACCTTCCTTGGAACAGCAAACGGATGAGGGGATTAAGTACATTACCGGTAATTTTAAAGATCCGCTGCCTAAAAAAGATTATTCTAAGGAATTATGTCTAAGGTGTCATGATTATGAAACAGTAAAAAGCAAGACAGCATCGTATGGCAAAGAAAATCCACATGACTCGGAACACAACGATGAACAGGAATGCTCTACCTGTCATAGCGTGCACCATGAGTCAACTAATCAATGTGCTAGTTGTCACGGCGTTTCTTGGACGGATAAACTAGATGATAGCTGGCGGAAAAAAGATAAATAAGCATTGTTTCATAAGATACCTGAACACAAAGGGACTTATGAACAATGCGGTAAAAATACCCAATAACGAAAAAGTGAGGGACGGGCATGTTTAGCTTTAGCGTGGCTGAATTAGGAATAATCTTAGTCTTGGTATTATTAGTATTTGGCCCGGGAAAGCTGCCTGATGTCGGGAAAGCCCTTGGCAGAAGTATTCAAGAAGTTCGACGGGCAGCAACTGGGATAAATAGCTCTGCTCTGGAGAAAACAGAACCGATAGCAATTGAAGCCAAAACGGAGGAAATGAAGAAATAAATAAGGAAGTGAATCTTTGGAATTTTTTAAGTCGTTTAAATCAATGCAGACTGGATTTACCTTATTGCTGCTGATCAGCTTGTTTGCGTCTTTTGTTGACGTATCTAATCCTTCGGCAGCTTATTCTTTTATTGGATTTTATGTTTTAGTGATATTGTTTGTAATAAATTTGGCAATCTACGTAGTGAATAAGCTCAAGAAAATAATACAAATATTAAAAATGCGTACTGAGTCTAGGCGCACTTTATATATCGGACTAGGTCTGCATCTAAGTCTGTTTGCCGTTCATGCAGGTATTGCATTAGTTTTTATGGGAAATATGTTAGATTTAAGCTTAGGCTATAACCAGCGCGTTGAAATGAGACCTGGGGAAACTTTTAAGTTGCCGGATTCAAATACTACACTAAAGCTGGAAGACTTTCAAATTGATTATTATGAAGATGGAAGCCCTTCCCAGTATACCTCCAAAGTTCTAGTAATCGAAAAGGATAAAGAGGTACTCCATGATATAACAGTAAATCATCCGCTTAAAATATCCGGCAGCAAAATGTACCAGGAAAGTTACGGATGGAGGATGAATATCGAAATCGACGGTGGTAATAAATCGAAAAAATATCTTGTAAAGTCAGGCGAAGAGATTGGACTGGGGGATAATAAAATAGAAATTATCCGGTATGTTCCGAATTTCGTTCATGGAAAAATGCGTGAACAGGGCATTTCTGGCAATCCAGCTGTTATTTATTTTATCCCACAAAAAGACCTGACAAGTGCAGCTAAGCTGGGAGAGAAAGTAAAGATTAGTGATAATGAATATCTGACTTTTGTTGATAAACAAGTTTTTACTGTTTTAAAAGTAAAAACTAGTCCAGGACTGCCGTTTGTCGAGTCAGGCGGTGCTATGCTGGTTATAGGAATAGTCCTGGTATTCTTGCTTATGAACAACAAAGCTATGCGATTTAATGATGTCTATAAGGATGTGTCAAAGTAATGATTAAAATGGCAATTCTAGCATTTTTTTATTTTACAATAGTTGCTTTTTTTCTAAGTGCTGTATTTTACTATATAAATACCAAAAACCTTGGTAAAACTTCTGGTAAAATTGCTACATCGCTTGCTGTCACTGGTCTAATTACAAGTACCATAGTATTATTGCTTCGAGTTATGCTGACCGGACAAGGCCCTTTTTCAAACAGTGTGGAGTTTCTTGTGCTGCTGTCTTGGCTATGTGTACTGTTTTACTTGCTCTTTGAATTTAAGTTTAAAACACAATCAGCAGGGTTTCTTATGCTGCTTTTGGCGGGATTATTGGTACTTTTCGTTGCGCTTATAATGCCGCGAAGCTTGATTATGATCAATTCACAGCCGCCGGTGTTGAAAAGTATTTGGCTTTCGTCGCATGTATTCACAGCAGTATTGGCATATGGTGCTTTTGCTTTAGCAGCCGCTGTATCAGCATCCTATTTACTATATTCAAGCAAAGGCTTTAAGGAACTTAATGTAGAAAATATAATTTATGGTATTATTGTTTTTGGTTTCGTAATGTTAACCATAACTATTTTTCTAGGAGCCATTTGGGCAGAGCAGGCATGGGGATGTTATTGGTCATGGGACCCTAAAGAAATTTGGTCTTTAATTACTTGGGGAATCTATGCATTGTACTTTCACTTTCGCAGCTCTAAACATTGGAGTGACCAGGTGGCGGCAATCTTTGCAGTAGGGGGATTTGTAGTAGTCTTATTTACGTTTTTTGGAGTTAATTTTCTAATGCGAGGTCTACATAGTTATGCATAAAAGATCTCACGGATAGTGTTTTAAGGATAAAATAATAATTCGCGTTACGAAACTATTATTTTCAACAGAATATTTTGGCGATGCTTTGCGCTACAGCCAGCATTCCTGTGGAGCAGGCAATTTCCGAACAAAGAATGAGGACATGACCGGGGATTTTTGAATTAGATACTGTCTGTTATCTTATCAAACGCAGAAATTGGAGTGTATGGATGGCAGTGGACAATGATACTCTTGTTCTTTCTTTAAACGTTTGTTTGGTGTTTCATCAGTTATTTGTGATACCTCTTCATTTTTAGCTCTTCTTTTTGAAGATCGTTATGCATATTTCTGAAGAATCTTATTGACTACGGATGAGTGAGTATTCAAAATTGACATTCCTGAAGTGAATAATTATAGGAAAAGAAGCAATAGAGTCATAAATAGTAGGAAGGCTACGTCCCCTGTTCAAACTGTAATAGTGACGATTTGATATAAGGTATTACATTGGGAGGAATGCTATTTGACGAAGTGGTGCTTATGCCAAAATCTTTTGTCAACCAAGCAACTGTTTGTTGTTTGGTATCTGGGGCAAAGCTCTGGTTTAATTGTAACTCGGCGGGACTTATCACTGGTTTAAGGCGAACTATATCGATGAGGCCATAAAGAAGAATGCAATTTATTTTCAATACGACTGGTAAAAACCCCTAATTTTCAGTCGGGTAGCTTCTGCCATAGGGAGTTTCCCTTGGGAAATAAGCAGGAAACTAGTACTTATAAAAGAGAAATGAAAGCTCTGACGTTATAGTTTTTCATCATATATAATGAAGGAATCCAATAAGTAACTATAATCATATGTTTACATATTACAATAAATTAACGTTACATTGGCCTCCGAAGCCATGTGCGCAGGTTCGATTCCTGCCGGGCGCACCATACGAAATTCAAGCCTTCTAGCAATTCTGCTAGGAGGCTTTTTGTGTAAAATTTATGACGTTTGAAACTAAGATATTCAGATAAAATGCTAGAAAAGATTTCAAATTTATTACCATTCATTCTGCGATAATAATGCTTGGCAACAATTAGATACTTATGGTAGAATGTCATTACGCCTTTGGCATTTGATATAGAAAATAAAATAATATTGAGGAATGCAAACTTATTGAAAGATAAGGACGCAAAGCCATGGGTCTACATACATCTAGTATATGACTGCCAGGTTGCAACTGCAACTTGGCAGTTTTTATTTTTAAATAAAAATAATAGTATTATTAAAATTATGCGATTTTTTATGCTTTACAAAAAGGGAATAAATGGTAAAATAATAAAGTTAATCATATTAGAAGTACTAACATACCGAAATGAGTGCTGCTAGCGGTTTATCAAGATACATTTTATCAGGGGGGTGAATTATTGAGTGAAAAAAAAATCAATATTATTATTTGCAATGGCAGCGGTAATTAGTACATCTACAGGGAATCCCTTTGATGATGAGTGGATAGGAAATGTGGTATATGCTTCCACCCAGCTTGATAGTGCTTCTACTGAAAAGTTCAAGGCTGACTTTGCTTATGAAATGGCACAAATTACAGCAACAATTGTATCCGCACCAACCACAAATGTTGAAAATTTTAAGATTGAATTTGCATATGCAACTGCTAAGGTAACAGCAAAAGTAATGCAGATTATACCTGAGACCCAAAGGAAAGACTTTTCCTATGAAATGGCACAAATTACTACAAAGATAATTAGTGACCAAAACTTGAATATTGAAAAGGCGAAAGCTGAATTCGCGTATAAAATTGCGCAGCTCACAACAAAAATCATTACGAGTACAGAGCAAATTGCCATAAGTAATGCAACTACAAATGCAATTATAAATACGAATACAAATACAACGACGCTGCTTAGGAATAATGCGGACATTGAGCAAAAGGCAGTTGGGAAAACGACTATTGATACTAATTCTAAAGCAATTATTTATACAGGCGATATTGCCCCAGAAACATATACAGGTCTTATCGATGAATTGAAGCATGTGGGTGACCGCAGCAGTCACTTGGATAATAAGGTAAATATTGATGGAGAAATTCGTTATCATTACGCATTGAACAGTGGCCTTGGACAAGACGGCAAGGATTCATCCGGCTTTCGCGCACGTCTTGCTTTTGATACGGAATTTAACAAGGATTGGCGTGTCTACGGAGGGGTGGAAGGCAAAAAAAATATAGTGAACTATGATAATGGTTTTGAGTTTTCACGTCTATATATAGCCGGAAAATTAGGACAAGCCATGATAAAAGCCGGTTCTTTTGGTTATCTCATGGCAGAAGGAAATATTTATGACAGTGATTATGATGGTGTGCGGGCGGATTTCGGCGGACCAATAAAATACACGGTGAGTTATGGGGCCACTAACGACACAAAAGAAACATATATAGCAACTGCACTTTATAATGATTTTGATTACAATGTGGAAGCTGGTATTTATCGCAATCAGATGGATGACAGCAATAATAGCCGAAACACCATCCGCACGCTTAGCGGCAATTATAACTTCAGTAATTTCGGCGTAGGAGCCATGGTTTTGAACTCTAGTCTGAAAGATACAAAAGGGAACAGCAATGGATATGTGTTTAGTCTTAACTATGGTGATCTAAAATCATGGAGACCTGGTACTTATGGAGTTTTTGCCAAATATTACAATCAGCCTCGATACACTTATATTGTCCATGGTATGAATGGTTCCGGTAGCAAAATGCAAGGCTTTAAAGGTTACGGCGTAGGCATGAACTATACGATTGCTGAAAATTTTGTTGCAGGTATTGAATATTATAGTTTGGCAGATAAAATCAACGGGGACAAAGGTGACACCTGGTGGAGCCAGCTAACACAATATTTTTAAATTGATAAGTAGGTGAGATGGAATAGGGATGGAAACATTTGAAAGAATTCGAACAAAAAAAGATTTTTTAGCAGTTGTTGGGCTTGGTTATGTAGGTTTACCAGTTGCGGTTGCTTTTGCTGAGAAAGTTAAAACCCTGGGATTTGATATTAATCAAGAAAAGATTGATATTTACCAAAAGGGAATCGATCCTACCAATGAAATTGGTGATGAAAAAATCAGAAGTACAACCTTAGAATTTACCACAGATCCAAAAAGGCTAAAAGAAGCCAGGGTTATTATTGTAGCTGTTCCAACACCTGTCAATGGTGATAAAACGCCTAATTTGGCACCGATTATCAATGCCAGTAAAATAATAGGAAGAAATTTATCCCAAGGCAGTATAATTGTCTTTGAATCCACAGTATATCCAGGAGTTACAGAAGACGTTTGCGCTCCTATTTTAGAAAATGAGTCAGGTTTAGTATGCGGCAAAGATTTTAAAATCGGATATTCACCTGAACGGATTAATCCTGGAGACCGGGTGCATACACTTGAAAATATTCAAAAAATCGTTGCGGGTATGGACGAAGAAACAGTGGAGAACATCGCAGCTGTCTATGAGTTGATTATTCATGCAGGTGTTTATCGAGCACCCAGTATTAAAGTAGCAGAAGCGACAAAATTAGCTGAGAATGCTCAAAGAGATATTAATATTGCCTTTATGAATGAATTAGCAATGGCATTTGATCGAATGGGGATCAACACCAAAGAGGTGATTGATGCCATGAATACCAAATGGAATTCTTTAGGGTTTTATCCAGGATTAGTAGGCGGTCATTGTATTGGTGTCGATCCGTATTATTTTATTTATCAGGCAGAAATACTGGGGTATCATTCGCAGATTATTGCCGCTGGCAGAAAAGTCAATGATAATATGGGGATTTTTGTCACTGACAACATCATAAAAAAAATGATTCAATCTAATATAAATGTAAAGAAATCTAATATCTATCTTATGGGTATCACTTTCAAAGAAAATTGTCCGGATATGCGCAATTCAAAAGCGGTGGAGGTTTGTAAACACCTTGCCACCTATGGAATTAAAGTAAAGGTGGTAGACCCTATTGCCGATAAAACAGAATTTAAACAAGAATTTGGTATGGAATTGGTAGATATAAAAGATGTCCGAAATGCTGATTGCCTGGTATTTTTAGTAGCGCACCAACAATTTAAGAATTTACGGACGACAGATTTGAAAAAGTTATTTAAACAGCAAAAATTACAAACAAAACATGTCTTTATTGATATCAAAAATATATTTGAGCAAAAAGCCATAGAAGAAGAGGGTTATTCTTACTGGAGTCTTTAATTATAAGGGGTGATATACGTGAAAAATAAGAAAATGGTATCATCACTGGTTCTATTTATCGGTGTTTGCCTCATAGGGATATTTTCCTTTAAAGACTTTTTTACAGCGCCGACGGGTGGCGACTATCGAAATATTACAGATTTAGAAAGATCTTATGATGCCGAGGAAGAAGTTGCACAAGCCTTAGCAAAGATGAAAAATAGTCAAGAAAAAGCAACTGTAATCATGCGTAGCAACAGTGGTCAGCGTCAGATTGCTCTGACTTTTGATGGGCTGACAGACCGCACTAGCGTGCAGCAGATTTTAGACCTATTACAAAAACATAATATGAAAGCAACGTTTTTTGTAGATGGGATGCAGACTGCCGAAGATCCGCAAACCGTTGTAAATATTAAAAAAGCAGGACATAAAATAGAAAACTATTCACTTTTAGGCATTAGTAAAATGGAAACTCTACCTGTGGAAAGATTAGTGAAAGATTTCAGTCGGACACAAAAAATCATCAAAGTGACTACAGATCAAGGGCCAAATCTTTTAAAATGCAATGATACAAAATATACGGATCAATTATTACAAGCAGCAAAGGCCTGTGGCTTTAATAGTGTGGTGAAAAGTGATGTTTTTTTGAATGTGAAACAAATGAATTCTCTTTTGGCAGCGGACACTTTTGTAGGCAAACTTAAAACGGGAAGTATCGTTTCCATTAAACTAAAACCCAATACTGAACTGATTGTAAATGAACCAGGAAAAACGGATTTACGACCGGCAATTGACAAACAGCCCGGATTAAAAGAACTGCCACAAGAGGCAGACTTGGGAGAAAAGGAAACTATCGCTGCTGTAGAAAAATTTTTAATTGCCCTTAGCAAGGCAAATTATACTACGGTCTATGTGGAAGATTTCGCAGATGACAATAGTATTCAAAAGCCAGTAAAAACGACTTTTCTTCAAAACAGTATAAACAGCGTTAAAGAGAGTATTCATTCCTCGTTTTTTGTAAAAATAGCTTCTTTCCTACAAGAAGAATTTACGGCTTTATTTACTGGCCGAATAGCTTATGCGGCAGAGAGTGTAAATAGTGATGCAAAAGAAATCAAAGTGGTTTCAACCACAGAGCCGGCTCTTTCTTATACCTTCGGAGGATTAGCCAACGAAACAGTGGTGAATGATGTACTCAAAAGATTAGATGATCTAGGTATTAAAGCGACCTTCTTTGTAGCGGAAGTAGAGATGAAAAAGTACCCTGAAACACTGCGAAGAATCATTAGAAATGGGCACGAAATTGGTATTGCGATCAGACCGAAGGATGGGGAAGCAGCTGATGAAACCCGTAGTACGATTGTGCGTGACAGTAAGAACCTGCAAGAACAGTTTGGTGTGACAACGAACTTGGTAAAGCAACCATGGGGTGCTGTAGCGGATACAACGAAAGAAGTCGTTTTTAACTTGGGCTACAAATTGATTGGGCAATCTGTCAATGTTGTCCAAAGCAAACATAAAGATTACACTTCAGCAAATCAAGTGATGGCAGAAATTTTCGGAAAATCGATATTTTCTTTATCCCGGGGACAAATCATACATTTTAGAATGGATTATTATACTAACGATCGGTTAGTTGGTGATTTGATGGAAGTAATCAAACAACGCAAAATCGATAACATTGCTTATGCAACATTCTATGATAACCCTGCTAATAATCGGGAAAATGACTCCCAATATACCATTAAGCCAGTAGGTGAAATTCTTAATCATACAAATTTTACGTATCAATATCCGATAAATCTCTCAAATGTTCCTGCACATTTAAGAAATGATGGACCGGCGCTGCCAATTGATCGACACAACTTTCTGGCTGAGACCTCTAAGCGCTATATTGGAAACGCAGATGTAACTTATGAAGACCGTATGCTGGGATTCTCCAAAATGGAAGCTCGCCGTTTTGATGCCAGCGGATTTGTACACACCAAAGAAAATGTTATTTTCCTTACTTTTGACGATTGGGGCACGGATGCGGCAGTCAATAAAATACTATATGTCTTGCGCAAGCACAATGTCTCAGGCACATTCTTTGTTCTCACGAACAATGTACTCAATAACCCAAATCTGCTCCGAACCATTGCTATGCAAGGCCATGATATTGGTAGCCATTCTGATAAGCATAAGCCGATGGTGGTTCGTGATCAAAAAACCGGCAGGCAGGTCCAAACTCAAGATAAAGAAGAGTATACGCAGGATCTTACAACAGCCTATCAAAAACTGCGAAATGTCACTGGAGATGTGACTGTCAACGGTAAACCAGCCTTGACTAGATTCTTTCGCCCGCCAACACTGGCAATCAGCAAGATGGGGATTGAAACGCTGTTTGAAACCGGTTACGAATACTTCATTAACGGTTCTTGCAGCACATATGATTATAAAGCCCAAAATGTTCCCGAGCTTGTAGAAACAATCAAAACAGGAGTATATACAAAAAACGGTGAAGTAAAAAAGGGTGCGATTTTGACTATGCATATGGGAGATAGCTGTATATATACACCAACGGCCTTAGATATACTACTGACTGCAAATGAAGCCAAAGCAGATTCAGATCCTTCCAAGTTTAAAGTCGGCAGGTTATCAGATTATTTAATAGATGGCTATTCGCAAATCAACCGAAAATCACTGAAATGAAATAGCGATGATCATGTTTAACGCAGCAGAAGTATAAATCATTTATAATGAAATGATGAAAGTGCTTTATTATGTGCTGCTCTAATCAGCAGCGTAGAAATGGCAAGGAAGTGGATGATGGATAAGATAAAAACAGAAGAGGATATTTTACTTGTTGCCAAACCCGATCGCAGGCTGATTTCTAAAGTACCTGATAAAGAAAAATTGCGTACAAATGTAGACAGACGCCGCGTAAAGGGAAATGAGAATTCTAACGATATTTCAGCTCTTGTAGAAAATGAAAAAATGGGCAGACGCTACTTGGTGAATTATGATGTCTCAATCCGATATGTTTCTGCTGGAAAAGAAGTAACATGTCTCGGGAAAGGCGTTGATATATCGACTACTGGTATGTTGCTTGAAGTTTCGGCAGAAGTGGCACGGGATTTAAGCCTGGCATCAAAAATCAAACTCAAGTTTGTCATAACGCCCGGCACGATGCCGGAAGGTTATGAGATGAAAGTTGATATTGCCGCCAATTATATTCGCTTTAACAAAAATGCAGAAGGAAAAACTCTGTGCGGAGTAGTATTTTTGGAATCACTTGCACAATATGCAACAAAGAAGAAAAATTGGTATATGCTCTCGGCAGCTTCATTTTTCCTATTCTTTATTACTGCCTGCATTTTTCTGATGAGGGCAGAAAGTGTACTTTATTTTAAATATAATAAAATCTTGTATATGTACAGTATTATTGCAGCTAGCTTTTTGCTGACCCGATACCTGTTTGGTTCTTTTTATCGCTCTGTTCCCATTGATAAAGACTTTACACCCGGAGTCACAATTATTGTTCCTTGCTTCAACGAGGAACAGTGGATACAAAGAACGATTTTAGGCTGCATTAATCAAGATTATCCCATCAATAAACTAGAAGTGATTGTTGTAGATGATTGCTCTAATGATAAATCCGTTGAGAAAATTAAAGAAATTATAGAAGAACTAAAGAGCAAAGAACAACGCTATGATGTTGAAAACAGGCTTCATTATATTGTTCAGGCAACAAATGCAGGTAAACGGGAGGCATTGGCAAAAGGAGCACTAATGGCACAGCATGAATTAATTGTGTTTGTTGATTCGGACAGCTTTTTAGATCCTTTTGCCATTCGAAATATCGTCCAGCCTTTTAAAGATACAAAAATGGGCGGCGTTTCCGGCAGAACCGACGTTGCCAACACCTATACCAATGCACTCACGAAAATGCAGGCTGTACGATATTACATTGCCTTTCGTATCATGAAGGCAGCAGAAAGTTATTTTGATGCGGTCACCTGTTTATCTGGTCCTCTCTCATGTTACAGAAAAGATTTGCTTGTCAAATATATGGATGATTGGCTCAACCAAAGATTTTTGGGAGAGAAGGCTACATTCGGCGATGACCGAAGCATGACAAACCTTATACTAAGAGAAAATCGTACGAGTTATCAGGATTCTGCGATATGTAATACCATTGTACCTAATACCTATAAGGTTTTTTTGAAACAACAGATGCGCTGGAAACGCTCATGGCTTCGAGAATCCCTAATTGCAGCGGGATTTATGTGGAAAAAGGAACCTTTTATGGCCTTATCTTTTTATATGGGGGTACTTGTACCGCTCTTGGCACCGATTATTGTAATTTATAATTTAATTTACATTCCAATTACACATCGCGTGTTTCCTTTTACCTTTATTATCGGTATTCTTTTAATGGCTTTGCTCATGAGTATGGCTCAATTGTTTCTAAGAAGAAGCTCAACATGGATTTACGGATTGTGGTTTTGCTTATATTATGAAGCCGTACTTTTATGGCAAATGCCCATTGCGTGGGTTACCTTCTGGAAAACGACATGGGGAACACGCATGACTCCGGCGGATCTTGCAGAATTATTAAAAAAGAATCGCAAAAAGCAAGAGAGGGCATAAGATGATGACAATATCAAATGAAAAATTTACTGCCCAAAAAGATAAAAGAAAAAAAATACGTGTAGTGATACAAATTATAATTCTCCTTACAGTGCTTGCTGTTTGTATCACCGAATTATTTACTTTAAAAGCATATCAGCCGTATACATCGCAAAATACAAACGTTTCCGGAGATAAGGGCTTTGTTGCCCTTGCCTATTTCGGTGTAGAGCGAATCGGTAATCAAAATCTAATCGGGGTAGGGCGTTTATATGAACATTTGCAGGCATTAAAAGACTTGGGTTATGTAACGGTCACACAAGAGGATGTTTTAAATTACTACCAAACAGGTAAAAACCTGCCGGAAAAATCTCTTTTTTTGATCTTTGAAGACGGCAGCAGAGATTCAGCTATTTTTTCGCAGAAAATTTTAGAAGATTTGAATTTTAAAGCAACCATGCTGACATATCCGGAAAATTTTGAAAGAAAAGATCCTAAATTCTTAATGCCGGATGAACTGAAAGAACTTGAAAAATCAACTTTTTGGGAAATGGGAACCAATGGATACCGACTGGCATTCATTAACGTATTTGATCGGTACGATAATTATCTTGGAGAATTAGATCCATTGAAACACGCTAGCGTTGCATCGTATTTAGGACGTAAATATAATCACTATTTGATGGATTATATTCGTGATGAATATGGTATTCCGAAAGAAAGTTATAATAGGATGAAAGAGCGGATCTCTTATGATTATGAAGCTGTAAGAGATACTTATACAAAGTCCATTGGGTACGTACCTGGAATGTACATATTGATGCACTCTAATACAGGAAGCTTTGGCAATAATGATAAAGTAAGTGCTGTAAATGAATCTTGGATTAAAACATTATTTAAAATGAACTTTAATAGGGAAGGTTTTTCCTTTAATCAGAGAAACAGCAGTCTTTATGACCTAACCAGGATGCAGCCCCAGGCCTATTGGTACACTAATCATTTGTTGATGCGTATCAAAGATGATATCAATCAAGACTTGGAATTTGTCAAAGGCGATTTGAACAAACAAAAATCATGGGAAACCCTTAAAGGGGCTTTAGAAATTCAAGAGGAGACGATGATCCTAACCTCTTTGCCAAAAGACAAGGGTTTATTGCGTTTAAAAAACAGTAATGATTTTGAAGACCTGAAACTTTCCGTAAGAATGAAGGGAAATAAACTTGGCTTGCAGAAGGTATACCTCAGGGCAGATGAAAACTTAAACCGATTCTTGTCCGTATATATTCTCAATAATTTTCTATATGTTACGGAAAAAAACGGCGGTGCCGAAAAAGAACTGTTTAAATTAAGCTTAGATAAACATGATGGTAAAGAAAGGTTATCCATTCCTGAAGATAAAAAAGCGGCTGAAATGCGAGAGCTGGATACCTTTGTAAAATATGCTGATTCTGCTGAAACAGCGAAGATTTATGCAGAACGATTGAAAGATAAAAATATGGAGAATGCACCTACCTTGACAGAAGGTGCCGGAGAATACATACCGGACCTTAGTGTTCGTGCAGAAGGGGATCGTATGCTGTCACTATCTCTCAAGAAAAATCGGATTAGCATCATGATAGATGGAAAAGATGCTGCTATCGATTTACCAGTATCTGAACCAAAGACAGGCTCTGTTTATCTGGAAACAGCATGGGGCGGTTATGGCTGGAGTCAAAGAAATTTGGCGGATGATGTGTATGATGGTGTGTTTGAAGAGCTCATGATCACGGAAAATACGGGAGCGGAAAAAGAAAAGATTTTATTTGACAGTCGGCTGCAAGGAGTTGATGCTGTCAAATTTAAAGTAAGGCAGCTGTGGGAATCTCTTATAAACTGGTTTATTGTAAAATTGTAATCAATAGGAGGAAGTGAATGCATGAGCAGCATAGGTTATAAAATTATCAAAACAGTTATTTTTGCATCGGTTTTTATTATCTTGATTGGCTGCAATTATAATAGTCAATCTGCTGTTAATGCAGTCGCAAAAGAACCAACAAAAGCATCAGCATGGTTG
>Ga0316600_10000361_pt1 | contig 22897 bp, 16 predicted proteins | sample OWC_soil_day5_CT_FD_207652 | JGI IMG/M metagenome (GOLD analysis project Ga0316600, IMG submission 207652) | Wetland soil microbial communities from Old Woman Creek delta, Ohio, United States - OWC_soil_day5_CT | ecosystem: Environmental > Terrestrial > Soil > Wetlands | place: USA: Ohio... | reverse complement strand
ATCAGTATTTTGAAGTGCCAATTCAGCATGATAACAACATCTATGATTATAAACCCTCTATAATGCAGAATCAGAGTAATGCTTTGGCAACTGCTTTAGGTACGATTATCGAAGGAACTGGAATCGCCAACAAAACTGAATTAGTAAGACTTTATAGTTTATTTAAGGATATTCCATACTATGAATTTGCAAATATTACTGAGTACGCTCATTATGTTTCAGACCATTTTGATCAAGCTATTAGAAGCTATCATGAATCTTTAAATATTATTGAGCGGGGAAATCATGTTTGGAGCAATGCAGCGGTTCTACATCATTTAGACGAACAGGTTTATACTGCCAATAGAGATGTCCACACACTATTAAAAATTTATTATCCTGAATACGCCAGCAATAGACATTTTTTGTCCTACCCCATCGGACAGTTCTTTGCTGCAGTATATAGGCTATGGGACTATAAATGTGGTACAATAAAAATAGATATCCCGGCACTTAAAGAATGTTTGTCATCACACGTATTAAAATCTGGAACTGGCGAGCAGTTACTTAGGACATTTTGTAATGTTGAAATACTATTTGACGGGTTGTTTACATTCCAAGAGTTTAGGCAAACCATTGCACAGAACTATGTTGTAAATTATCAAAATATAAATTCAGCCAAAGCTGGCAACCCACTGTTCCATTTAAAAAGCCTATCGATTTATAATCGGTACAGAGTTACCATCAAAGATATCGAAATGCTGATTAATGCAATAAATGAAATAAATGAGATAGCAACATACCTTTTCTCAATTGATAATTCTCATGAGGATTTTATTAACTTCGGAAAACACTTCCAGAATCTTGAGGATTTTTTAAAACAACGTGAATTATCACTTGCTACAGAAGAAGAACGTACTCTAATCGGTGCTCTACAATTCCGTTTAAATACGATTCGGCCTAATAAATCTAACTTTTCAGGTACATTTAGGGATTTACAGGAAGGGCTCCATTATTATCTTAAACAAAAGGAGGATGATAACGGTGTTGATTGGATTGTAAAAAACTTTGAACAGATTGATGGTGACATTCTCCAAAGCAAGCGCCAACTCGAAAGTGGGAAGAGGAAATCCTACCATTTTGCATGTTTATCAGACAAAGATTTAAACTGCCATGTTGACGATCTTCTGCCTTGGCCTTTGAGTGACACATTCATTAGACGTGCATACTCTCCCATAGATTTACAATTTCAAGTTTACTATTCAGCATTGGGTGAACGCAGTAGTTTCTTGAGATATGCCCTATTTTATGGTTTATTCTTTAATCATTGTGATTCATCTTTGAGCTATGTAAAACAATATGGAGACGAAATCACCGAGCCTTATGCGCTCTTTTCAATTTTAGGGTTGTCTGCCGATTCAATTCCTTTGAAAAAAACTGATAAAAGCACATCATTTACAGTATCCATAAAACAAAATGATGTAAGCAACGTCAAAGGAAAAGAACCACAAATGATGGATATGTTCCTTTGCCCGTATCGTTATTTATTGGACTACGTTATGGAAGATACACCTATATTTCATGGAAACTTCTTATATCAAAAATTTTATGAAAACATTTTGATTGAAGCAGTCTGGAAAAAAATTCAACGGCAGCCCAAGAAAGATATTAAGGCCAAGCTGGATACTATCATCAATCTGGAATCATCAAACATTAAAGCATGCTTTTCATTCTGGAAAAATAGCGAAATATATGACTTGAACCACCGAGTTAAGAACTACATAATACATTCTATTATTGATGATTCAAGATTCGGGTCAAATGTCAAACAGTTTGACTCAAAGCATATGGAAATTCGCAAACTATATGGAAATGCAATGTATGAAATTGATATAACAGAAATCGAACCTAAAAACCCCTATACAGAATTTGAAGCCTTAGCGGATCAAAAATATCCAAAGAAAACCTACTCTCTACACAAGCTGGATTCAATTACGGATTCATCAAAAAGAGCATATTTGGCTAAGTACTATGCAGAAATAAGGCAGTATTTGAACCAAGTTACCAGTAAAGACAAAACTGCGATTTCATCAGATTGGTGCCTGTATTGCACACATAAAGGCAATTGTATGGAGCCCTTTTTGAAAAATGGATAGGCTTGATTCTTTAATTCCTTTAGGAGGTACTACTATGCTAAAAGGTTGTTATTACAGATGCCCTATTCCAATTGAAGAAGGAGATACTGAACATCCTCACTTCTTTGTACTTGGACAACTTCTTGAATATAATGAATTAGCAAATAGTGTAAAAGTGAAAATGCACGATTTGCTTGGAAGTGAATGTTATTATAGCAGTTTGTTTAAGTATAATGTGTTTTTTGCATCATCTGTCACTCATTGCCAGGCACCGGTAGGCGGGGTTATTGAAGGAAAATGGGGGCTCGGTGAAATTGCATCAATAATTGAACCTGCTGATAACAATAAGCCTTATTGGTACTATATCAAGCTACCTAATGGTCAATATATTAAAACCTGTGAAACAGACTTAAAAATTGAATATTCACAAATGAATTACTCCCCTGCAAAGCAGCTGAGAAACTACGAATTCCAAAATCCGTCATGGTATATAAATCACATCAAGGTTAGTCGAAATCTACACCTTGTTAAGAACGCTTCATATGGCTTTAATGTGTTAGCTGGCTGTCGTGCATTTTTACTTCCTCACCAAGTGTGCACAATTACTCGATGTCTTGAAACAACGCCAGTCCGCTATATGCTGGCTGATGAGGTTGGATTAGGAAAAACCGTAGAAGCATGCTCGATATTAAAGATACTAATGAGCGAAAATCAGGAGTTTAAAACACTTATTGTCGTCCCTGGTGCTCTAGTTGGACAATGGAAAAATGAACTCCACTATAAGTATTCATTATATTCCGAAGAAAATAACCCTACAGCCGATGTATGCATCGTTGCACTTGAGAATCTTTGCATTAGTACTGCAGTGAGAAAAAATTGGAACTTAGCAATTGTTGATGAAACACATAGATTGCTTGGCGATGACAAAATCTATAGTATTGTTCAGCAAATAAGCAAGCAAACAGCTCATATATTACTTTTATCTGCAACACCAATACAGGATCGTAATGAAGAGTATCGAAGGTTATTAGCATTGCTATCCCCTGAGCAATATGATCAGATGACACCTGAACGTTTTTCATGGCTTGTAAAAAAGCAAAAAAGAATTCAGCAAACAGTCAATCAACAATTGGGACGTCTAGACAAGTTTGATGATTATGGCGAAAGTATACTCGAAAAGATTAATAGCATTGTAGATTCTTTAGAAGATCTCGCCCTTAAGAAATTGGCTGATTCTGTAGATATAAGTTCTGAAGATCACGGAAAAAGCATAGCAACTCAAGCACTCTCTTATATTTGTGAAAACTATCGAATAGAACGAAAAGTTATCCGTAATCGGAGACTATTGATTTCTGCCAACATGGCTAATCGAGATTTAGATGAACATTCATATGCACCGCTGACAGCGGACGATATCTATAACGAAACAGGTGCTATCCAGGCAACACTGGATTTCCTTGCGAATGATTCTGATGATACTGATGAATATATAACCAGCACTGCGATTCCATTACTTAGTGCACTCTTTAGTAGTCCTTGGGCTTATGAGACGCAATTACACAAACTTGGAATTACAGATGATGTTTTGTTAAGCTACGTAAAAACCTGGAAAAAACAGGCTATTATTGAGCATTCTTTGGCAAACTGTGCTCTTGATGAGGATCCTGACTTAATAAAGGGACGTTTAATGCACGTGTTGGATTACATCGATCAAAACACACCTATTCTTAATGATCCTTTCTTCAAATTAGTAGTCTTTTCTGGATTTACTGAAACGGTCAAAGTCTTTTCGGAATTACTATCTTCTAGATATTCCACTGACATTTATGCAGTTACTTTCTGTAAAGGCATGTCACAGGAAGAACTAGAGAATAGTGTGTATTCATTTCAGAATGATGACACTTGCAAAATCATTATTTGCGATGAAACCGGTGGTGAGGGGCGAAACTTCCAAAATGCAACACAGATAATCCATATAGATGTTCCTTGGAATGCAAATGTACTTGAACAACGAATTGGTAGACTGGATCGATTAGGAAGAAGCGCAGATGCTGATGTTGTATCCGTTGTGTTTTATGCCGAAAACACCATTGAGGAACAGCTCTTCCATATTTGGAGAGACGGACTTAAAATTTTCCATCAATCTTTAAGCGGCCTCGAAATAATTACTGGTGAATTAAATAAGCTCATCGTGAATGCTTTACTTGACGATTTCTATAACGGTCTAAACAATGCGTTTGATGACATCCTTAATCAGGCAGATGAGATGAGGGACAGCGTCGAAGACGAACAGCTTTTTGATATAGGCGCAACCATGTATCGTCCCCTTTACCAAGGAATTGATAATGTACTTAACCTTTATGATGAAGAGAACGATAATATTTGTGCAGAGGCAATGCTCGGCTGGGGAAGGCAGGCCGGATTGGTGGCAGAAGTTCCTACTGTTAATAAACTTATTGAATTCAAACAAGACCGTTTTAGTTCTCAATCAGCCAAGCAATCTTTGTTTATCCCGCCGAAATGGTCACGTTACGCTAATTCCGCAATAATGCGCAGAACAGGACAAATATTAGGGTCATTTGACAGAAAAGTTGCTGCGACCAGAGAAGACATACTTTTCTTTGCACCTGGAGATGCCGTATATGATTCTATTATCTCAAATGCAGCAGGTTGTAGCCGTGGTCATTGTACAGCAATTGGAATTAAAGGAATCTTTGATTTTGATGGTTTAGTCTACATATATAATATCGATGTCCCTATTAATGAATTGCTTGAAGAAGGAATTAACCCACATACCTTGGCACAATACAAAATGTTCTTGCCCTTGAATCAAATCATTGCCGTCATCCCGCTAACAGCCTCTAGTAGAAAGATTGATGAGGATGACGTAATCAAACTGATATTGGCGGCCGAGGGGCATCAGGTTACGCACTTGGGCCGAAGAAGTCTTTCCCAACACGGAGTAGCACCTCTGGATCAATTCATTGCTCAAATACCACCGGATGTATGGGAGCCACTTGTTGATGAGTGTACCGTAAATGCTTATCGCATTGCTTATAATAAAATGAAAGGGCAGGCAGAAATTAAGGCAGCAAAAAAGGAAATGCAGCGTATTATCAATGGATATAAAGCGGAGGCGCTATATTTCGAGCGGAGTACGGATATTGTATCAAAAAAAGTTACATTGTATAATGCAACGCTCAAAGCACTTCAATCTGCTAAACCGGTACTGGACTCTGTATGTTTTGTGAGGATTAGAAAATAATGGACTCGAGAGAAATTTTACATCAGTTTTTAAAGGGTTCTCTTTCTGGAAAAGCATCTATTACCGAACTTGAGAAGCTTTTAGATAACGTAACTACAAAAAGCAAATTAACTGAGGCAGCCAAAGCAAGATATGTTATTGGCTTTGTTCGGCGTTCTCTTTCTTATCAGGCTGGTGAAGTATCCGCTCAGGATTTATGCTTAAATCTTAGAGATATTGCTTTGATTTTTGGGCGTGTAGAACTTCCGCAAAAAATGTACCATTTAGTTGAAAAATATGGTAAGGATTTTGATCTAACTTGTGAAGCAAATAGCACTGTTTCCAGTGTGCTTGCTATTCCTAAATGGTTGAATCCAGGCTCATACATTTCAGAAGTCTATTCTCTCATGCTAACTATTGATAATCTAGAATCAACTTCAGTCGGAGATGCTTTGTTATCAAGTAAAACAATATTTAATGTTTATAAAAATTTTGAACAAAAAATAGCAATTCACACTGCGATAATGCTGCCTAAAGGCTATTCTTTACTGATTTCCCAACCCACAGGTGGTGGAAAAAGTTTAGTAACTCAAATGCTGGCTGCATGCTCTAATGGTTTGACTTTGGTCATTGTTCCTACTGTCGCTTTAGCATTAGACCAATACTATGCAGCTAATAATAACTTAACTAACAATGAGGGTATCTTCTGCTACCGTGGTGATCTATCTACTGCAGAAAAGAGCCTAATAGTAACTGCACTAAAAGAGAAAAAAGCCAAAATTCTATTCTCTTCTCCAGAAGCAATTATCAAAAACGGCGTTTTATATGCACAATTAGACGATGCAGTTGCAACCGGATACTTAAATAATGTTATTATAGATGAAGCACATATTGTACCTGACTGGGGAGTCTTTTTTAGACCTGATTTTCAAGTTTTTTCTATTGCTCTTAAAAAATGGCGTAAAGACTCAGGGGATTCGTTACGTACCTTTATGTTATCTGCGACTTTATCTGATGATGTTGTTGGTACTCTTCTTTTTTTATTTGGAAATAAAGGCAAAAACGTTCAGATGCGCTGTGATTCGCTAAGACAAGAGCCTAGATTTTACTTTTATTCTGTAAAAAGCAAAACTGAACAGATCAATAAGACTATTGAAGTGATTCGAACACTTCCTAAGCCAATGGTAGTCTATGTTTTAGAGCCACGTGAAGCAGATGATTTGCAAAAACGACTTGTGAAATATGGATATATAAATATACCAACCTTTACAGGAAATACTAAAGAATCCAGCAGAGATAAAATTTTAAAGGCTTGGAAAAATAATGAATATGATATCGTCCTTGCAACTTCAGCTTTTGGTATTGGTGTTGATAAACCAGATGTTAGAACAATTGTGCATGCATGCGTACCAGAAAATCTAAGTAGATTTTATCAAGAAGTAGGACGGGCTGGACGAGATAGACTTCCTTCCATAAGCGTCCTCATTCCTTACCAAAGTAAGCAGGGAACCGAGGGCGATGTCCGCAGAGCTCTTGGACTAGTTAATAAACGAGTATTAAAAGTTAATAACATGGTTGCAAGATGGGCTGGCATGACAGCTTCTGTAATTATGGATGGAGATGTTTGCACAATTGATACATCTGCAACACCACCAACTATGACAATTGATGAAGCTGAATTTGCGGGAAACCGTAACATTTCCTGGAACGTAAATCTTCTACTCTTCTTATATAGAACAGGATTCATTGATTTAGTTAGCATATCATTTCAGGCAAACAATAGCTCTTATTTGATTACTGTAAAACTTTTAAAACCTGAAATCTTAGGGGATCAAGAGCTGTTGAACGCAGAACTTCAAAACTCTCGACAGACGGAATTTAACTTACAGCTCAAAGGTTACCGTATAATGCGCAATTTGGTTCAAAGACCAACCGCTGAATGCTGGGGGCATATTTTTAAACAACTGTTTCCCCTTGCTAAAGAAGTATGTAATGGCTGCCCAGCTGATTTAAACGGAAAATCAGACTCTGATGTACTGTATAAATTAAGAATGGAACCGAATCTGCGAATGGAACCGGCTGCTTCCTCCAAAAAACTTAATCGAATTATGGGATTATATCAGGATCTTATAATTATTAGAAAATCCGATTCCCAGGATACTCTTCAAAGAATTATCTCGAAAGTACAGACATGGGGAATACATGCACTTGTGCTTCCCGCTTCGATGTCACAGGACATGAATTTTGAAGGCCTTATACTGACATACAAAGAATTCTACTTCATTGCTAAACATGCACCGTATCTATTATTTAAAGGTGTTTTTTGTGTATTTAGTAATGATCAGAATACAAATTATGCTCTTTGGAAAGCCTTGGAAGAACTAAATGATTTAGGATATCGTCGCTTGTTATTCTGTAGGGATTACATGACGATCCCTAATACAGGAAAGCCGATTATTGAAAGTATAGAAGGATATCACCTTTATTCTGAAGAATTATAGGAGGTTAATCATGTTTACAGCGCATCCAGATAACATGCGAATGGAACCAACTCCAGAAAGAGTCTTTAGTGTTTGTCGTCTTGTATCGCAAAAGAGTTTAACTAGGGACGAATTACGCAATGCATTAACTCTTGGAGAAGCAAAATCAAATAATATTATCAACTATGCAATTGATATTGCGGAGAAGGATTTAAAAATCATACAGAGCAAAGATGACAAACTCACCCTCCTTCAAAATAAAAACATCCTGACATCACCAGTCTCTTTTAGACGCTATGTCAGCGCCAATGCTTTTTCTCTTCAAACATCTACCTTTTACATATTTACCAAATGGGTAATTAGTCAAAATGAAAGAGCTTTCTTCATAGATAAATGGGAAGTACTGGCGAAGACAGCAGAAAAAGAAGTTGAGACGCTTTCTGACATTGATGAAAATGCTGCACTCGGGTGGCGTTTCTGGGCTTCATTCTTAGGCATTGGTTATTTGAATGAAACAAATTTCCTCCCTAACATGAAAATTCGGATTCAAGATATCTTAGCCACTGAATTTTCCAAGTCATTCAAGTATAGCGAAAAAATTAGAGCGAAGGACTTCATTTCTTGGATTTCTCTAAGAATTACTGAGGTGAACTTTGAGGGCAATTTGCCTTTAGCTTTTTCCTCTGGACTTAGAACCTTGCATGACTTGGGGTTAATCGTTTTGGAATCCAAGCTAGACACTGAACGAATATTTTTGTTCTATGTTGACGGTGACCCAATAAACGATTTCTCACACATTACAGTAACAGAGGAGGTGTGTTTATGATCTGGGATCAATACAGAAACAACATGGAAAAATACGCTATCAAAATTGATGATATGGCTTCAGAAGATGCGTACTTTATGGCAACACACATGCCTTTCTCGCAACTCGAAGTATATGAAGGTGGCCAAATCTCAACACCTCCATTACTTATGACGGAAGATATGATTTTTGACCAACTTATTTACAACCAAGATAATCTCCATCGTGTAATAATCGTACGTGGTAATAATGGTACCGGAAAATCTCATCTTATTCGCTATATGAGAGCCAAACTTGTTAATAGCCCTACCACCATATATGATCCCCAAAAGGAAGAGGTCGTTTTTTTACGTCGCCTGAACAACTCCGTACGCGGGGCCTTTTCTCAGCTATTAGAGCAAAATGTAATTAAAGATACCGAACTCGCTGATAAACTTATGAAGTTCGTGGCATCGTCAGAGTCAAAAGATGAGGCTTCTTTTAAAACAGAGATTCTTTTAGCTTATATTGCAGCTGTAATGAACGACCGCAGTAATCAGTATTATAAAGCCGTCGATTGCAGGAATATTGCACAGTATCTATCTGACGGACGAGTTCAAGACTTCCTTATGAGAGAAGATGGTGCAATTTCTCGATGCTATCGAGTTATAACTGCTCCGAGCAACCAGGTTTTAAAAGAAGAGCGAATATTCACAGAAGAAGATTTTGGTTCCAAAGAAGCCCAAAAAGTAAATCGCACAGTAATTAAAGATGGTAATCCAGATTCGCAAGATTTTGTTCAAACAATATATGGTAATGATGATGAAGTTATGCGTCTTGTCAATTACTTGAATCAATTTACCAATAACGTAGTGCAGCACTGCGCAGATATATCCAGCGAAAGCACAAAGTCTGTCTTTGAAAAAATGCGAAAAGATTTGAAAAAGCAAAGAAAAAACCTTACAATTTTTATTGAAGACTTTACTAGTTTTACCGGAATTGATTCTGAACTTATTACTGCCCTTTCCTCACCACATACAGGCGAATATGATTATCTTTGCCGCGTTACTGCTATTATAGGTATCACTGATGGATACTATGACCAATTCAAAGATAACTTCAAAGAGCGCGTGACTTATCAGATTAACGTTAATGAACGTTCATATGGAACAAGCGACTTCTTAGTGCATATGACAGCCAAGTATTTGAATGCAATCTATTGTGACCCTGAACAAATTCACACTTGGAATCAATCAGGTGCATCCTTAAAAGACTTGCCTATAAGTGATTTTAAAACACCGTGCGAATGGGAGTCTGTTGAAATTAATGGCCAAAAATACACTCTATATCCTTTCAATCGAAAAGCGATAAAGATACTATACTATCAACTGCCAGTTAAAACCCCCAGAACCTTTTTGATTGGCGTTTTAAGGAAACAGTTAAAAGAATACTTTGACGGTAAAAAATACGGCGACGAATGGTTGTTCCCACTTAACCCCGGTACGGTAGCTATGACAAACGATCCTCACAGTTCCGCTATTGATCGAAGCGAGACTTTCTCGGTTGAAGACCGTCAACGTATTAAAGGTATTCTCGCCATCTGGGGTGATGGCTCAGCAGCAGGAACAAAAACAGCTCACGGAGAGTTGTATATTGGAGATATCAACAAAGCTTTTCTCTCGGATATCAATCTAGGAGACTTTGGTCCAATTGGCCAAATAACCGAGCGTGCCTCTGATTCCACTTTAGCTACTGGTTCTTTTCCAGAAACGGCGAAAACTCCTGTAACCGCAACACCGCCATCTCATGTGCCGCCAGTTGTATTGAAAAAAGAAACCATTGCAGAAAAAAACCACAAAAGATGGAAAGAGGACATTGATACATGGTTTAATAAGTCTGCAGACCTTCAATATGATGACGATTATCGAAAATGGATCAAAGAGTTTTTAATTGGAACCAGTAATCAGCCCGGCGCAATTTGCTGGCAGGACTTAGGGATTCCCGCATACATAGTAAATGAACGTCTGTCAAATCTAAGTGCCTTTTTCATTGACGGACAAAGTAATTCCGGACGCGATACGCGAGCGTTAGTATATATTGAGCGCAATGCCGAAAGCCATGATGCACTGATTGCCTTACTTGAACACGAATTTAACAAATCATGGGATTATAACGGCTCCATATATTACCAACAGCGTTTGATTGTTTGGCTTGAACGCCAGAAACGTTCATTATTCGAGAAAGTTATTGCAGCTGATTCGTTTGAAAATAAATTGCCAATCTCTGAGTGGACCCTTGCTCTTCAGTTTATTAGAGCTACCTTATTCAGATACAAAATTGATTACAATTCTGATATCAAAGCAATCAAAGCTCTTTTCAGTAAATTTGAAAAACCCAAAGATGCATTTTACTCGACTCGCGAGTGGAGCGACCTTGTTAGTTATATTTCAAGTAAAGAAGCTGCTTTCGATTCCGCTTATGATTTGTTAACGAAATCAACAAACACTACTATGGGTGCCGTTGCATTATCGAAGGATCCCAAAACTCGCGCTTATCACACTGACGAACTTATTGATGCAATCAATCATCTTAATGCAAACAACTGGAACATTTTAAAAACATTACCTGAAAAAACAGATCAGAATATTCTTTATAATCCGGCTGCTTTACTCAAGGATCTATATCCTAGAATCAGCACGGTTGCAACCGCAGAGATTAATAAGTATGAAACGATTAAAAATAACCTGATAACCTATACCGGCGAACTGGCAACAGAAAATTTGTTGACTGTCTTTAATTCAATTCAAGAGCTGTTCTCGGTATTTGGACAAAATGGAATTGCTGTAAAAAGCAAGCTGAAAGATAAGTATATTGGAGCACCAATAGATATTACTAACAAAATCTTAAGGGCAATTAATCTCATTGAAAGTACAAGAAATCAAGAGCCTGTGCTACAATTAGCAACTCTGTATCAGAATACGTTCTCTCTCTCTGAAGATGATAATAAGAACGGCACTGCACTTACACTTTTGACTGATTTTCTCCATGATTTGCAGGAAATTGAGCGCCTTACTCAAAGCGAAGAACAAAAGGCGAAAAATGCCATAACTGGATTAACTGGAAATACTACAGTTGACACAGTTGCTGAGTTTGCCAAAGAAGAATTAGGAAAAATTAATGAATTACTATCCAAAATGGAGGTGCAAGATGTTACTAAGCGAAACAATTACTAATTGCATTAACGCCATTAACGAAAAACGAGCTGCACAGGACCGGAAAAAATCCATTGAGGAATTCTCTACTGCATTAGCAAATCTAAATACCGTTTGCTCCCAGCTTGGAACTGTAACCAAATGTATGAAAGAACTTAAAAAGTTGGGTATTATATCAACGCCTGTTATGGCATCGACAACTAGAGATGACTTACTATCTTCTGTCTATGATTGCGGTAGCGGTATTGAGGATGGTTCATTAAGTAAAGATACGGTAAAGATATTCACATCTCACGTGAATACTGCAAAAGCGGAACTGAATAATGCCTGGGAATCCAATGCAGGTATATATTCCGATGGCTCTCGCGGATATATTTCAATGATTGCCGGACTTACTGATGATCCGAAAAAAACAAGAGAACTAGAGCAAACTATTCAAAAAATTGCATCCGGTGCCATCTCTCTAAAACAAATTAATGACCTTATCAGCAGTGTTGCAGCAGCAAACGAAATAAAGGCTTGTTTTTCGCTTGAACCCCAAATTCAAATATTTCTCCAAAAAGTCTCTTCAGAACAAGCGACCGTTGCCGACTTAACCCCGGCTGTACAAGAGTGGTTAAAAGAAAAAAATTTGATGGATAAATTAAAAATCTGTTTTTGAGGGAGAGTTAGGTCATGCTCAAAATTAAATGGGATGTTGAAGAAATAATATCTCTTATCAATATTTATAAAAAGGCTTCAAATGGTGAGATTCAGGATATTAATAAAGAACTCTCTGTATTATCGAAGGTATTAAATAAGAGAGCTGATCTCTTAGGAATACATCATGATGAAAAATTCCGAAATCTAAATGGGATGAAAATGATGTATCAAAATGTATTATATGTTGCCACTAACGGGGAGCAAGGTCTTTCTGCTGCAAGTCAGGCAATTTATGCAGTGTTTTATATGTCACAAAAATCTCCTGATGTCTATGAGATGATACTTGCTGAGTTCAACGACAGGTATCCGAGCAATTAATATACGGAGGGAGTTTTTGCAATTATGACAGTATTGGAAGCCATTAAACAACTATTAATTGAAAATAAAGAGGGATTAACCTATAGGGAACTTACCGAAATAATCATTCAGCGACAAATGTATTCTTTTAATACGCTCAATCCTAGCAATATCGTTAATCATGAATTGAGAAAACACTGTGTGGGGCTCGATTTTCCCTCTGCACATCCGATGAAATACTTTGCGATCGTATCAAATGCAAAGACTTCAGGAAAGGCTAAATATCAACTCATTGAGGAACAGACTTTTTCCACAAATACTTCTAAGAATAATACCACTGATCCGGTAAATATAGCAATTAGTGATTTACTTCCAATTGAAAGGATTGCAAAATACCACTCACTACATTTTGAAGAAATTCAAAAATTGCTCTTAGAAGCTATTCAGAATAATCCTCCTGCTTTCTTTGAATCACTTGTTGTTGAGTTGCTGCTAAAGCTTGGATACGGATATGATGCAAATTCCGGGAAAGCTGTCGGAAAATCACACGATGGTGGAATTGACGGTATCATCAACGAAGACATGTTGGGCCTTGATAGAATTTATATTCAAGCCAAACGCTATAGTACTTCACAGAACATTGGAAGACCGGAACTTCAAGCTTTTGCAGGAGCAATGATGTCAGGTGGCGTGAAAAAAGGCGTCTTTATCACAACATCTACTTTTACTAAATCCGCAAAAGAATTTACAATCAATCAATCTGAGAAGAATATATCCCTAATTGATGGTGATATGCTTACGCGACTAATGATTGAAAAAGGTGTTGGCATCAGAACAGTGCGATCTTTTGATATTTATGAAATCGACACAAACTTTTTTAGTATAGATTAGAAATAGAGCTGAGGCTGCCATCCAAAAGAGTGTCAAACTCAGCTCTGTTTTTATATTATCTCACGAATATAATTTACCAATTCAGAAAAATCTACTTTAGTATTATAGTTCCAAGAAATTCTCACTGCTTCACTGATTCTACTTTCTGATAAACCCATTGCAGTAAGCACATAACTTGGAGCATGACTACCAGAATTGCAGGCAGAACCGTTGGAAAAGGCGTAATTATCCTTGATTGCAACAAAGACTCCTTCTGCATCAACACCATCAAAGCTGATGTTTACTGTTGTCGGCAAGCAATACTTTTGATCACCATTGATCTGATACTTTAGGCCATCAATGGATTTGAAAAATTCCTTCTTAATTGTTTTGCACGTTTTCATGTGTTCAGATGCTTCTTTATCGCATAGTTCTGCTGCCAATCCAAATCCAGCGACTAATGCGACCGGTGTTGTACCTGGACGGTAACCACGTTCTTGCTGCCCACCATACATTAACGGCTGAATAGGGGGTCTACGATATGATGCATCCCGCTTAAATACAAATGCTCCTATTCCTTGAGGGCCACCAATTTTATGTGCCGTAACACTGAGCATATCATACACTGTTTCTCTTAGTATGTCATTTAATTTACCGAAGCCCTGGGTGGCATCTATATGAAAATATGTCTTTGTCTCCCTTAATGCCTCTCCAATTTCCTTTATGGGTTGAATTATGCCCGTCTCGCTATTGACCTGCGTCATTGACACAAGTAACGTTTTATCCGTCACAAGATTAAGGATTTGCTCAGACTTAATCCTTCCGGATGAATCCGGAGAAACAAAATCAACATCACACCCCTTTTTCTGAAGGTATTTCATTGCTTCAAGAATCGATTTATGCTCGATTGATGTTGTAATAAAATGATTGCGCCCTGTTTGTAGTGCATGCTCAAGCAAACCAATTGTGGCCATATTATTGCTTTCGGTAGAGCCACTTGTAAACAAAATGTCCATACTGTCAATTTTAAGAATATCTGCAATTTTCTTTCTAGCTAGAGCTACTATCTCTTTCGCATCGGTCCCAAATATATGTGTTCGACTATCTGCATTACCATAATGGTTTCGATATATGTCAATCATATATTCCAATACGCGTTCGTCGATAGGAGTAGATGCATTATAATCTAAATATATCGACATTATACATCCTCCTTGGAACCAACTGTTTTGATTAAATCAGAACAATTTTTCAATACATCCCTTGTACTGAAATGATTAATTCCTCTATTTAGATGGAGGCGGAAATATTTAATAATAGTTTTATCATCATCACCCAACCCATCATTAATGCATCTCTGACGAATAATATCTTCATAGATTTCAGCATATTCGCCCGCAAATGTCCCCCACTCCATCTCGACATTACTATCAGATAAAGGATCAACGCCACCAGGAGTGGTCGGCTCTGCTAAAGACCAGCATAAAGCCCATCTACAGAGAATATTCCAATTTTGTATCCCTGTACGAGTTTTAATTCTGATTAACCTTTCTTTCTCCGGCTGAGACAATTTAAAATGCTTGATAACCATTTTTACGCCTCCTCAAAATAACCACGAATAATTGATGTACACTGTTCTTCTTCACGATAAAAAAGCGTGTAATAGTCTACTACGTTATCACGAACTAGATCTAAATATTTCCCGTTAATTTCCTCATCTGTTGAAAGTACTAGTACCTGAGAACTTGCTGCTGGAAGATATTTTGTTACGAAGTTTGTACGATGAGAAGAATCCAGCCTTGCCATTGGTGTGTCAATAATAACAGGCGCTCTGTAACCAGAAGTCAATGCCAGGGCCCAAACAATGGAAACCGCGAACATTTGCTGTTCGCCCGCAGATAGTTGACTTTTAAGTAGTTCGTTGCCATCAATATCTACTATTGTTACATCCAATGTCTCAGGATTAACATCTATGCTTCTTACCAAAGAGTTTTTCTCCACAAGGGTCTGAAAACACTCAGTAGCAGTATGTGATAGCTTTACAACCTTTTCTCGCTGCAATCTTTTTTTGAATTCTGTCAACACATCCATGGACATAGCTGCATATTTAATAATACGCATATTATCATCATTGGCGTATTCTTTCTCCACGATGCCCTTAATTAATTGTTTCCTACGGGAATCAAGAATCTCTCTTTGACGCTTCAGACTTTCAATAGCATCTGCTTTTCGTTGATATTCAGCATCTGCAAGATTCTTTTCCTTTTCTACAGATTTAAGTACTTCATATAGCTGCATTGCCATGGACTTTTCATCAGCAGCACCAAGATGTGCATCTAAACTCATATATTCAGTCTCCTGTAACTCTGCTTTTGATAACAACGCAACTATTTTCTGTGTAATAGATGGAAACACTTCTGAAATGAGGTGCTGGTAAAGCATCATTGTGGTAGGAGACATTCTCACCCTAGTTATTGCGCCTGGTGCTGGAGTGTGAGCAGTCAATTCATCGTTGAGAATTTTCTTTACGGCATTCAATACTTCAAGTGAGAGACCTGTATTATTAAGCCTTTTAATAATCTTCTGATGAATATCAACAATAATTTCCTCCGTATACCTTTTAGCATCATCGCTTTGCTGAGATTGTTCATTATTATAAGATTGTACAACAAGCTGCGGGCATAAAGATAAAGGATTTGCTGCGTCTGAGGCGATTTGAAGAATTTCAAACTGTATTTGTTCAACAGAAGAAGAAATCTTATCCATCTCCACTTTAATAGCCTCCCTGTTACGGCTTAAATCTCCACCAGAAGACCAAAAGTCATTTTCTTTTGCCTCAAGTTTAGCTGCTACTGTTTGGCATGTAAATTCCAATTTCCTAAGTTCTTTGGTTGCTTCATCAAGGCGTTGATCAATTACTGTAATCTGCCGCTCAACCTCCTGATATCCTTTATTTAGTTCACTTGACTCAAAAGCTTTTAATGCACTCTTCTTTCTCCTAATTACTTCATCTGCATGCTCGATAGCTTTTTCAATTGTTGAAATACCAATGGCCGACTTTATAGAACTTTTTATTTGTTCAAAAGAAGTGTCGTCTGCTAACTGTGTTATTTTTTCATTGTTAAAGAAAAAGAATTTTGCAATACCGAAAGGAAGAATTTCTTCAATGTAATAGCTCCAACTCTCCCCCAGATATTTATCAATAATACCATTTTTTTCAACAATGATGTTCTGCTCTAGCCGTTTTCCATTGCGCCACCACTGTTTCTGTATACGAAGATCTGTTCCGTCATCCAGGGTTAAAGATACAGCAACATAAGTCATTTCATCAGTTGCGCGTTTGTTAATATGATCAGCAAGCAATTTCTCATAGGACTTTGCTTTTTCCTGAATATATTTAAGAGCCTGCTTTCCATATAATGCAATTAAAACTGCATCATGAAATGTGGTTTTCCCTCGACCATTCAAACCTCCAATAAGTGTAATATTTCTATTACCTATCTGATTGGTGAGGGACATCTCATGAGTACCCTTATATATACCGTAATTATGCAATTCAACTTTGGTAAAATACATCTAATGCCACCTCACATTAAAAGTTCATCGTCCGGCTCGTCTATAGCACTCGACGATCTCTGCGCACGACTCTCTGCAATTTCTTCAGCTTCTTTCTCATCACGATAAAATGCCTTTTTTATTTCTTTCTCAAAATTAAGGATTACATTTCTTTTATTAGATATTGCCGCTGCGCGGGCTTCAACGTCTAACATAGCTCGCAACATCTGAGGCATTAAGGTTTCATCTTTACAAAGATCGTTACATACTTGATTAAGTAACTCTGCTTCCTCAGCACCAAAGTATTTGTTTTTGCTAATAACCTCATCACTATATTTATTACCGGTTTCTTTCTCATAAATACGTGGGAGTAAGTCATCAAATTCATGGAATTCGTCCAGCCAGATCTGTCGAATCATTTGCAGTTCATCTTTAGTAATTAATGGTACATTTCGTATTTCTTCTGGTCCAATCTCATGAACTATTTTTTCAACACGAAGCAATTCTCTTAAAAAATTTTTACGTGTTTCTTGAGTGTATGGTCCGTGAACCAATCGATTATTATGCCAGGTAAGATGTCCATCTCTTCTTCGAAAGTCACGTCTATCTCTGTCTGTTTTCCAGTCACCAAATCCAGCAATATAATTTCTAAATTTTAGCATAGGAAGCATCCATGATTTTTCCTCATCATTCTGAATCATGGCAGCCATGGATTTGTCTTCTGTAACCATTGTGCATACCCAACAGCCAAATCGGCTGTTTCCGCAAGATGGAGTAGATGTATCAATCACCAACGGACATTCACCATCAGAAGAAGCACCACTATACATTGCAAGTAAATCTTTATTTGAATGCCCCCAAGGATTCTGATATTGAACAAGATATTGCCAGACATTGTCGTTTGTCCAATTTTCAATAGGAGTAAACACATACGAATTTGGAAAAGAACCATTAGGACTTAAATGTTCACGATAGCGTTTTTTTTCATATCCCTCCATGACAGCTCTTCTTGTTGTGCTCTCTGCTTTTCGAGATCCCAACACAAGAATCGCTTCGCTTTCAGCGTCAAGTATTTCCTTAATAAAACGGTTAGAAGGATCAATCTTCATTCGATCTGTACACCAACGGAAATCTCTGCGTGGATAAGGATAGCCACGCCCTATAAGATTTACCCAAAATGTATTAGTAGTAGTTGGTGTTAGTCTGTGTGGGATAATTCGAAGATTAAATTTCTTGGAACAACATTCCATTTTATTCAGAGATTCTGTGGCCCACAAAGCCACAACTGGTGACTCAACTAGAGTATCTGTACTGATAACGTGAACCGTTTTCTTCAATTTTTCTTTTGGCAACTCTGCTAACGCCGTCCATACTAGTTGTACGATTGCAGTAGAATCTTTACCACCGCTGTACCCACAGATCCATGGAATCATATCTTCAAGATACAATTCTTTGATCGTCTCTATTACTTCTCTAATATCATCTCTGGTCAAATTCGCCATATTACACACCAGTCTCTTCCATCATTATATTTTTCAAATAGTTTGACAAAGCTGTCTGCGAAGATCTATTTGCAGCCACCTTCCCGTTAACAAACACAAGATTCTTCCAAGCAGGATTATCTTTTCTCCAGTTAACATTCGCAAGACAACATAGTTTCTCTCTCCAATTATCTGTATGTTTTTTAATAAGTTTATTGCCTCCGAAGCCTATTGCAACCAAAGTAATACTGAGAGAGCATATACTCTCAATACGAACCTCTGATGGTTTTTTTGTTCCATTCTTCGCCGCTCTCCAATCATCCATATATTCAGAAACAACCGTCCAATAATCGACAGCCAAATTAATTTTTTCATCAAGCTCAATATCAATATCTTTCAACAATTCTATAGTAGCAGTGCTAATAGCACTCAAAGTAAATAATACTTTTGATCTATTTGATATAGTCGTTTTTTCTTTTTCTGTCATGCCAGAAAAAATTTCAACTTTTTCAATTACGTCCTTTGCAACTATCGAAGATTCCTCACGAGAATTGAAAAGAATATTAATTGATTTTGTAGGTCTGATTGCATACCTATTTAAATCTGAAAACATTTGCTGTGAGTTCTTCAACCCATTATCATGATAAAACACAACAGAAATATGTTCATTTTTTAATTCTGGATTCAGCTTAATTGCCTCTGCAATAGCTGCTCTGCGATGCTGCCCGTCATTTATAAGGAAACAAGCACTCATTGAAATAGAGATATGACCTATCATCGGCTCATTATCGTTTACCGGTTCAAATGTCATGTCTCCATCAACCGAAACCGTTAACGATGAAAACACATAAGACTCAGGATTATTTATTATATAATCTCGCATTTCAGGAATTCGAACCTTATTTAAAACCCTCTGAGATCGAATTTCCGGAGGCAGTTCTTCATCAGCAAACTGAAAAATCTTTGGAATCACTTCTAGTGGAACCATCGCTGTAAAATATTCTCTTTTTGCCTGGAACCCTCTTACCGACGGGAACACAAAAGACGCATAATTCATACAGATATCCTCTTCTCAACAAAAGATTCTAATCAAAATATTCTAATTTTTTAAAGCCTACAGAATCAATGAAATAGTTTTCTACATGACCATCTGTAAATACCTTAAATACATCCCCTACGGTAGCATTCAATAATCCTAATGTTGATTCTTTAATATTAACGATAAGTCTCTCTAACTCCGCTTGTATTGAGTAGTTATAATGTAAAGCACCTACACGAACAACCTGATATTGTTGCGCCTTAGGAAACATTCCGTACGTTCTAAGAGTAGCAAATGAACAGTACTTAGGTATTATATACTCAGGATTATTTTTAAGTTTATACAATTCGTATATGGGATTAATAAGTCCAGAATAATACAGTGACATTCTTTTTTTTAAGGCTTTGTTCATAAAACGACCTCCAATTGAGTATACTTTGTTTGTATTATACCTCCATTAGGAAGTCTTGTAAATTACTTTGTTTGTCTTTCCAAAAAAACATTTATCATTATTCAGACAAACATATCTTGATAATGTAAATTTTTTAATTGGTGAGCTATGCATTTGGGGCAGAATATACCTCATTTGCTCGTCAAGATAATCTCAAACCCTAATAAAAATCAGTATATTGCGGTACTGCCTGACTTTAACATATAGTTATTTACCACATCTTCTATCCGCTTTTTCCCACCCATTTATTTAAACCATAATAATATTATTTCAATATCAACCATGCTGATTTGATATTTTAATCGTCCTCCATTTTATGACCAATACTAAATATTTCATTAAAAAAAATAAATTTTTGTTTAAAAGCCCCTATGATCTTCAACCATAAGGGCAATCCATAAAATACGATTAAACTAGATTTATTCTATTAGATTAATACTACAATCCTGTCGAGAATACTTATAAATTCTATCCGACAACACATCCTCCTTTGGCACTTCACTTTGATTAATCTGTACAACCATCTTTCGCAGCTCTCCATAATACAACTTCCCATCATCTGGAACCAATATAACTTCGTGCATACTGGACGGTAATATAACAATATCTGAATTCTGAGAATTAGCAAAATCCTTTAAACACCCATTATATAAAATGCACCCAGCCCCGTTAATCTGCTTTTTATTCGAAAGCACATACAAAGATGGGTTCTGCGAATCAAAATCCAACAAATCATCTACCATCTCCTCCATCTCCAATCCCTCAAAATTTCCTTTCAATATATCACACATAATTTCTTTCATTGTTTTAATTTCCGGCGGCAACAATATGGGAGTATTTCTCATTGCCAAACGATACAGTTCATCTTTATCCACTCCCCAACATTCCATATGGGAGTTGTGAATCAAAGCTGTCATTTGCCCTTCTTTGTGCTCATCCAGAATCAGATAAAATACCACTGCAAGATCCAGAAATTCAATATATGGAACATCCATTAATAGTTCCTGATTCTTTTCCCTTTGGATCAGTTTAAAAGCCACCTTATCTCTTAGATTATTAAAATCCAAAAGCTCTCTCATATTCCCCAGAACCACGTCATCGTTCTCCTTATATGCAGATATAATATCTTCCAGAATTTCTTGCAGTGACATACCATGGGTATAATGCATATAGTATGAATTTAAATAAATAGTGGGGGCGATACTTTTACTTGCCTTTGCAATAATCAGCCCATCCAAAACAATTCCGTTATTTTTCGTTATCTTCTGAATGCGGATTTCATAATTGCTCCCTAATCTTTCCTTTACTGCTGCTCTGACTTCCTCCAAAAACTGATTGTAATCCATTTGTTTTTCCTCCATTAGTTAATTTTATACACATAAAAAGAAGCACCTGCTTTGATGCTTCCTTCGCAAAATCAATTTATTCTTCTGCTGTTGCTATCGTCACTACATAAGCAAATACATACTCTGACCTCCACATCAGCAAACTGGTACATTAATGAGACTCTCAGCCCATTCTTCGTTAAATAAGTATAAAGAGGCTCGGATACCCTCCTTTTTTAGAGTTTCTTTAGTATAACACGCCCAACTCTGATTCAAGATCCTTTCAGCAAAATATATCACTGAATCCTTATCTTTCATCATAATGGTCGCTTTCCAATGTTTCCGGCAGACACTCATTGCGAATCTCGCTCATATCAATAGAAAGCTGGGTTTTCACCGTTTCATCCAAGGTTATTGCTTTCTGAAAATCTGACTTAATCGGTGCATATTTTAACAGCTGCTTAATCACCGTCTTTTTCGCCATCCCCTCATAATTATTTTTCCATGGACTGAAATCCGAGGTAAAAGCCTTGGAATAGCGGGTGGCATAGGCATCCACATAACTTTTGCTCATAACTTCAAAACGAAAACCACCGTTATCCAGCCGGAAAATTGCATAGAAAGCCCGGATCTCTCCCGGCTCATCAAAAGATGGCCGATGAGTCAACGACGGATGAAGTCCCAACTCATAAGAAAATTCATCATTTTCATAGACCACCTGAGCCTCAATGCTCTGCATCCTGTCATTGCGATATGCCAGATCAATCAGCCCTCGATACCCCAGCTGAAACTGACACTCCAATACCCCTTTATTTTTATATGGAATTAAATACGCCTGTCCCAGAGGCGTATTTGGCTCCAGCCCTAGCTGAGCCGCATTCATCAAAGCCGCAATAAAGCTCATAGGAGTACATTCTCCCAGCTTAGGAGTATTGTTTATTGCAGACAATGCCATACGCGTAAATCGTTCTGGCGTAAGAATACTGGGAAGCGCCCGTTTAATTTCCGGTTCAAGGGCCTTAACCATATCAACAATTGTCATATTTTTTGTCAGCCTGACGGATTGACTTTGACCTCCGCCGCCTGCTGCCCTCTTCTCTAATTCCTGCTTTACATCTGACATTTTCTCATTCCTTTCATTTTAGTTTATTTAACCATTTAAAAAGGACCATCCTGCATCCAGCAAGACGATCCCTCTCATCAATACTCAAAATATCAAATTAACATAATCACATCTGAATTCAACGACTGAATATATATTCTGTTTGATTCCGCTCTTCTATCTTATAAAAAACCAAATCATTTACCAGACTGTCCATCTTTATATTCTTATTACATTACAG
>Ga0316600_10000360_pt1 | contig 22906 bp, 2 predicted proteins | sample OWC_soil_day5_CT_FD_207652 | JGI IMG/M metagenome (GOLD analysis project Ga0316600, IMG submission 207652) | Wetland soil microbial communities from Old Woman Creek delta, Ohio, United States - OWC_soil_day5_CT | ecosystem: Environmental > Terrestrial > Soil > Wetlands | place: USA: Ohio... | reverse complement strand
GATTGGACCTGTTATGGCAGCTGGTATTCTTGCTGAGATTGGTTACATTGAAGCATTTAAGTCCCAAGATGCCCTTGCCAAATATGCCGGTCTTGTCTGGCGTGAAAACCAGTCGGGCCAGTTTACCGCAGATGATACACGGCTCTCGAAAGCTGGCAATTCATATCTCAGATACTATCTAATTGAAGCAGTCAGCCATGTAAAGAACCATTGCGGCGAATTCGCCGCATTTTACCAGAAAAAGTATGATGAGACAAAGACTCATCAGCATAAACGTGCACTCGCGCTTACAGCTCGTAAATTTGTTCGGTTGATTTTTGGATTGCTGGCCAAACATCAGCTTTACTCTCAAAGTGGAGTAAACCAAACTTAATATTTACATTTTTTGCCTTTTCTTTTTAAAGGAAAGAAAAGGTTTGTTAAGTGTACGCTTTTTTCTGGATTTGTTTACAATTCTTTATTTTTTCGAGCTTGACATATTACCAGATTGCTCTAACTCTAATTGATCTAATAATTCACTAGCTTGCTCAATATCTAAAGTTCCCTGAGAAACTTGCTGCAGCATCTCATATAAAGACTGTGACGGAGCTGCTGTTGATAACGTTTGATTTGATTTTTCCGTTTGTATATAGAGTTCTTCTTCCAAAAATCTGGCTAATTCCCGAATGTTAGGATAATCATAGACCATGGTTATCGCAGTTGCGATACCATATTTTTTATTAATAGACTTAGTCCATTCCACACCTATGATAGAATCCATCCCCATATCAATAAACTGTTTATCGGCATCAACATCACTCGGTTTCATATACAAGGCTTCTGCTAAACTTGTTATCAGATCTTCCTCTAATGCTTCGGCTGAGATATAAGTCAGCAATGAGCTGTCCTGTACTTGAGGTTCAATTGGTTCAGATACTAAATCTTCTTGAACTGTCACCGATTCTATTGGTAGCAATGTGATAGGTTGCAAGGAAAATTTTGGCGATGCTTGGTGCGAGGCAGATGTCTCTAGGTTCGTTAGAGATTGTTTACCTTGTTTATTCAGTTCTTTTTCCAAAAATACTGCTAATTCCCGAATGTTCGGGTAATCATAGACCCTAGTTGCCGAAATTGTGATACCATACTTTTTATTAATAGATTTAGTCCATTCCACACCTATGATAGAATCCATCCCCATATCAATAAACTGTTTATCGGCATCAACATCACTCGGTTTCATATACAAGGCTTCTGCTAAACTTGTTATCAGATCTTCCCGCAATGCTTCGACTGTGATATAAGACAGCAATGAGCTGTCCTGTTCTTGAGGTTCAATTGGGTCAGGTACTAAATCTTCTTGAACTGTCACCGATTCTATTGACAGCAATGTGATAGGTTGCAAGGAAACTTTTGGCGATGATAGTTTAGTTATCGGTTGGGATAGTGACTGAACAGAGGGTTTGGTGGCAACGCTTGGACTTTCTGCCGCTATGCTAGCAGATTTCGTAACAATCCCAGGAACCCAATAACGTTCTTTTATAAAAGGATAGGTTGGTAGACTTACGCGGCGTGGCTTGCTAACACTGTAAAGTTTGTTCCAATCAACAAGCAAACCTTTGACCCAAAGATCCAGAAGCTTGGCATATTTCCCTTTGCTTATCCAGGCATCAATCGTTCTTAACATATCCTCATCTGCCGCGAAAATAGCCAAGGTCTCTTTATTCCGTTTAACCTGTCCCCTATATAGATCTTCAATACCTTCCCGACCTTCTATAAAATTCTTTAATTTTTCTTCAAGATCCTTAACTGACTCTACGATCAGTGCCAAGCGTTCTTCCATAGCTTCCCGTCCTACCTGTAAAGTATAGGCCATGTCAACTAGATTGAATGTGTAATATTCTTGCTCTTTGATCGCGGACAACAATCGCTGTACCTGTTCTTTAAGTTGTTTCTCATTCCTAGCTGATAACACAATAATTGCTTGGTTGTGTTTGTTAATGATATTTTGCGTTTCATCCTGAATCTTGGGAATATATTCCTCAATCACTACATGGGCGTTTGATCCGCCCGCGCCAAAGGCCGATATACCAGCAATTCTTGGATATTCCCTAATATTTCCGTCAATTTTAGCTATTCTCGGTTTCCATTCTGCAAGTTCTTGCTGAACGACAAAAGGGGTGTTGCTAAAGTCAATGTTAGGGTTGAGCACTTGTGAATGCAGTGAAGGGACTAATTGACGATGTTTAAGCTGCAGTAGTATTTTCGTCACCCCAGCAATACCTGCTGCACTCTCGCAATGCCCAATATTTGATTTGGCTGAGCCAATGGCACAGAACTGTTTTTCTTTGGTGTATTCCTGAAAGGTTTTAGTCAAGCCCGTAATTTCGATCGGGTCTCCTAAGGACGTTCCAGTGCCATGAGCCTCAATATAACTAATCGTTCTTGGATCTATCCCTGCATCCTTAAAACTTCTTCCAATAACACTGGCTTGGGCATTTGGGTTAGGTACTGTATACCCATTTGTTTTTCCCCCATGATTGATAGCAGCTGCTTTAACAATGCCATAAATATGATCTCCGTCGGTAATAGCTTTTGACAATGGTTTTAAAAGCACCGCCCCTACGCCTTCACCTGGCACATAGCCGTCGCCTCCCTCTCCAAAGCTCTCACAACGCCCCTTGCTGGATACAAAATTGCCCTGTCCAAGCATTAAATATTTATTGGGATGAATTGAGACATTGACACCACCGGCAATTGCCAAATCACATCCACTTTGCTTCAAGCTTTGACATGCTAGGTGGATCGCAGTCAAAGAGGAAGAACACATAGTATCTACAACCATACTTGGGCCATGGAAATTACAATAATAAGATACCCGATTGGCTACTGATGCTGGATTACCAGAAAGAGCAATTGGTCTGCCTTGAATTTGTTCCTGTGCACCGTAAAGCTGGTACTCTTCATACATAACTCCAACAAATACCCCTACATTGCCATCTAATCCAAAACCACGCTGCATCCCAAGAGCTTCCCTAGTGTATCCTGCATCTTCTATTGTTTCATAAACACATTGTAAGAATAATCGCTCCTGGGGATCCATAATTGCTGCTTCACGCGGTGAAATATTGAAGAACAGAGGGTCAAATTTATCAACATCATTCAGGAAACCTCCCCATTTGCTATAGGTCTTTCCGGACGTGCTCTTATCTTCATCAAAGTATAAACTGTGATCCCAACGGTCTTTAGGTATCTCGGTAATGCAATCTTTACCATCTCGTAGATTTTTCCAAAACTCCTGAATATTTTCTGCCTTGGGGTAGCGTCCGGCTAAACCGATAATAGCAACATCAAAGGCTCCTGGCTTTTCTTGTGGAGCTTCTATACGTAAAGATGCAAATCGCGGTCGTCTAAGACTGCTACGAACTGAAGGTGTACTCTTAGCCGCAGTAGTAGAAACTTTGGAACTTTCATCAGTTACTGCCGCATCCTCCCTAATTCCCAATAGTTCTGTCAGTTTCTCATTGTAGGACTCGATAAAATATCCGGTCAGTTCTTGAATGTTCTGGTATTCAAAAAATAAGGTTTTCGGCAATGAACCAAATATCTTTTCTAATTGACTAGTCATTTGCATAATCATAACTGAGTCAATACCATAGTCCTCCATAGGGGCATCGGCCTCAATTCGATTGACCGGCAGCTTAATAACTGCAGAAATTAGCTTTTTAAAATAAGATACTGCTTTTTCTTGCAGTAAATTCTGAACAGTTGCTGGCAATGTTTTGTTTTCCCCTATGGTAGAAGAATGTTCTAGGGATTCTGTTTTCACCGTCTGTCCCAAGAAGATTTCATAAAGTCGTTTTAGTTCCCCCTCCATTACCATTACCTGGTTTTTTTCGGTTGTCAAACTTTTATATAATGCCTCAATGCCAGTTAAAGTCCTCAGTGTACTCATACCAAAGCTTTGCCACAGCATTTTCTCGGTTTGCGCATTAACATGCATGCCACCATCTTTCCATAACGGCCAGTTGATTGACAGCGTTTTACCATACCGTTTCTGGGATGCAACCATTTCATGTCGGTATTTCGCATAGGCATCCATAAAGGCATTGGCGGTTGAGTAGTCGGCTTGCCCTGCATTACCTAAGCTTCCTGCCATTGATGAAAAGAGAATAAATACGTCCAGCTTCAGATCCTTACTTGCCTCATCCAGATTTACTAATCCAGTAACTTTAGGCGCCAACACTTTTTCCAACTCTTCTTTAGTTTTCTTGATAATAAAGCTATCACGAAGCACTCCCGCACTATGGATGATGCCCTGAAGACTTCCGTACTGTTCTTTAATATTCTGGATTAACCCAAGTACTGCTTCCTTATTGGTCACGTCCACCTCTTTGTATTCGATATGAGCCCCCAAAGCTTCCAATTCTTTAAACTTGGCCTGTTTACCATCATTGACCGGCGACCGTCCCGTGAGAATCAGCGTAACTCCCTTAGCTTTTTGGGCAATCTCTTGGGCGAATATCAGTCCCAGACCACCAGCACCGCCAGTAATTAAATAGATTCCTTGGTCTTTCCAAGGAATCTTCACAACTTCTTGTTTAACTACAAGTGGGTTCCAGACGCCAACCCAGCGCTTTCCGCCTTGGTAGCGAACATGGGTATCAGCAGGACTTTGACTGTTTTCTTTCAATAGATCTGCAATATCTTGCAATTTGCCCTCTGCTGACATTTCAAGCAGTTGACCAATGATTTTCTGGTTCTCAAATTGAGCAGTTTTCAATAATCCAAAAAGCCCTGTAAAGAGCTGCCGTTCCTCTTGAACAGGAACGACCATCTGGATGAATACCTTGCCCTTAGGTTTGCTTTTAAGGATGTTTTGAATTTCCTCAAAGACCTGAACGGCATACGTATTGAACCGCCCCTCAATGCTTTGCTGATTAGTTTGCAAAGTAAGACAACGTACCCCGTTCATATGGCTTTCAATGTTTTTCTGAACTTCATCTAACTCACAAAGCAATACCACATGCTGAGCATATTCACAAATTCTAGCTTCCGGGCTAATGGCCTGTTCCCTCCAACTAGGCTCAATGATCAGCGCCCCAATATTTGACATCTCTCTTTTCGAAACTATTTCTTTATCCAGTATCCTCGATAGAAATCCCTTCATCCGTACACAAACATTACCTTGCTCATCGCACAAGTCAATGTCAAGTTTCTGTACCTTATCTCCTGCATTGCTACCATGACTGTACCGTAGCAATGCCCACATAACAGAAGTACATTTACCAAGAACTTCAAGTTCTTGTAGGGCAAATGGTAACATTGGTTTAAGAATTGCTTTGCCACCCGAATCTTTAGAAGCCAGCATGAAACCTATTGATGCCTGTAAAGCCGCATCCATTAAACTTGGATGCAGGACAAATTGATGTTGCGTAGTAGAAACAGTTGAAGGTAAACACAATTTTGCTAATGCTTGCCTCTGTCCCACATAAATTGTTTCAATTCCCTGTTGCCTAGAACCATACTCAATGCCCATTGTCCTAAACGCTTCATAGCATTGTCTGGACGTAAAAGTACTCTGGCTGCACTCAGACTGTAAAGCTTTAAGATCCAATGCTGGAACATCTATAACAGAATTTAGCACTGCAATGCCTTGACTATGTATTACCGGGTCGGCGTGATTTGTTTCAGAATCTTTATATATTTCATAGGCAATCTCGCCATTTTCTTCAGGATAAAGACTGATATGCACTGGTACTGGTTGATCTTGAACCGCAATTGGGCGCAGCCAAACTATGTTTTTCAACCGTATTCCTTTTTGTCCTTCTATCATTACTCCTGCGCCGTTTTCTACTGCAGCCCTAGCCATTTCCAAGTAGGCTACTCCAGGTAATATTGGCTGCCCGTTGACGACATGATCTGCCAAGAAAAATTCTTTCCCTGTAAAAGTTGAACTAAACCTCAGTCCCCAAATATCTGAAGTATTTTGATGCAGCAGCGGATTGGTTACCGTGACATTAACTAGAGTTGTTATGCTATCATCAGTTGTTGTGTCAATTTTAGGCACCCAATAGCATTCCTTCGCAAAGGGATAGGTAGGCAAACTAATACGACGTGGTTTAATATTACCGTAAAGCTTGTTCCAATCGAATATCATTCCCTTGACCCAAAGGTCTACAAGCTTCTCATATTTTCCTTTAATCACCCAAGCTTCAACTGCAGCTTGCAGATCTTCATCTGCTGTAAAAACAGCTAAGGCGTTTTTATTTCGTTTGACCTGACCGCGGAAGAAGTCCTCAATAACGTCTTTGCCTGTCACAAAACCATTTAACTTTTCCTCAAGCTCTTTGACAGAACCTACCAATATAGCTAAGCGTTCCTCCATGGCTTCGCGACCAACTTGAAGGGTATAAGCCATATCTGCCAGATTTTCATCTGAGATTTGCTGCCCCTGGATAGCGACCAGCAGTTGTTGCGCCCGTTCTCTGAGACGTTCTTCGTTCTTGGCTGACAATACGATAATTGCCCGGTTCTGAGTATTCACCATACTTGGCAATTCATCTTGACTTTTGGTAATATATTCCTCAATCACTACATGAGCATTTGCCCCTCCTGCACCAAACGATGAGATCCCAGCTATCCTTGGATATTCTCGGCTTTCTCCATTGATTTCAAGAACTGGCCTTTTCCATTCTGCCAGTTCTTGCTGAACAACAAAGGGCGTATTAGTAAAATCAACGTTTGGATTTAGCATCTCAGAATGCAAGGAAGGCACTAATTGGCGATATTTGAGTTGCAGTAATACCTTTGTCACCCCAGCAATACCGGCCGCACTCTCACAATGCCCAATATTGGACTTGGTTGAACCAATAGCGCAAAACTGCTTATCTTGTGTGTATTCCTCAAAGGCTTTCTTGAGACCAGCGATTTCTATCGGGTCTCCTAAAGATGTTCCTGTACCGTGAGCTTCTATATAACTAATTGATCTTGGATTAATCTCTGCTGCCTTAATGGCGCGGCCAATAACACCAGCTTGTGCATTGGGATTGGGAACTGTGTATCCGTTGGTTTTTCCCCCATGATTGACGGCAGTTGTTTTGATTACCCCATATATGTGATCTCTGTCAGCAATGGCTTTTGAGAGCGGTTTAAGAAGTATTGCCCCTACCCCCTCTCCTGGTACATAGCCATCCCCCCCCTGTCCAAAGCTTTCGCAACGCCCCTTGCTGGATACAAACTTGCCCTGACCAAGCATCAAATATTTATTGGGATGGATTGAGACATTGACACCGCCTGCAATGGCTAGTTCACATCCATCTCGTTCCAAGCTTTGACAGGCCAGATGAATTGCCGTCAGCGAAGAAGAACACATGGTATCTATAGCCATACTCGGTCCATGGAAATTACAAAAATATGACACACGATTGGCAATAGATGATGGATTACCATAAAGAGCAACTGGTCTGCCTTGGATCTGTTCCTGAGCACCGTAGAGCTGATACTCTTCGTACATTACTCCCACAAAGACTCCTACATTACCTTCTAAATTAAAGTCCTGCTGCCAGCCGAGGGATTCTTTCGTGTATCCCGCATCCTCTAAAGTTTCATAGACGCACTCTAAAAACAACCGCTCCTGAGGATCCATCATTTCTGCATCCCGCGGTGAAATATTGAAAAACAGCGGATCAAATTGATCAACACCATCTAGGAAGCCCCCCCACTTACTGTAGGTCTTTCCTGATTTATTCTTATCTGCATCAAAATACAGGCTGTGATCCCAGCGTTCTTTGGGTATTTCGGTAATAGAGTCCCTGCCTGCCTGCAGATTTTTCCAAAACTCCTGAATATCCTTCGCTTGAGGGTAGCGTCCAGACACACCTATGATAGCAATATCTAAAGCTCCTGATTTCCTTTGTGGATTTTCACTACCTAATGATGCAAATCGTTGACGTCTACGACTTTTAGTAACTTTCTTTACAGACTCGGTTGCATCTATAGAAGACCGGGCTGGTTCCTCAATAACCTCTACTTTCTCCTTAATTCCCAATAATTCTGTTAGTTGATCTTTAAATTCATCCATGAAATATTCAGTTAATTCTTGGATGTTTTGGTACTCAAAAAATAAGGTTTTTGGCAATGAACCAAAGGTCTTTTCTAATTGATTTGTCATTTGCATAACCATAATGGAATCTATCCCGTATTTTTCCATTGGCGCATCTGCTTCAATTTCATAGACCGGCAACTTGATGACTGAGGAGAGCAAATTTTTTAAATAATTAACAGTTTTTTCCTGAAGTGAATTTGGGGTAATTGTTAATACTGTTTTCTTTTGTTCTATGTTAGAAGGTGATTTCGAAAAGGCTGTTTGGAAGTTACGCTGGATGTTAAGTTCTTTAATTTGCTGCATAGCATCTTGTGGATTTATCTTTTGTTCTTTTATCTGTTGATATAATAATTTCAATTGATTATTCATTCTTTATCCCCCCTCTTCTCATCATAGTTAAACTTTGAAACTCTTCTTCAGATAACTTACCTGTTGATATTTGCTCTAGGAGATTTTGACAAAACTCATTATCAAGTTCGTCTAATTCTATAGGATTGCTCATTTCTATTACTCCTACCGAACCGACTTCTCCTTCTAGTACTCGCAATGAGAATTCTTTTATCCGTACACAAATATTCCCCTGCTCATCGCACAAATCAATGTCAAACTTTTGCACCCTATCTTCAGCTCTACTGCCAGCGCTATAGCGCAATAAAGCCCACATGCTGGAAGGACAATGATTAATAATTTCAAGTTTTCGGAGCGCAAAAGGCAACACTGGCTTGAGAGAGGCTTTACTATCCATATCTCTAGAAACTAGCATGAAACCTATTGTTGCTTGCAAAGCTGCATCCATTAAACTAGGATGTAGAATATATTGGTTTTTCGTATCCAATACAGAAGTAGGTAATCGTAGCTTTGCCAAAACTTGTCCCTTTCCTGCATACAATATCTCAATTCCTTGCTGCCCTGATCCATACTCAATGCCCATTATTTTAAATGCCTCATAGCATTGACTGGATGTAAAGGTACCTTGAATGCAATCAGCCTGTAAGGCTTTAATATCAAAAGCTGGAACACCTGCAATAGAACTTAGTATAGCGTTACCTTGACTGTGTATAGTAGGTTCTACGCTATCCGTTTCGCTATAGATTTCATAAGCAATCTCTCCATTATCCTCAGGGTAAAGGCCAATGTGCACTTGTACTGGCTGACCTAAAGCAGTAATAGGTCTAGCCCAAATCACGTTTTTCAGTTGTATTCCCGTTTTAGCTCCTACTGCCTGCTCCACTGCAGCACGGGCCATTTCAAGATAGGCTACTCCTGGCAACACGCTCTGCCCCTTTACAATATGATCTGCTAAGAAAAATTCCTGACCTGTAAAGGTTGAACTGAACCGTTGCTCTGAAAAGTCGGATGTATTTTGATGCAGTAGTGGATGAATCAAAGTTGTCATCTCTTTGCTCGTTATTTTGCTATTGAACATTTTTTCCATCTCAGGCACCCAATAACGCTCCTTAGCAAATGGATAAGTTGGTAGGCTGATACGACGAGATTTGATATCACCATAAATTTTTCTCCAATCAATAATCAAACCTTTGACCCATAAATCCAATATCTTCGTGTATTTTCCTTTATTCATCCAAGCTTCAATCATTATTACCATATCTTCATCTGCGGCGAAAACAGCCAAAGTCTCTTTATTGCGCTTAACCTGCCCGTAATAGAGATCCTCAATACCGCCTTGCCCCTCTAGAAAACTCTTCAGTTTTTCCTCAAGATCTTTGCTAGATACTGCAAGCATAGCAATGCGTTCCTCCATGGCTTCCCTCCCTACTTGGAGGGTATAAGCTACATCAGCAAGGTTTTCATCTGTAATTCGCTGTTCACAGATAGCAACCAGCAATTGTTGAACCTGTTCTTTGAGACGAGCTTCATTCTTAGCTGACAACACAATGATTGCTGGATTTTGCTTAGTAACAATAGGAGATGATTGTTGACTGTTGTCAATATATTCTTCAATTACTACATGGGCATTTGAACCTCCAGCGCCAAAAGCCGAAATGCCGGCAATTCGAGGATACTCTATCATTTCTCCATTGAATTCAATAACTGGCCGTTTCCATTCTGAAAGCTCTTGCTGAACAACAAATGGTGATTTAGTAAAGTTAATATTAGGATTTAATTCTTTGGCATGTAGGCTTGGAACAAGCTTTTTATGCTGCATTTGTAGTACAATTTTAGTAACCCCTGCAATCCCTGCCGCTGCCTCCAGATGACCTATATTTGATTTTACTGAACCAATGGTACAGTAACCTGTATCTTGGGTCTCCTTGCAAAAGGCTTGAGTAAGACCCGTAATTTCAATCGGATCTCCAAGTTCTGTCCCTGTCCCATGAGCTTCGATGTAACTGATTGTTCGAGCATTTACCCCTGACTTGTCCAGTGCCTTGCGGATAACATCACCTTGGGCTGTTGGGTTAGGAACCGTATATCCATTGGTTTTACCACCATGATTAATACTAGTTCCCCGGATAACAGCATAAATATGATCGCCATCTGCAATGGCCTTGGATAAGCGTTTCAGCAAAATAGTACCCGTTCCTTCGCCAGGTACAAATCCATTGCTGCCTTGTCCAAAGCTTTTGCACTTTCCATCTGGAGAAAGCATCTGCTGTGCGCAAAGCCCGTTATAGCTTGAAGGGTGGAGATACAGATTCACTCCACCAGCAATGGCCATCTCGCATTCTTCACGTTGAAGACATTCACAGGCATTATGAATGGCTGTTAATGATGAGGAACACATGGTATCAAACGCCATGCTGGGACCGTGTAAATTCAGTAGATAAGAAATTCGATTCGCCACTGAACTAAAAGATGTATGTGGAAAAAATGCTTCACCATGCTTCCATAAGTCAGGACCATATAGATCAAATCCTGTTTTTGTGATTCCCGCAAAAACGCCAATCTCTCCATCATATTTTGCTGCAAGCTCCTCTTTTGTATAGCCCGCATCCTCAAACACTTCCCAGCAGGATTCAATAAACAATCTCTCCTGGGGATCCATAGCGAGTGCTTCCCTCGGTGAAATATTAAAAAAGAGCGGATCAAAATCTGCAAAACCTTCTACAAATCCACCCCATTTGCTATAACTTTTTCCTTGTACTACAGCCTCCTGTTGATTGGAACAATAAAAATCTTCCAACGACCAACGTTCTTCAGGGATTTCCGTAATACAATCCTTGCCTGATTCTAAATTCGCCCAATATTCTGTTAATGATTTCGCCTGTGGGTAACGTCCGCTCATACCAACAATGGCAATTGGCTCCTGTGATTTATTGCTACCCGAAGGCAAAACCGTTAAACTGCGTACCAGATGCTTACCTTCTTTCAATGAAGGTAATACAAGATACTGGTTATTGAACTTCACAACTTCTGACGATTTTGTTTGTATGACTTGCACCTGCTCCATAAGTCCAGTCCACTTTATACACTCTTGTTGATAGTCTGAAATAAAATATTCTAGTACCCCACCTAAAGTCTGGTATTCATAAAGCAATGTTTTTGACACTTCACCAAAAATATCAGCAAATTTTTGATTGAGTTGGGTAATCATAATGGAATCGATTCCATAACTCTCCAAAGGTTCATCAAGAGTAATTTGATTAATCTCCAACTTGGTTAGTTCTGCCAGCAACATCTTAAGCTGATATAATGTTTTTTCTCGGAGCATCCCTATATTAACTGCTTGTTCTTTCTGGGAAGTTTCAAGTATTTGGCTATTTGTACTTGCTGTTGTCTCAACCAATGCAGATTTCCATCCAAATTCTTGCAACGAAAGCCCTTTCATTCTGATACAAACTTTTCCTTGTTCATCGCACACATCAATATCAAATTTTTGTCGTTTATCGTCTATTCCGCTGTCGACACTATAACGCAATAAAGCCCACATGTTAGAAGTGCAGCTGCTGACAATTTCAAGTTCCTGCAGTGCAAAAGGTAAAACTGACTTGTGAAAATTTTTGTTGAAAACTATTGATGCTTGCAAAGCAGAATGCATTATACTGGGATGCAAAACAAAGCACGATTGGTTATCGGAGATGGCGAAAGGTAAAGACAGCTTCGCCAATACTTGATTAGAGCCGATATATATCACCTCAATACCTTGATACCCTAAGCCATATTCACTCCCCATGGCGCCTGTCTCGTAACACTGGTTGGATGTGAGGATACTTTGATTACACTCAGCCTGTAATGCCTTGAGATCCAAAATTGGATTTTCTGCAGCTAAGCTTAGTACAGCACTCCCTTGATTGTGTACTACCCTCTCTGTATTAATTCCTTCAGGTTGGCTATAGATTTCATAAGCAATCCAGTTGTTTACCTCAGGATAAAGACTGATGTGTATCTGAAGTGACCGATCTGCAATGACAGTAGGACTTGCCCAAACTACATTTTTTAGCCGCACCATATTCTGCCCATCTTTCAAGTATCCCGCGGCCTGTTCAATAGCCGCCCGCGCCATTTCAAGATAAGTAACTCCAGGCAAGACGCGCTGCCCATTCATGCTATGATCCGCCCAAAATAACTCCTGCCCCGTAAAAGTTGAGCTAAATCTTTGTTCAGAAAGGTCAGATGTATTTTGATGTAATAAAGGATGAATGACTGTGTTATGCGCTACACTTGTTATTTTAGCACCGGCCATACTGCTAGTTTCAGGTACCCAATATCGTTCCCGAGCAAATGGATAGCTCGGAAGGCTGATACGACAAGGTTTACTGTCACCATAGAGCTTGTGCCAATCAAATATCAACCCCTTAATCCAAAGTTCAAGAACTTTCGTATATTTCTCTTTAGCTATCCAAGCTTCAATTGTTTTTGCCATATCTTCATCTGCTGTAAACACAGCTACCGTATTATTGTTACGCTTCACCTGACCGCAATAAAGATCCTCAATACCACCCTGACCTTTCATAAAACCCTTCAGTTTCTCTTCAAGTTCGTTGATGGATTTTACAACAATAGCTAAGCGTTCTTCCATGGCTTCCCGCCCCACTTGAAGGGTATAAGCTATATCAACCAAGTTTTCATCAGAAAACTGATGTTTCTTAATCACATCCAGTAATTGTTGAGCCTGTTCTTTGAGACGTTCGCCATTCTTGGCCGACAACACAATAATAACTGGCTTTTGATTCGTTATTATCCGTAAAGGCTGTCGATCATTCTTGGGAATATATTCCTCAATGACGATATGAGCATTAACACCTCCAAACCCAAAGGCACTCACACCTGCCCGGCGTGGAAGTTCTTTATCCTGAAGATCATGTAATGGCTTCCATTCCTCATTTTCTTGGACTATATAAAAGGGGCTGTCTTTAAGCTGTATATATGGGTTAAGGGTTTGACAATGGAGGCTTTTGGTCAACGTTTTATTCTTAATTTGCAATAAAATTTTGATGACACCAGCGATTCCTGCCGCCAGTTCCAAGTGACCAATATTGGTTTTCACCGACCCCAACCCGCAATGCTTGCTGGAAACCTGAGGATTTCCTGTTACCTTATACAGCTCTCTGAAAGCTGTCTTCAACCCATTAATTTCAATTGGGTCACCAAGCTCAGTGCCTGTTCCATGTGCTTCAATGTAACTAACAGTCCTCGGATCAATTCCTGCTTTTGTATATGCAGTTTGCAACAATTCAGCCTGAGCTTTTGGGTTAGGTGCTGTTAAGGAATTCGCTCGCCCGCCATGATTGACAGCAGTTCCTCTAATGACGCCATAGATATGATCTCCAGCTTGCTCGGCAGCTCTCAATTTTTTCAAAACAATCATTCCCACTCCTTCGCCACGTACATAGCCATTGGCTTGGTCAGAGAATGTTTTGCACTTCCCATCTTCACAAAGCATACCTGTCTTGTTGAATTTAATATGATTGTCTGGTGTTATGATGATATTGATACCACCAGCAATCGCCATCTGACAATTTCCATTCTCTATGGCACTCACTGCCCGATGAATCGCCACTAAAGAGCTAGAACAGGCTGTTTCAACTGGCTCACTTGGTCCATGAATATTGAGAAAATAACTCATACGGTTGGGTCCTACTGAGGGCAATAAACCAGTAGAAGAATAACTTTCAATAGCTATATTAGCCTTTGAAAGCAATCCATCATAGCCACTATTCCCTGTGCCAACGAAGATAGCTGTTTGAGTTCCCGAAAGACTTTGAGCCGAATAACCAGCATCCTCAATCGCCTTCCAAATATAGGTCATCAGCAGACGCTGCTGAGGATCCATAAACTCAGCCTCTTTCGGAGAAATACCGAAAAATAGAGGATCAAACTGGTCTATCCCCTCAATGAATCCACCCCATTTTATATTTGTCTTATTTGTTTTTTGAGTAGGATTACCGTAATATTCCTTCCAATTCCAGCGTTCTTTAGGAATCTCTGTAATACAATCCTTCCCCTGGACAAGATTTTCCCAAAATTCATCCATGTCCTTGGCTCCTGGAAATATACCGCTTACTCCCACAATTGCGATAGGCTCATAAATACTTGTATCTGGTTTTGTCACAGACGTATTTACCGTTTTTACAAACCGAGAGTGTCCTCTCTTAATTGATGGAACTTCTTCCATCTTATTTTCCAAGGTAGGCAGAAGATTTTCCACTATTGTTTGTACACCAAATTGAGATGTAAACACTTCTTGATACTCTTCATTTAAGTACTCAGCAAAGCTATGAATGGTAGGATATTCAAAGAATATGGTGGGATTTAATTCAATTTTGTACTTTTGATTAAGTTTATTGGAAAATTGCGTAAGTGTAATAGAATCAAATCCGTATTCATTTAGCTCAGTATCTACATCAATATCTTTAATGTTAACCTTTAATATTGTAGATACTATTTGTACCAAAGCAGATTGGACTTTCTCCAACAAATTGCTGGCATTAACACTTGAAGAACAAGATGATATAGAAGCTTTCTCAACTTGTGTATTAGCTAAATTGATCATGGAAAGCACTTTTTCCTTTATTTGTACAATGTTTCCTTCTATTACCATAATTTGATTATTGCCATATGCTACCCCTTGATACAAAGCCTGAATGCCTGTTGACGTCTGTAGGGGAACCATCCCCATTCCTTGCATGTTTTTTTCTGTTTCTCCATCAACATGCATTCCGCCTTCTCTCCAAAGCGGCCAATTGATCGACAAGGTTTGTCCATACCGCATTTTAGACACAACCATGTCATTGCGATAGCTAGCGTAGCCATCCATAAAAGCATTGGCAGTAGAGTAATCGGCTTGGCCTACATTACCTAAGCTTCCTGCTATTGAGGAAAAAAGAATGAAGAAATCAAGACTCAAATTCTTACTTGCCTCATCCAAATTAACTACTCCAGCAACTTTGGAATTTAACACTTCTTGGAACTCATCCTTGGTTTTCTTGATAATGAAGTTGTCACGAACCACACCAGCACTATGGATAATGCCGTTAAGATGCCCGTACCGTTCTTGAATGCCCAAGATTAAATCCTCTACTGCCTGTCTTTTGCTCACGTCGACCGCTAGGTACTCAATACGAACACCTAGAATTTCCAATTGTTTAAGTTTAGCTCTCTTATCCTCTGTAAGCACCGATCGTCCTGTGAGAATTAAAGTCCCATCTTTGGCTTTTTGCGCAATCTCTTTGGCAAATATTAACCCCAAGCCACCAGCACCACCAGTGATTAAATAAATACCATGATCTTTCCAGAGCGGTCTTATTTCCTCAGAAACTTCAACTTGGCTCCAGCCACAAATCCATCGCTTATTTCCTTGATATCGAATATGATTGTCACCAGGACTTTGGCTGTTTTCTAGTAGTATCTCTATGATTTCTTGTGAGAGCGCTTCTGCCTTCACTTCAATAATCTGTCCAATTATTTTCGAGTTCTCTAATTGAGCAGTCTTCAATAGTCCCGAAAGTCCAGAAAAAAGTTGCCGTTCCCCTTGTTCAGGAATGACAATCTGAATGAGCACATTGCCCTTAGGTTTATCTTTAAGGATGCCTTTAACTTTTTCAAAGGCCTGAATTGCGTAAGTTTTGAACCGTTCCTCAATATTTTCCTGCTCAGATTGCAAGTTAAAACAACGTACCCCGTTGATGCTAGTTTCTATGCTTGCTTGATAATCCTCTCTTAGATCACAGAGCATCACCACCTGCTGAACATAAGCAGGAGCTATAGTTTCCGAGATAACAGCTTGTTCTTTCCAAGAAGGCTCTAACATTAGCAGCCCAGTAGTTGCCTTTACTCCTACCGAAGTTGCTTCGCCCTCAAGTGCACGTAAGGAAAAGCCCTTCATCTGTACACAAACATTCCCTTGCTCATCACACAAGTCAATGTCAAGTTTCTGCACCTTATCTCCTGATCTACTGCCAGCACTATAGCGTAGTAAAGCCCACATGCTAGAAGGGCAATCTCCAATAATTTGAAGTTCTTGCAGAGCAAATGGCAGAGCTGGCTTGAGTGATGCTTTACCACCCGCATCTTTAGAGACCAGCATGAAACCTATTATTGCCTGCAAAGCCGCATCCATTATGCTGGGATGCAGAACGAACTGGTTGTGCGTATTCCCAACAGAATCAGGTAAGCATAGCTTGGCTAACACTTGCCCCTGTCCCGTATATACCACCTCAATTCCTTGATGCCCTGAACCATATGCAAATCCCATTGCTCGAAACGCTTCATAGCATTGACTAGACGTAAAGGTGCTGTGACTGCACTTAGTCTGTAAGTCTTTAAGATCCAAAGCTGGAACATCTATAACTGAACCGAGCACTGCACTCCCCTGACTATGTACCACTGGTTCTACATCAACATTCTCAGACTCACTATAAATTTCATAGGCAATCTCGCCATTTTCCTCTGGATAAAGTCCTATATGTACCTGTTGTGGCTGACCTAGAACAGAAACAGGTCGTACCCAAACTATATTTTTTAGCCCTATTTTAACTTTATCTTTCACCAAAACTCCTGTGGCCTGTTCCACTGCCGCCCTAGCCATTTCAAGATAGGCTACTCCAGGCAATACCCGCTGTCCCTTCACCACATGATCTGCTAGGAAAAACTCTTGGCCAGTAAATGTTGAACTAAACCGTTGTTCAGATAAATTAGAGGTATTGTACTGCAATAGGGGATGAATGAAGGATGCAGCTGCTGTTATTTGATTGTTGACTTTGGTGTCGTCTTTAGGCACCCAATAACGTTCTTTGGCAAATGGATAGGTGGGTAGACTGATACGGCAAGGTTTGATATCAGTATAAAGTCTGTTCCAATCAAAGATCAGTCCCTTGACCCAAAGGTCTAAAAGCTTTCCAAATTTTCTACGTTGAATCCATTTTTCAATAATTTCCTGCATTTCATTATCAGCTGCAAAAATAGCCATTGTATCTTTATTACGCTTGACTTGCCCGCGATAAAGATCTTCGATACCATCTTCGCCTGCCACAAAGCTCTTAAGTTTTATCTCAAGTTCTTTGATAGAACCCGCCATGATAGCCACACGTTCCTCCATGGCTTCCCGTCCTACTTGTAGGGTATACGCCACATCGGCAAGATTCTCCTCTGAGATTGGCTGTTCATGAATAGCATCCAACAACTGTTCTGCCTGCTCTTTAAGCCGCTCTTCATTTTTAGCTGATAATATAATAATTGCTGGATTGTGACTACTAATAACTATGGGAGATGTTTGTTGATTGTTATTAATGTATTCCTCAATCACTATATGAGCATTGGAACCACCAGCACCGAAAGAGGAGATACCTGCAATCCGTGGATATTCTCTAGCTTCTCCATTGATTTCACTCAATGGCCGTTTCCATTCTGTCAGTTCTTGCTGGACAACAAAGGGTGAATCGCTAAAATCAATATTCGAATTGAGTATCTCAGAATGCAAAGAAGGCACTAATTGACGATATTTGAGCTGCAACAACACCTTCGTCACCCCAGCAATACCTGCCGCACTCTCACAATGCCCAATATTGGATTTGGCGGAACCAATGGCGCAGAACTGCTTATCTTGTGTGTATTCCTGAAAAACTTTCTTAAGCCCTGCAACTTCTATGGGATCTCCTAAAAAAGTCCCTGTCCCATGGGCTTCTATATAACTGATGCTCCTTGGATGGACTCCTGCTTCTTTGATGGCTTTTTCAATAACACTAGATTGAGCATTAGGATTTGGTACTGTATATCCGTTGGTTTTTCCTCCATGATTGATGGCAGTGCCTTTGATAATACCATAGATCTGATCACTGTCAGCAATGGCTTGGGATAGGGGTTTTAAAAGTACCGCCCCTACCCCTTCTCCAGGCACATAACCGTCGCCTCCCTGTCCAAAGCTTTCACAGCGTCCTTTGCTGGATACAAACTTGCCTTGACCTAGAGCTAGATATTTATTGGGATGAATGGAGATATTAACACCGCCTGCAATAGCAAGCTCACATCCACCCTGCCGTAAACTCTGACAAGCCAGATGAATGGATGTCAATGAAGAGGAACACATGGTGTCTATGGATATACTAGGCCCATGAAAGTTACAGAAATAAGATACGCGGTTGGCAATAGATGAAGAAGTACCAGCAAGTGTAATCGCTCTTCCCTGGCTCTGCTCCTGTGCACCGTAAAGCTGGTATTCTTCGTACATCACTCCTACAAAGACTCCCACATTACCATCCAAACCAGAATCTTTATACTTAGCCAAGGTTTCTCGTGTATATCCAGCATCTTCTAATGTTTGATAAACGCACTCTAAGAATAATCGTTCCTGAGGATCCATCATTTCGGCATCCCGTGGCGAAATATTGAAGAAGAGAGGATCAAATTGATCCACACCATCCAAAAAACCTCCCCACTTACTGTACGTTTTACCTGACTTATTCTTATCTTCATCAAAGTATAGACTATGATCCCAGCGCTCTTTGGGTATTTCGGTAATAGAGTCTTTACCAGCCTGGAGGTTTTTCCAAAATTCCTGAAGATTTTTCGCTTGTGGATAGCGTCCAGACACACCGATAATAGCGATGTCCAGCCCTTCTGATTTTTCTTGTGTAGTTAGATTAGTAAAACGCGGACGTCTGCGAGTGTTTATCACTGGTTTTACAGGTTCAGTCATAACCTCAGAATTTTTAGCATTCTGCGTAGTTGCGGCGAGTTCCTCGATGCCCAGTAAGCCTTCTAATTGTTCTGGATAGACTTCTAAGAAATACTCGATTAATGCCTGGATAGTTTGGTATTCAAAGAATAAGGTTTTCGGCAGAGAGCCAAATACCGTTTCCAATTGGTTGGTCAATTGCATGACCATGACTGAATCAATCCCGTACTCTTCCATGGGCACATCGACTTCAACACGATGCGCCGGCAATCCGATAACTCTGGAAAGCAGTTTTTTAAAATAATGTACTGCTTTTTCTTGAAGCACATCTGGAGCAATTGCCGTAGCGGCTGGTGGTTTCAATTGATGTTGCATCTTTAGCTCGTTAATCTGTTTGATAGCATTTTCCGGGCTTATTTTTTGTTTTTTTATCTGTTCATATAAATTTTCTAACTGCGTATACATTAGTTTTTAAGACCCCTTTCCATTCACCACTGAATTGATAAATTGCTCTTTGGATAAATGACCTTGTTCTATTTTTTCGAAAACATCTGAATAAGGGTTGTTATGCTGAAATTGTTCAAAATTCCCAACGCTTGCCTTTATATAATGTCTCAATTGCACTACGTTACCTTCCCATACCATCACCTGATTGGTTTCAGAGGCTAAGCCCTGATAGAAGGCTTGAATACCAGTAGCAGTCTGCATGGGCATCATGCCCATACTTTGCTGCATCATCTTCTCAGTGTTTTGATCAACATGCATCCCGCCCTCTTTCCACAGAGGCCAATTGATCGACAACGTCCGACCATGCCGTTGTTTTGAAGCAACTAGATGGTTGCGATATTTGGCATAAGCATCCATAAAAGAGTTAGCAGTGGAGTAGTCGACCTGACCTAGATTACCTACTGCTCCTGCTACCGAAGAAAAAAGCACAAAAAATTCAAGACTCAGAGCCTTGCTTGCTTCATCCAAATTTACCATCCCACTCACCTTGGGAGCTAGAACTTCTTCTAATTCTTCCTTAGTTTTTTTAATGATAAAATTGTCGATGACCACTCCTGCACTATGGATAATGCCATGAAGAATGCCAAATTCCGTTTGAATGCTGTGAATTAATTCAGTAACTGCCTGTTTATTAGTCACATCGACTTGCTTATATACGATCTTCGCGCCCAAAGCCTCCAATTCCTTAAGTTTTGTTTGCTTGTTCTCATTGAGCAAAGACCGGCCCGTGAGAATTAAGGTCACATCTTTAACTTTATCCGCAATTTCCTTGGCAAAAATAAGTCCTAAACCACCTACCCCTCCAGTGACCAGATAAACTCCCTTATCTTTCCACGGAAGGCTTACTTTTTTCTGAGAAGTCTCAACTTCCGTCCAGCCTGTAACATAACGCTTGCCTTTTTCATATCGAATGTGGTTGTCAAGTGGATATTGGCTGTTTTCTTTTAATATCTTTATAATTTCTGCCGAATCTTTTTCTAGTTCTACTTCAACCAGCTGTCCAATAAATTTTGGGTTTTCAAGCTGAGCGGTTTTTAGCAGTCCAGAAAGCCCAGAAAAGAGTTGCCTTTCATCATAAGAGGGAACAATCATCTGAAGCAATACATTGCCCTTATTTTTCTCTTTGAAAATGCTTTGAATTTTTTCAAAAACCTGAACGGCATATGTCTGGAACCGTTCTGCCATGTAAGTCTGTTCAGACTCTAAGCTAAGACAATGTACTCCGTTTATGTTGCTCTCAATGTTTTCCTTAAAAGCCCCATTAAGTTCACAGAGCATAACTACATGCTGATCATAGGCAGGAACTACAGCATCGCGTGCTATCGTCTGTTCTTTCCAGTAAGGTTGGAGCATCAAACTTCCAACTGGGATCTTATTGCCTATCAAATCAACTTCACCTTCCAACACTCGCGTCGAAAAGCTTTTCATCCGTACACAAACCGATCCTTGACTATCGCATAAATCAATATCAATTTTTTGTATCTTATCCCCAGCTTTACTGCCTTCACTATAGCGCACGAAGGCCCACATGTCGGAAGTGCAACTGCTGAAAACCTCAAGTTCTTGCAATGCAAAAGGTACAATAGCTCTGAGGCTTTCAGAACCTATGAACAAACCTATAGACGCCTGCAAGGCTGCATCCATTAAGCTTGGATGTAAAACAAAATTATCCTTAGTATCAGAAACAGATGAAGGCAAAGACAGCTTCGCCAGCACTTGTCCTGATCCTATATACATTGTTTCAATACCTTGATGCCCCGGACCATAGTCAAACCCCATTCCCCTAAAAATTTCATAGCATTGACAAGACACAAGGCTATCCTGCTTGCATTTGGCCTGCAGAACCTTTATATCCAAAATTGGAGCTTCTGAAACTGTACTCAGTAGGGCAGTACCTTGGCTGTGCACCATAGGCTCTGCCTTAATTTCACTATAAATTTCATAGGAAATCTGTCCATCGTCTTCTGGGAAAAGTCCGATATGTACCTGTACTGGTTGTTCCCCTACGACAATAGGTTGAGTCCATACAACATTTTTCATTTTTATTCTTGTCTGACTTTCATTCTGCACTCTGGCTGCCTGCTCCACTGCTGCCCGAACCATTTCAAGATAGGCGACCCCAGGTAAAACCCGTTGTCCCTTAATAACATGATCAGCCAGAAAGAACTCCTGACCAGTAAAGGTAGAACTGAATCGTTGTTCCGTGAAATCAGAAGTATTTTGATGAAGCAACAAATGAATCGGACTAACCATTGGGGCAACGGCCTCCAAGTTGCCTTTGGCAGTGCTGCTAGAATGATTCCCATTCTTGGGCAGCCAATAGTGTTCCTTCGCAAATGAGTAAGTAGGTAAACTGATGCGGTGAGGCTTGGTATTACCATAGAGTTTTTTCCAGTCAAAAATCAAACCTTTGACCCAGAAATCTAACAGTTTGCCATACTTCCTTTTATTGATCCAAGCCTCTATTGCATTTTGCAAATCTTCATCGGCCGTAAAAACAACTAACGTCTCTTTATTGCGCTTAACCTGCCCACGATATACATCTTCAACACTATCCTGTCCTTCCAAAAAGGCCTTGAGTTTTTCCTCAAGTTCTTTACTTGATCCTACAATTAAGCCCAATCGTTCCTCCATGGCTTCCCGACCCACTTGGAGAGTGTAGGCCATATCGGCCAGACTTTCATCTAAGAATTGCTGTTCTTTAATTGCAACTAGCAATTGCTGCGCCTGCTCCTGGAGTCTCTCCTCAGTCTTTGCCGACAGTACAATAATTGTGGGGTTCTGAGAATTGATCGTAATTTGAGAACATCCTACCTCTTGAGGAATGTATTCCTCTATCACTACATGGGCATTCGATCCTCCTGCACCAAAAGCTGAAATACCAGCGATTCTTGGATATTCCCTGCTTTCCCCACTGATTTCAATTACTGGCCGTCTCCATTCCGTAAGTTCCTGCTGAACCATAAAAGGCGTATTGCCAAAATCAATGTTGGGATTCAGCGTATCAGAATGTAAAGAAGGCACTAATTGGCGATATTTGAATTGCAATAATACTTTTGTCACTCCGGCAATACCTGCCGCACTCTCACAATGCCCAATGTTCGATTTAGCTGAGCCGATTGCACAGAACTGTTTGTCCTTGGTGTATTCCTGAAAGGTTTTAGTTAAACCCGCAATCTCTATCGGATCTCCTAAGGAAGTCCCAGTCCCGTGGGCTTCTATATAACTAATTGTCCTTGGAT
>Ga0316600_10000358_pt1 | contig 22932 bp, 18 predicted proteins | sample OWC_soil_day5_CT_FD_207652 | JGI IMG/M metagenome (GOLD analysis project Ga0316600, IMG submission 207652) | Wetland soil microbial communities from Old Woman Creek delta, Ohio, United States - OWC_soil_day5_CT | ecosystem: Environmental > Terrestrial > Soil > Wetlands | place: USA: Ohio... | reverse complement strand
TTCAGGGTGAGGCTGCCCTCCTTGGGTGCCACCATCTTGTTCTTGATGCGGATGTTGCCGAAGGTGCCGCGCATCATCACCTCGTGGTTGCCGCGGCGGGCGCCGTAGGAGTTGAAGTCCTTTTTTTCCACCCCCTTGCCGATGAGATACCGGCCGGCGGGGTACTGGGCGGCAATGGCCCCGGCCGGCGAGATGTGATCGGTGGTGACCGTGTCGCCGACCATCAGCAGCACGGCCGCATCCCGGATGTCCGACGGCTTGCCGTGCGCCAGCGAGAAGCCGTCGAAGTAGGGTGGTTTGCGGACGTAGGTGGAGGCCTCCTCCCAGGCGAAGGTGGTGCTGCCCTTGACCGCGAGCCGTTGCCAGAACGCGTCGCCTTTGAAGATCCGGCTGTATTGCTGCCGGTAGAACTTCTGCTTGACGTGTTGCGCTACGAGTTCCGCCACCTCGGCGTTGCTCGGCCAGATGTCTTTCATGAACACCGGCCGGCCCTGGGGGTCGTGCCCCACCGGCTCGGCAGTAAGGTCCACGTCCACGCGGCCGGCCAGCGCAAAGGCCACCACCAGCATGGGCGACATCAGGAAGTTCGACTTGATCCGCTGGTGGATGCGCGCCTCGAAGTTGCGGTTGCCCGACAGGACCGCCGCCACGTTCAAGTCATTCTGACGGATGGCCTCCTCGATCTCCGGCAGCAGGGGACCGCTGTTGCCGATGCAGGTCGTGCAGCCGAAGGCCGCCAGGTGGAAACCGAGCCCCTCGAGGTAGGGCAGGAGCCCGGCGTCTTTGAGGTAGTCGACCACCACCTTCGAGCCGGGCGCCAGCGATGTTTTGACGTGGGCCGGCACTTTCAACCCATGCTCGACCGCTCGCTTGGCGACCAGCCCAGCCCCGAGCAGGACCGAGGGGTTGGAGGTGTTGGTGCAGGAGGTGATGGCGGCGATGACCACATCGCCGTCGCAGAGCTTGACCTCGTGCCCGTTGAGGACCACGTTGCAGGTTTTTTTCTTCGGCAGGCACTGCTCCGGAGGGCTGGCGGCGGACCCCGATTCCTGGTGAAAGGTCGTAATGGGCGTGGTTTCGGTTTTGCGCTCGTAGTTGCAGCCGAGCGCCTTCATGAAGCTCGCCTTGAGCTCCGGCAGGGGAATCCGGTCCTGCGGCCGAGCGGGGCCGGCGACCGAAGGCACGACCGCCCCCAGATCCAGCTGCAGGACCTCGGTGTATTCGGGTTTTTCGGCGCCGGTGTAAAACAGGCCGAGCGCTTTGGAGAGCCTCTCCACCACGGCGGCCTGGGCGGAGCGGTTGGTCATGTGCAGGTAGTCGATGGTCTTCTCGTCGACCGGGAAAAACCCCAGCGTCGCCCCGTATTCCGGGGTCATGTTGGCGATCGTCGCGCGGTCGGTCACCGACAGGCTCTTCATGCCGGGCCCGGAGTACTCGACGAATTTTTCGACCACCCCGCGCTTGCGCAGCATTTCCGTGACGGCGAGCACGAGGTCGGTCGCCGTGACGCCTTCCCGGAGGGCGCCCGTCATGCGCACGCCGATCACCTCGGGGATGGCCATGTAGTAGGGCTGGCCCAGCATCACGGCTTCGGCCTCGATGCCCCCCACGCCCCAGCCCATGACGCCGATGCCGTTGATCATGGTGGTGTGGGAATCCAGCCCCACCACCGTGTCGGGGTAGGCCAGCACCCGGCCTTCCAGTTTTTCCGTGGTGATGACGCGGCCGATGTATTCCAGGTTCACCTGGTGGCATATGCCGGAGTTGGGCGGGACCACCTGGAAGCGGTCGAAGCTCTCCTGGGCCCATTTGAGCAGGGCGTAGCGCTCTCCGTTGCGCTCGTATTCCCGGGCGACGTTTTCAACCAGGGCGTCGGCGGTGCCCCAGGCGTCCACCTGGATGGAGTGGTCCACGATCAGGTCCACGGGCACGAGCGGGTTGATCCTGGCCGGGTCGCCGCCCAGCTCCTTCACCGCGTCCCGCATGGCCGCGAGGTCCACCACCGCCGGCACGCCGGTGAAGTCCTGCATCAGCACCCGCGCCGGGTGGTAGGGAATTTCCTGGGGGGCCGCGTAGCGCTTTTTCCAGCGGGCGATGTTGAGCACATCGCTCTCCTTGACCACGCGGTCGTCCATTTTGCGCAGCAGGTTTTCCACGAGGATCCGGATCGAAAAGGGCAGCCGGCTGATCCTGGCGATTCCCTTCTTTTCCAGCAGGCCGATGTCGAAGAAGCGATACTCCTTTTTGTTGACGGTGGTCTTGCGGATGAATTCCGATTTTTTCATTGTCCCCCCTTTTGAAACCGAACTTAACGCACCTCGAGTTTGTACACAAACTTCACCCAGTCCGATCCGAAACGGTCGGCGGCCACCGCCCGCAGGGGAAAACCGTGCTTCTGCGGCAATGCCTGGCCGTTGACGCCGTACGCCAAAAACACCCTGCCGGATTCGACTTCGTCCCGCTTGAACTCTTCCACCTTCTCGTAGGGCCCCGCGGGGCCGTGCAGGGTGACGTGGGTCGCCCCTTCCAGCAGGCCCGCTCGCATCAAAAGTTCGCGAACGAACACCCCTTTCCATGTGGCATGGATCGTGAAAATGCCGGGGCAGATCAACAGGACGTTCTCTTCCACGGCCGGAAGCTCCCGGAGCTCGGCGTAGGTCAGCCTCAGCGGATGCTCGACCTTCCCGGTGACCTCCAAACGCCATTGGTCCAGGGACACCGCGTGGTCCGTGGCCCCCATGGTCCGGAAGCTCTCGACGGGCATGATCTCCAGTTGGCGGGTGTCGAGCGCAGTGGGGTGTTCGTTCTTGAGGCTTTGCAGGTCCGTCTCTTTCGGGAGCAGCCGGCGCTGGGCCGCAGCCAACGCCCGGCCGACCCAGGGGAATGCGGGGTCGACGGCCACCCCCAGCCCGGCCAGGAGGCGGGACACCATCACGATGAACTGGCGGCGTGTGTTCATGCGTGTTCCGGCTTCAGGCGTGGCGTTCTAAATGGCGTATCCCCTCTTTGCCGGCGACGATGACGTCGCGGGCGAGCCCCAGGAACAGTCCGTGCTCGACAATCCCGGCCCGGCCGTTCAGCTGCTCGGCGAGGGCGGCCGGGTTTTCCATGGGGCCGAAAGCGGCGTCCAGCAGGAGGTTGCCCTGGTCGGTCATAACCGGGCGGCCGTCTTTCGACCGCAGCGTGACGGCGGCGCCGATGGATGCCATGAACCGCTCCTCGGCCGGCCGTGCGAAGGGGACCACCTCGACCGGCAGGGCCCATTTCGTCCCCAGCCGGGGGGCGAGCTTGCTCTCGTCCACGATGATGATGTTGCGCCGGGTCGCCTGGGCCAGGACCTTTTCCCTGAGCAGGGCGCCGCCCCCGCCCTTGATCAGGTTGAGTTCGGGGTCGACCTCGTCGGCGCCGTCGATGGTGACATCGATCACCGGGTGCGTTTCGAAATCGGTGAGAGGGATGCCGAGCTCCCGCGCGGCGGTCTCGGTGCGCACCGAACTGGGAATGCCGACGACGTCGATCAGCCGGCCGCTGCGGATGAGCTCGCCCAGGCGCTCGAGGGCGAACTGGGTGGTGCTGCCGGTGCCCAGGCCGACCACCATGCCGGATTCGATAAAACCCGCGGCGAAAAAGGCCGCCTTCTGCTTCAATTCATCCTGGGGTGTCATCGCACCTTTCCCGTTTTAAGTCAGCCGCCTGCGCTTGGCGTCGATGCTGTCCAGCAGGGCCTGGAAGGGCTTGGCAAAGGCCTCCACGCCCTCCTCCTGGAGCCGCCGGGTGACGGCCTCCAGGTCGATGCCGAGCTCCGCCAGCCGCCGGACCTGGGCCCGAGCCCCTTCCAGGTCGCGCGTGAGGCTCTCCGAGGGGCGGCCGTGATCGATGAACGCCTTGAGCGTTTCGGGCGGCAGCGTGTTCACGGTGTCCGGGCCGATGAGTTCATCCACGTAGAGCGTGTCGGGGTAGGCCGGGTTCTTGGTGCTGGTGCTGGCCCAGAGCACGCGCTGGGGCCGGGCGCCCTTGGCGGCGAGCTCCCGCCAGCGCGGGCGGCCGATCATGCTGCGGTATTCCGCGTAGGCCAGTTTGCAGTTGGCGACGGCGATTTTCCCCAGGAAGGTTTTGGCGCCTTTTTTTTCCAGCTCCTTGTCCACGGCGGTGTCCACCCGGCTCACGAAGAAGGAGGCCACCGACGCAATGCGGTTCACGGGGTGGCCGCCTTTCGCCGATGGGCCTTTGACGGCCAGCCGCTCGAGCCCGGCGACGTAGGCCTCGGCCACCGCCCGGTAGTTTTCGAGGCCGAAGATCAGGGTGACGTTGACGTTCACCCCGGCGGCCAGGCTGGCGGCGATCGCCGGCAGCCCCTCGGGGGTGGCCGGGATCTTGATCATAAGATTCGGCCGGCCCACGGCTTCGAACAGACGCTTGGCTTCGGCGGTCGTGCGCTCGGTGTCGCGCGCCAGGAAGGGGCTGACCTCCAGGCTGACATAGCCGTCCCGACCGCCGGTCGAGCGGTAGACCGGGGCCAGCACGTCGGCCGCCATCTGGATGTCCTTGATCGCGAGGGTTTCATAGATCGCATCGACGGACATGCCGGCTTTCACCAGGGACTGGATCTCGTCGTCATAGTCCGCCGACCCTGCGATGGCCTTCTCGAAGATGGCGGGGTTGGACGTCATTCCTTGAACGCCCTGGGCGACCAGGGTTGCCATCTCGCCGGAGGTGATCAGCGATCGGCGGATGAAATCCAGCCAGACCGATTGGCCCAGTTTCTCAAGCTGCGCAAGTTCAGGCATGGTCGTTTTCCTTATTTTTCGGGTGGACGGGATGACGTCTTTCGCCGGTGACTTCCTCTTGCCAGAAAAGCGGCGATTTATCAAACGCTAATTGCCGCCTCGCGTGTCAGGGGGCGTTCGGGTCGCGTTGCGCAGCGCCGGGGCGGCCGGACGTCTTGCGAGCCTTGTTCACGAATTTGGGGATGAAAAAGGAGAAGACGAACAGCGCCACCGAGAAGAACACCTTGAAGGACAGCAGTTCGGCCCCGTTGCCCGAGGCCCAGACGTCCTTGAGGGTGCCGATGAAAAACGTGAAGATGAAGGTGCCCACGAGGATGCCGAGCCCCGTGCCGAGGAGGTAATCCCGGAAATGCACCTTGGTCAATCCCATCCCGAAATTCATGGGGGTGAAGGGAAAATAAATCAGGCGCAGGTAAAGCACCGTGGCGAAGCCGTTGCGCTCGATGGCGTCGTCGTATCTGCGCAGCCGGTCTCCGACGAGCGAGGCGGCAAACTCCCGCCCCAGGGTCCGGCCGATGAAGAAGGCCGCGCTGGCGCCGATCATGGCCCCGATCCACACGTAGACGAAGCCCCAGTAGGGCCCGAAGATCACCGCCCCGAGACCGGTGAGGACCGCCCCCGGCACGAAGAGGCAGACGCCGACCACGTAGATCAGCACGTAGACCGCAGGCGCCCAGAGCCCGGCCGCATCCAGGAACCGGCCGAGACCTTCGGCGGTCAGGTAGTCCTTGAGGCCGGTGAACCGGACCAGAACGACCGCGCCGGCGATGAAGACCGCCAGGACCGCGGCCTTGAGCAGGGCGCTGCGGCGGCTGGCGGGCCGGGTGGGTGTGGCGTCTGCATCCATAGCGGAAACGTCTCCCTGGTTTCGATCACCCCGCGGCGCCGGGGTTCATGGGGGCCCCGGCCCTGAACAGCCGGTCTCGCTCCCCGGGGCCGCCGCTGCCGGCCGCATAAAAGTGCAGTTGCCGGTCGCGGTCCCCGCAGCGCTCACACGCAGTCAAGACCGGCGACAGGAAGGCCCAGGAGAGGTCCACGGCGTCCTGCCGCCAGAAAAGCATGTGGTCTCCCAGCATGCAGTCCAGCAGCGCCTTCTCATAGGCATCCAGGACCGGTCCGGCGTAGTTTTGCTGATAGTTGAAATCCATGGTCACGGTGCGCAGGCACACGGCGGCCCCGGGGTTCTTGGTCTGAAAGGTCAGGGTGATCCGCTCCTCCGGGTAAACCCCCAGGACCAGCCGGTTGGCCAGAATGGGCTCGCCGATCGTGTTGCGGAACATGGAGTGCGGCACCGGTTTGAACTGGATCGCGATCTCGGTCCGCTTGTGCGACAGTCGCTTGCCGGAGCTGATGAAAAAGGGCACCCCTTGCCAGCGCCAGTTGTCCAGGTACACTTTCATCGCGGCATAGGTGGGCGTCAAGGAGTGCGGATCGACCCCGTTCTCCTCGCGGTAGGCCGGCACCGGCCGGCCGTCGACGACCCCGGCCGCATACTGGCCGAGGACGAGGTGCTCCGCGATGGAACCGACCGGGAACGGGCGCAGGGCGCTGAAGACCTTCGTCTTTTCATCCCGAACCAGCTCGGCCTCGAAGCGCGGGGGCGGCTCCATGGCCGTCAGCGACAGAAGCTGCATCATGTGGTTCTGAAACATGTCGCGCAGCACGCCGGCGGACTCGTAGTAGCCCGCGCGGTGTTCCACGCCCAGGGTTTCGGCGGCGCGGATGCTGACGTAGTCGACGTAGCGCCGGTTCCAGATCGGCTCGAAAATCGAATTGGCGAAGCGGAACATCAAGATGTTCTGGACCGTTTCCTTGGCCAGGTAATGATCGATGCGGAAGATCTGCCGTTCGCTGAAATAGGCACGCAGGCTCCGATCCAGCTCCCGGGAGCTGTCCAGATCCGCCCCGAACGGTTTCTCGAGGACGATCCGCGCCCAGCCGTTGCCGTCCAGGTGCTCAACCGTCAAGCCGGCGTTGCCCAGGTTCGTGGCGGCGGGCTGGTAGAGCGCCGGCGGCAGCGCCAGGTAGATCATGCGATTGCCGCGGGTGGAATGGCGGCTTTCAAGGTCTCTCAGGCTGTGCGCCAGATCGGCAACCGAGCGCGCATCCAGGTAGTCTACGGCGCGGTAGTGGATGCTGTCTGCGAATTGCCGCCACCGGGAGTCGTCTCCTCCACCCGCCCGGATCGCCTCGGCCATGCGGCCGCGGAACTCGGCATCCGTCCACTGCGTGCGCCCGCATCCGACGATGAGAAACGGCTTCGGCAGACCGCCGTTGCGGTAGAGGCTGAACAGCGCCGGCATCAGTTTGCGCGAGGTGAGATCGCCGGTCGCCCCCAGGATGACAATGCTGCACGGATCGGAGGGGATCGGCGCCACACAGGCACCGGAATCCAATTTCAGATCCGGCGCGCTGACTCTGGCTATCAGGAGATGTTCCGCGCCGTCTGCGGGTCGTTCATCGCGCATGCAAGCCCCTTGTGGACTGAAGCGTCGTTTTATGAGGTCCGCGCCCGGGATGCGCCGCCGTTATTCCGGCAGGGTGCACGCCCGGCCTTTGAACTGAAAAATAAAGGTGAGCCCCTTGCGGATTTTCTCCGAAAAAATTTTTTCGGAGAAATAATTCCCGGCCACGCGTTTGTTGATCTCGGCCCGGGTGGGGTAGGGGTGCACCGCGGCCGCGAGGGTGGCCAACTTCACCCTTCCGTTCAGCACGGCCACCCACTCCGCCAGCAGGTCGCCGGCATGGGCCCCGAGGATCTGGACGCCGATGGGCTTGCCGTCCGAGTTGAGGAGCATCTTGATCCTGCCCGAGCCCTCGCCCTCCGCCAGGCTGCGGTCGTTGCTGTGAAAATCCTCGGTCCACAGGTCGTAGTCGACCCCCGCGGCCTTGGCGGCCTTCTCGTTCATCCCGATGCTGGCGAGCGGCGGGTCGGTGTACGTACACCAGGGCAGCCAGGTGAAATTCGCCCTGCGCGGCAGGTGGAACACCGCGTTGCTGACCACGATGCCGCCCATGTACCCCGCGGCGTGCGTGAACTGGTAGCCGCCGGTTACATCGCCGGCGGCGAAGATGTGCTTGCAGCTGGTGCGCTGGCGATCGTCCACCTGGATGCTGCGGCGGTCAAGCGCGACGCCGGCCCGGTCCAGCCCCAGCCCGTCGACATTGGATTTCCGGCCCAGGGCGATTAAAACCGTTTCCGCGGAGAGGCTTTGAGTCTGACGGTCGGCCGTGCGGATCCGGGCCTCGCGGGCGTGGCCGAGATCCTTGACCTCCTCGATGGTGGAGTTGAGGTGGAAGCGAACCCCCTCGGCTTCCAGGGTTTTCTGCACGTGGTCCGCAAAATCCCGATCCTCTTTGGGCAGGATCTGGTGGCCCATGTCGACCACGGACACCTGGGTGCCCAGGCGGGCAAAGGCCTGGGACATCTCGGTGCCGATGGGGCCGGCCCCCAGGATGATCATGGAGGCGGGCAGGCGATCCAGGTAAAAGATTTCCCGGTTGGTGATGAACGGCGTGCGGTCGAGCCCCTTGATCGGCGGGACGGCGGCCGACGAGCCGGTGGCGATCACCCATTTTTTGGCGGAGATCGACCGCCCGTCCAAGCGGATCGCGTGGTCGTCGCTGAATTCGGCCCGGCCGAACTCCACCTTGGCGCCGAGGCCGCAGAAGCGCTCCTCCGAGTCATGCTTCTGGATGACCTCGATCACGGAGCGGATGCGGTCGCGCACCCGGCCGAAATCAACCGGTGGAGCCTTCACCGGCGGCAACCCGTAGCGCTCGGCCTGCTTCATCAGGTGATAAACCTTGGCGGATTTGATCAGGGTCTTGCTGGGCACGCAGCCGAAGTGCAGGCAGTCGCCGCCGAGCTGCTTTTCCCTTTCCACCAGCAGCGTCTTGGCGCCCAGCCGGGCGGCGCCGGCCGCGACCGTCAGGCCGGCGGCGCCGCCGCCGATGATGCCGATGTCATAATCGAACCCCGCCATGCATCCTCCTTCATACCCCGTTCAGGCTCCAGTCATAATCCAAATACTTCACATCGATGCGGTCGCGTCGGGCCTCAAGTTTTTGTTTCAGCTCGCCCCGGGCGAATCTCAGGTAAAAGCCGACGACATCCTTGTTGAAGTCTTCCGCGAACCACTTGAAGATCGAACTGACCCGAAGCGTGTCGCCCTCCAGCCGGGAATTTTCCGGACGGTTCAGAAAATCGGAGGTGACCCGGGTGAGCTGAGCGTCCAGAATGGCGCCGCGGTAGGGCTCGGAGATGAGCGGCGGACAGCCCTTGGAGGCGCAGACGATCGCAAAATGCACGCGGGGGTCCTTGAAGCGCGGCCGGAGAATGGAGTGCTCGATGTCGTCCAGGCTGAGGGTCTTGCCGTGGATGCGCACGAATTCTTTTTTCCAGGGCGACTGGAGAAAGCTGCCGAGGTCCTTGATGGACTTGACTCCCGGGTAGCCCGTCAAAATCAGCTTGATGGTCCAGGCATTGTAGGCGTTGATGTAAAAAGCGAACTGCTCATCCCGCGGCAGGCCCTCCGGATCGACCTGCTCGAGGACCTTGAGATACTGATCCAGCCGGGCCTCCTCCGCCTTGAAGCCGGCGTAGCTCACCCACCCGTCCCGGACGTATTTGGCGAGAAGCTCCGCGTAGATGCCGTGATCCACGACGCTGCCGGCGGCAGCCGGCAGCGTCGTGGATGTCAAGAGACCTAAAAGAAAAAAAGCGACCAGGCATCTTTCTGCTTTTTTGTATAGAGACCGAATCATTTTGAATTTTCAATCTGGTTATGAAAGGCCGGGAAGACAAACGACGGTTTCGGTGATCGATTCACACCAATAAGTAAGGCACGGCAGGCTCGTGTCAATTCCATTGAGAAAAATGGCACCGCACCCAGCGACAGCTTGATTTCCGGACATAATCCAGTCCCAGGCGTTCCCCACGGTTGCAAGTGCGAGTATTGAAGCACTTCCGTGCTGTGGCTCAAAACCCGGAATCAATCATTCACAGGCGGTCTTTGACTTGACACGCTTGCGTATTATTTTGGTCCCATATCAGTGACGGGCGATTTCATCGTCCCAAACCCAAGCATGTAACTTACACCAAAAGGAGGAACACCATGGCAGAACGCAAAGGTGCGGTCACTCTTCGAGGCAACCCCTTGACTCTGATCGGCAACGAAATCAAGGTGGGCGCGAAGGCGCCGGACGTGGAGCTGTTGGACAATGACCTAAAGCCGGTCAAGATTTCCAGCTTCAAGGGCAAGGTGGCGGTGGTTTCCTCGGTCCCCTCGCTCGACACTCCCACCTGCGACATGGAAACCCGCCGATTCAACACCGAGGCGGCCAAGCTGGGCGACAACGTGGTCATCCTGACCGTCAGCACGGATCTGCCTTTTGCCCAGAAAAGGTGGTGCGGGGCGGCCGGCGTGGACAAGGTGAAAACCCTTTCGGATCATCGGGAAACAGCGTTCGGCCAGGCCTACGGGGTGCTGATCAAGGAATTGAGGTTGCTGGGGAGGTCGATTTTTGTCGTGGACAAAAACGGGGTCGTGCAATACGTGCAGCACGTCGCGGAAGTGTCCCAGGAGCCCGACTACCAGGCGGTGATCGCAGCGGTGAAAAAGCTGGTGTGAGGGGGCTGGGAGTGCGGGGATCCAGCCATCCGGACGGCTTTACTCTGGACGGCCCTGCCCTTCGCTCGGTTGAGCGGCCGTCCGGATTTCACTGGAGGGGCTTGGCGGCCGCGGCGTCGCCCTTGGCTGATTTCGGCTTCGACCGGCGCCGCCGGGGATGACCCTGAACTTGAAAGCGGGGCGTAAGCTCCGGTTCGATGAACAAAACTGCAAGCCGGCAACGTAGGATATCGCCGCGCCGGGCGTCCGAACAGCCTTGCACCACCGCACGGATGCGGCGCAATCGGAATCGACGCGCGCAACCGGCCCCTCATCGGTCCTGATGCGGAATTCCATGCCCGGCCAAAGCGGTTGATCCGCCAGGATAAAGACGCCGCCCTTGCTGTAGTTGCAGGCAGTGGCTTGCAGCGTTTGACCGGCTCGCCCATCCACAAGCGCCAGGGTGGTTCTGCATTCCCGCCGTTCGTCGGCCCGCTTGTCTCTGGCATTGGTGGACTGCATGTCGAACCCCGCCCCCTTGCCCTGCCGAAGCCGCTCTTTCAGTCGATTGCCTTCACCCGCCGCCGAAAAGCATCCCGCCGTTCGATAAGGTCCCCCTCCCAGATGGCCCTCTCCGAGCGGCGGTCGTCCGATCTCCGGCGGTCAATGTCGCTGCGCCGATCGAACCCGCGGCGTCGGTCCCGCCCGGACCGCCGCTCTGCGCCCTCGCAGGCGGGCTGGTTCTGGCGGCGTTCGCGTCCCGAGCGCGATCCCCCCCTGTCCTGGATCTCGCGCTCGGTCGATTTCCAGCTTTCCGCTTCTCGTTCGTCTTTGGTGGCGGTCATTCGGTTTTCGCACTCGCTCAATACGGGTCTGGGTGTTTTTTCTTCTGGATGATCACGCTTACTCAGCAATCTCTGTGCCAGTCCGGGGATGGGCAAAGCAGGCCTTAATTCAGGACGGACGCATAGGTCGTCGAACGGGCTGGGACAAGCAGGTTACAGGGTTGGGAAGCGGAATTCAATCGTTTGGGAAGACAATTGCTCATCCGGCCGGCCTGGAATCTCACCGGTTCCCGCGCGAGGTCACTTGACGCTCCGCAGAGGATGAGTCCGACGCAGCTGCTTCCAGAGGGCGCGGATGATCACGGCGGCGGCGGCCGCCTCGTCGGCAACCGGCCGCCGGGCCACCCAGCGACAGGACCGGCGCAGGGCCGTGTTGCCGGTTGCCAGGCCAAACCGGTTGACGACGTACTCCCCGAGCGTGCGGCCAAGGGCCGGCAGTTCGGACTCGGACATGTTGGCGATCAGGACCCGGTCCTTCAACGGGAGATCCTCCTGCAAACGCTCAACGACGTCCCGGACCTTCGCCGGTTTTTCAGCGTCGGGCGGTTCCGGTTCAGGCGGCCCGGAGTCCGAAACTTTTTTCGGAGTCGGCGCGGACAGGCTCAGGTAATAGAGGCTTTCCAGCAGCGCCGCTGCGTCCCGGTAGATGGTCGGGTCTTTGCTGGCGCGCGGGCCGGCCACGTTCAACACGCGGATGTCATTTGCTGAAAGCCACTCGGTGACCGCAATGGCGGATCGAAAAGCGGCGGTCCGCTTCAAATCGATGTGCAGCCAGGGCCGGCCATGTTTGAGCGCCATCTCACGGGTGTACTCGGAGCCGCCCGTCAGCTCCCCGCGGGAAATGATGAGCGTGCCGTCGGAGTCCACCACGTTTTTTTCGGTGCGCTCGGCGTAGGCCGCCGTGGGGGTCTCCCGCAGCGCATAAATTTCCGGAAGCGGCCCGTCTTCCGTCAGTCGGCCTTTGGGGACCCAGCCTCCGTGCGGGATTCCCAGTTTGATGGCCACATCGAGCGCGGCGCGGTCCACGCCGCTTTGGCCGCCGGAGATGATTTTGACGATCACGGCTGTTGCCATCCCCGAAACAGAAGACCGTGCGGAAAAGGCCGCACGGTCTTCTTCTGCGAGATTCTGTTTTACCGGTTCTATTGTTCGATCACAAAATGGGCCCGCCGATTCTGAGCCCAGTCCGACTCGGTGTGCCCTTTGGCCGCGGGCCGCTCCTCGCCGTAGCTGATGGTCGCCAGACGCGCCGCCGGTATGCCGAGATCGACCATGAAGGCCTTGGCGGCCCGGGCGCGCGCCTCGCCCAGTGCGAGGTTGTATTCATTGGTGCCGCGTTCATCGGTGTGACCCTCGATGGTCACCTTGACGTTGCTGTTGGCCTTCATGAAAGCGGCCTTCTTGCGCAGGATATCCTGGGCCTGCGGCGTCAGGGCGGAGCTGTCGTAGGCATAGTAGATGTCCTCATTCTCGAAGGCCATCCTCTCGGAGGCGCCGATGGCGCTCCCCCCGGAACCCGGCCGGCCGGCGGCCCCGCCGAGGTCCGATTCGCCGATCCCCTTGCGGCCGGCAGCCCCGGCCCCGGCTCCGCCGCCGGCCCCGTAACCGGCATCGGACGCCACTTCCTTTTTCTGGCAGGCGGGTATCGCAAAGAGGAATACGATCGTAAGAATTGACGCCAGCAGCCTCATCCCATGTTTTGTCATCTTGCTCTCCTTGGACAGGTTTGACCGGACTTGTGTTGCTCGGTCCGCCCAATGGCAACGGGCGTCAGGGCGCAACCACTAAAAAATTTATATACCAGCGAAATTCAATTGTCAAAAGGCGATTTACGGAATTCGTCCAGCCGCTTCATGCCGACCCGGGCTCCTGGGCAACGGACGGTTGAAATAAAAAAAACAATTATGTAATAATTAAACATTATCTATACATTAATGTTATTAAATTTTATAATCTAAAAATCCCAAAAAATATTTTAAATCAAATTATTTTTGATAGTTAATGACGTTCGGCCTGCATGGCACGTTACTTGATATATGCCTAAGCCGAACTACTGAAGCGGGGCATGCATTTCAACGTATGGGAGAGGCGCGAATGAAAAAAATCGAAGCGATCATCAAACCCTTCAAATTGGACGAGGTAAAAACCGCCTTGAGCGAAATCGGGGTCACCGGCATGACCATCACCGAGGTCAAGGGGTTCGGTCGCCAGCGCGGTCACAAGGAGGTTTATCGTGGAACCGAGTACCAGGTGGACCTGGTGCCCAAGATCCACCTCAGCATCGCGGTGGACGGATCCCTGGTCGGCAAGGTGGTGGATGCCATCCGGCAGGCGGCCCTCACCGGCAAGATCGGCGATGGGAAGATTTTTGTGTCGCCGCTCGAGCAGGCCGTACGCATCCGCACCGGCGAAACCGGGCCGGAGGCGATTTAGCTTGGATAGACGTCGTCGATCAATCCGCTCCGTCGGGCTCGGTTGCCTCGCGGTCAGGAAAACTATTTTAGCGAAAAAGGAGAATCCGGAGATGAACAAACCTTTCAAGAAATGCGGGATTGGAGCGCTGGCAGCCGTGCTCGTATTCAGTCTGGTCGCCTTCGCGATGGCCGAGGAGACCCCCAAACCCGACCCGTCCGGCGGCAACACGGGCGGCATCGCCGACATCGTCGGCGCCTCGGCCGGCGCGCCGACGGCAGATGAGATCAAGGCGATGGAAGCCTCCGAGCCTCTGGCGGCCAAAGTGGCCGACGTGGTGGGTAAAAATCGTATCGCCATCAACATCGTCTGGACGCTGGTCTGCGGCTTTCTGGTCATGTTCATGCAGGCCGGCTTCGCGATGGCTGAGACCGGTTTTACCCGGGCCAAGAACGCCGGCCACACGATGGCCATGAACTTTATGGTCTACGTTCTCGGCATGCTCGGCTACTGGTTGTGCGGCTTTGCGTTGCAGATGGGTGGCGCCGGGCCTTTCGCCACCCTGGGTGGCGGCGGGGTACTGGATTCGGAGTTCACGATCTCGCTTTTCGGCAAGGAGTTCGGCCTCTTCGGCACCAAGGGGTTCTTCCTTTCCGGCGACAGTTATGACGTCGCGGTCTTTACCATGTTCCTCTTCCAGATGGTCTTCATGGACACCACCGCCACCATCCCCACGGGGTCCATGGCCGAGCGCTGGAGCTTCAAGTCCTTTGTGGTCTACGGCATCGTCGTGGGTGCGGTTATCTATCCCCTTTATGCCAACTGGGTGTGGGGCGGCGGTTGGCTGTCCAAGCTGGGCAGCAATTTCGGCCTCGGCCACGGACACGTGGATTTTGCCGGTTCGTCGGTGGTTCATCTTACGGGCGGAGTGCTGGCGTTGGTGGGCGCGAAGCTTCTAGGACCGCGTCAAGGCAAGTTTGCCAAAGACGGTACGCCGAACGCGATCCCCGGCCATCATCTTCCCATGGCGGTTGTGGGGTGCTTCATCCTCGCCTTCGGCTGGTTCGGGTTCAATGCAGGATCCACCCTGGCGGGCACCGACCTGCGGATCGGCGTGGTGGCTGTAAACACCATGCTCGCCGGCTCCGCCGGCGCTTTTTCCTCCATGATCTACACATGGCTGCGGTACGGCAAACCGGACATCAGCATGTCCGCCAACGGGTTGCTGGCCGGACTGGTGGCGATCACCGCGCCCTGTGCCTTCGTGACTGCACCGGCCGCTGTCCTGATCGGCCTCATCGCCGGAGTGCTTTTAAGTTGGGCAGTGGTGTTCGTGGAGCGCACACTGAAGATCGATGACCCTGTGGGCGCCATTTCCGTCCACGGTTTCAACGGCGCCTGGGGGGTCCTTTCGCTGGGGCTTTTTGCCGATGGGACCTACGGCGAAGGCTGGAACAGCGTGAAAGGAACAGTGACCGGCCTCCTTTACGGCGATGTCGGCCAGTTGGCGGCGCAGTGCATCGGCATGCTGACCAACATCGCTTATGTCGGAGTGATCGGTTATGTCGTCTTCAAGCTTCTGGATATGACGATGGGCCTGCGGGTCGACCCCGAACAGGAGTTCGAAGGTCTCGATCAGTACGAAGTAGCGGTCATCGCCTATCCGGATTTTCATATCCGCAATACTCCGCGATGACCGTAGATTCAAACAACCGGCGGGATGCTCTTCCAAAGGTCCTGCCGGAAATTCTCGAAATCGTAAAAGATGCCGTCTTAAAACGTTGGATACCGGGAAGTCTGACAGTTGGTTAACAGATTCGTAAAAATGAAAGGAAAAGGAGAATGTTGAAGAGACTGAAACGCTCGGTGGGTGGGTGGGTTGCAGGTTTGGCGATTATGCTGCTGGGTAGCGCGAACGCATTTTCAGAGGATTGGTGGGCCGAGACAAGCGATCTCAAGAATTTCAGCGCCACGGTGACCTTCGCAACGGATTATGTCTTCAGGGGCATTTCGCAGACGGACAACAAGCCGGCCGTGCAGGGCAGCTTCGACTACAAACACCCGATCGGCCTCTATGCAGGCATTTGGGGCTCGAATGTGGACGACTACGTTTCCAAGGGGAACATCGAACTTGATTTCTACGGCGGCTACGGCGTTGAGCTGCTTCCCAGCCTGAATCTGGATGCCTCCGTCATCTACTACTATTACCCCGGTGGCGGAAGCGACCCGGAAAAAGATTATGTTGAGGGTCACCTGGGCCTGGACTACACGTTCAAGGACCTTCCTCTCGGCCCGAAGATCGCCGGCGGGTACAATTACTCGCCTGACTTTTTCGGCGAGGACGGCGATGGCCACTATTTCAGCGGGCGCCTGGACCTCTCTCTGCCGTTTGAATTCACCCTCTATGGCCTGGTCGGTTACCAGTGGGTGGAGGGCGACCAGAGCACCGGCAACGGCAACGGCGATAATGGGGATGACGGCTACGACTACACCCATTGGCGCATCGGGGTATCCCGCCCCCTTCTCGGCTTCGTCCTGGATCTGAGCTATCAGGACACCGATAACGCGAACTTCCTGGGTCGCAGCATTGCGGACGAGCGGGTTGTTTTCGCTGTTTCCCGGACCTTCTGATGCATTTTTCCGGTCGATTCAGCAGGAGATCGGAATCAACCAGCCGCCCGGGCGGTTCGTCAGCGGACCGCCCGGGCCAGCTCCCTGATGAATGCCGGCGTGGTGCCGCAGCAGCCGCCGAGCATGTCGGCGCCGGCGGCCTTGATCCTGAGGCCGTCAGCGGCGAACTCGGCCGCGGTTTGCCGGTACACCACCGCGTCGTCCAACGCGAGGGGCTTGCCGGCGTTGGGCTGGATCAGGATGGGCCTGGGCGTGGCCGCCCGGATGGCGGCCGCCACCTCGACCATGTCGGCGGAGCCCAGGCTGCAGTTGCTTCCGATGGCGTCGGCGCCGGAGGCTTCCAGCGCCTCGACCGCCTTCGCCACGCCGTCGCCCATCATGGTGAAAAACCCGTTCTTCGTGCGGTTGTAAGTGAGAGCGGCGATCACAAACACGTTCCCAAGAGACTTCGCCCCGCGCAGCGCTGCAAGCGTCTCCTCCAGCGAGTACATGGTCTCGATGCTGATCAGGTCGGCCCCGCCGGCCAGCAGCGCCTCGGCCTGGCGCCGGTAGGAATCCTCGGCATCCCGGGGCTCGAGGTCCCCCAGGGGTTTTAAAAATTTTCCGGTCGGCCCCATGTCGCCGGCCACCAGTTTTCCGGCCGGGCAGACGCTTTTGGTGATCTCCGCCGCTCGGTGGTTGATGCGATCGGCCCGATCCGCAAGCCCGCGGTCGGCGAGCTTGACCGGGCTTCCGCCGAAGGAGTTGGTGTGCACCACGTCGGAGCCGGCCTCGTAATACAGGCGCTGGACCTCGGCCACGGCGTCGGGTTTCTCCAGGTTCCAGGTTTCGGGGCTCTCGCCGGGCCCGAGGCCCCGTTCGATCAGCATGCTGCCCATGCCGCCGTCGAAGATCACGGTCCTGGTTTTTAAAATTTCCAGCAGTCCCTGCGTCATCGTTCAACCCCCTGCTGCCTGCCGTGGCACGCGAAGTGGCGCCAACTTACGCGGGCCGCCGCAGCGTGTCGATCGAAGCGGCCCGCGAGGCGTTTTCCGTCCGCCGGAGCAGACGAAACCTCAATTCAGTTCATAGTAAATCCCGGCTGTTTTTCTCTGATCGCCGGCCTTGATGAGGACCAGCAGTTCGTATTTGCCTTTCTCTGGCAGGTTGAAGTAGCCGTCATAGCTTTTCATCGAGCTCTCATATTTGAGGTTTTTGATCTGGTCCTTGCCCTTGGGATCGACCACTTTCATGCTGACCGCCGCATCGGAGATTTGCTTTTGGGTGGCCTGATCGGTCAGTATCACCGTCACGTTGTGGGTGGTACCCGCCTCGATGTCATCCTTCATTTTCATGTCCTTGAGCATTTTGAGGTGCTCGGCGTTGGCCATGATCTGGAAGGTGACCTTGAGGCCCTCTACCAGCACCTCGCGGGTGTCCATCTTCATGCTGCTTCCGCCTGCTCCTTGGCCATGGGCATGCTGAGCCGATGAAAGGGCAGGGACCAGCAGAGAAACGATGGCAACGGATAGGGTCAACCATTTGTTTCTTTTCATGCGCTATCCTCCTGTCTTCTGGCCTGGTGCGATCTGCTTTGGGCCGCAGTTAATGTTTCTTCCCTGATGGTTGCAGCCGTCCTCGCTTGAGCGCCCGTTCCTTCACCATGGCGAAGATCACCGGGGTGATGACGAGCACGTGAATGGTCGAGGTGATGACCCCGCCGATGATGGGGGCGGCGATCGGCTTCATGACGTCCGCGCCGACACCGGACGACCACATGATCGGAACCAAGCCGATCAGGGACGTGCCCACCGTCATGATCTTCGGCCGCAGTCGCAGCACCGACCCCTCGATAGTGGCTTCGGTAATGTCCTGCGCGTTGATCGGCCCTCCCCTAGCCAGGCGATGGTCGAGAGCCTCGTGGAGATAGATGATCATCACCACACCGGTTTGCACAGCAATCCCGTAAAGGGCGATGTAACCGACCCAGACCGCCACGCTGAAGTTGTAGCCTAGCAGATACTGCAGGATCACTCCCCCGGTCATGGCATACAGGACGGCGATCATCAGGACGGCGGACTCGGCTATGGAATGAAACGTCATGTACAACAGGATGAAGATCACCAGAAACACGACCGGCATCATGATTTTCAGCCGTTCCTTGGCCCGCAACTGGAACTCATATTGTCCGCTCCAGGACAGAAAGTATCCGGGCGGGAGCTTCAGGTTTTCTTGGATAACCCGTTTGGCTTCCTCCACATAGCCTCCGATGTCCTTGGCGGTGACGTCGATAAACACATAACCGGCAAGCATGGCGTCCTCGTCCCGGATCATGGCCGGCCCGGTGGTAACCCGGATGTCGGCCAGTTGGGCCAAAGGGATCTGAGCCATCCCGGTTCCTGAAGCGCCGCCCGCTTCCATCCTGGCCGCCCCTCCCATCCGTGCCGGAACCTGGATGCGTTTGAGTTTTTCGACATCATCGCGCAGCTCCCGGGGGTACCGCACGTTGACGGGGAAGCGCTCACGCCCCTCGACGGTGCGGGTGATGTTCATGCCGCCGATCGCCGACTGGATCACCTCCTGGACTTCGCCCACCGTCAGGCCATAGCGGGCGATGGCGTCGCGCTGAATGTCTATGTCGACGAAGTAGCCTCCGGCCACCCGTTCGGCATAAACACTGCGCGTACCGGGCACTTGCTTGAGAATGCCTTCTATCTGGACCCCCAGGTCCTGTATGGTGTTCAGGTTGGGGCCGAAGAGTTTGATCCCGACGGGGGTGCGGATGCCGGTGCTGAGCATGTCGATCCGGGCGCGGATCGGCATCGTCCAGGCATTTTGAAACCCCGGGAACTGCATTTGCCGATCCATCTGTTCCACCAACTCGTCGTAGGTCAGGCTGCGCTCGGCCCCGAAAATCTTTTCAGCTACGGGGCGCAGCCACTCGGGAAGGTGGGAGTAATCTTTCTTAACCTTTCGCCACTCGCCCTTGGGCTTAAGGTGGACCGTGGTTTCGAACATGCTGAACGGTGCCGGATCCGTGGCGGTTTCGGCTCGGCCGGCTTTTCCCAGCACCGTATGGACCTCGGGAAAGCTTTTCAGGATCTTGTCCTGCATGGCCATGATCCTGCCGGCCTCAGTCACGGAGATGCCGGGGCTGGTGACGGGCATGTAAAAAATGGTGCCCTCATAGAGCGGCGGCATGAACTCGCTGCCGATCTCAAGCACCAAAACGATGCTGAGAGGGATCAGTAAGAAGTTTATGAACAGGGCGGTTTTCTTGTACCGCAGCGCCCAGTGGATGAGCGGTTCATAGATCCATCGCATGAAACGTGAAATCGGATTGGCCGATTCCGGCTTGAGAGCCTTGCTTTTGAGAAAAATCGTCATCAACACCGGCACCAGCGTGATGGCCAGAAGAGAGGAGGCGGCCATGGCAAAGGTCTTGGTGAAGGCGAGCGGCCGGAACAGCCGGCCCTCCTGGGCTTCCAGCATGAAGACCGGTATAAAGGAGATGATGATGATGACCAGGGCGAAGAAAACGCCTCGCCCGACCTGCTGACAAGAGCGGATAACGGTGGCGGTGGTATCCCTGCGGTCCTCCTCGCTCCCTTCGGAAAGATGACGATAACCGTTTTCCACCATGACGATGGCGGCGTCCACCACAACCCCGATGGACAGGGCGATGCCTCCCAGGGACATGACGTTGGAGGTGAGCTGCAAAAAGTACATTGGAATGAACGAGATCACCACGGCGATCGGCAGACCGATGATCGGCACGAGGGCGGAGCGGAAATGCAGGAGAAAGACGATGACCACCAGGCTGACCACCACGATTTCTTCGATGAGCGTCCTCTGCAGGTTTTCGATGGACAGGTGGATCAGTTCGGAACGGTCGTAGGTCGGGACGATCTTGACGCCCTCCGGCAGGCCCGGTGAAATTTCCGCGATCTTGGCCTTGACGGCGTTGATCACATTGAGGGCATTCTCGCCGTAGCGCATGACCACGATGCCGCCGGCCACCTCCCCCTGTCCGTCCAGCTCAATGATGCCGCGGCGGATATCGGGCCCGAAGGCGACGTTGGCTATGTCGCGCAGCAGCACCGGCGTCCCGGCCTTGCTGCCCACCACGATCGACTGGATGTCCGCCGGCGACTTGATATAGCCCCGGCCGCGCACCATGTATTCCCGGCCCGACATCTCTATCAGGCGGCCTTCCACGTCGTTGTTGGACATCTTGATGCGGTCCATCACCTCGCGGATGGACAGCCCGTAAGCCGACAGGCTATTGGGGTCGATGTTGACCTGGTACTGCTTGACGAAACCGCCCACGCTGGCAACCTCGGCCACCCCCTCGACGCTCGCCAGGGCGTAGCGGATGTACCAGTCCTGCAGGGTGCGCAAAAAAGCGAGATCATGCTTGCCGCTTTCATCCACCAGGGCGTAAGTGAACACCCAGCCTACGCCCGTTGCGTCCGGACCGAGCACGGGCGCCGCCCCCCCTGGCAGTCGCCCCGATATCTGCTGCAGGTACTCCAGCACGCGCGACCGCGCCCAGTAGATGTCGGTTCCGTCTTCGAAGATGGCGTAGACGTAGGAAAAGCCGAAATCCGAAAACCCGCGCACGGTCTTGACCCGGGGGGCCGAGATGAGGGCGGTGACGATGGGATAGGTGACCTGATCCTCGATCAGGTCCGGGCTGCGGCCTTCCCACGGTGTGTAGACGATGACCTGCACATCGGAAATGTCCGGCAAGGCGTCGAGGGGGATGTGCTGCAGCGCGTACACGCCGCCCAGGGTCAGCAGCAGCACTGCCGCGAACACCAGGAAACGATTCCGGGCGCAGCTGGCGATGATTTTCTCGATCATGTTCGCGTCCTTTGGCTTGCGCGGAGAGGAACTGCCCAATCGGCGACCCTGCAAGAGACCTTCGTTCTACATGCCCATGCCGCCGACGGCCTCTTTGAGCTTGGATTCCGAGTCGATGAGGAAGTTGGCGCTGGTGACCACCCGCTCCCCGGCCTTGAGGCCGTCGAGGACTTCAAAGACGTCGCCCGCCTTCGCCCCCAGCCGGACTTCGCGCGGCTCGAAATAGCCGGAACCCCGGTCGACGATGACCACCTTGCGGACCCCGGTGTCGATGACCGCGCCCTCCGGCACCGCCAGTTTGTCGCCGAGGCGCACGGTGATCTCCACGTCGGCGAACATTCCCGGCTTGAGCTTGCCGTGGGGGTTGGCGAACTCATACCTCACCTTGGCGGTCCGGGTCTGAGCGTCCATGTAAGGGTAAATGTATATGGCTTTGCCGGTGAAGGTTTCGCCGGGGTAGTAGGACATCTGGATGGCCGCCTGCTGCCCCACGCGGATGGCCGACAGCTCGGATTCGTAGATGTCGGCGATGAGCCAGACGACCGAGAGATCGGCGATCTTGTAAAGCGCCATCCCGGCATCCACAAACTGGCCCTTGTTGACCATTTTCTCAAGCACGTGGCCCGTGAAAGGGCTGTAAAGCGTCAGGGTCTTTTTCGGCTCGCGGTTTTCCTCGAGCGCCTTGATCTGGGCATCGCTGATGTCCCAGAGCTTCAGGCGCCGGCGTGCGGATTCGGCCAGCAGGTTGCCGCCCTCGGTCACTTCGGAAAACGGGCTTTTCGACCAGTCCTGCCTGGCCTTGAGGGCCAGGAGGTATTCTTCCTGGGTGGAGACGAGCTCCGGGCTGTAGATGGTGAGCAGCGGCGCCCCCTTGCGGACGAACTGCCCCGTGAAATCCACGTAGAGCTCCTCGATCCAGCCGCTGATTTTGGGCGAAACGATGCCGATGCGCTTTTCGTCGTAGTCGATCCGGCCCACGGTGCGGATGACTTTCGTAAGCGCGCGCTTCTCCACCGTCCCGAAGCGCACCCCGATGAGCTGCTGGCGTTCCGGAGAGATCTGAACGGTGCCCGGAGCGATCTCCTGGACCTTGCCCTCCTTCCGGATGGACTCCATGGTGAGCCCCTTCAGTTCATCGAGGTCGTCCGCCTTCTGCGCCGCCGGGGGAGCACTCGCGCCGTGACCGGGCGGGTGCTGGGCCTGGCCGGACGCAGCCCCGGCCGCCAGCGCGGCCAGCAGCAGGATGGCCCCCACCAGGCGATTCATCTCAGCACCTCCCGGGAGAATGTCGTCCCCACGGCGGCCTCCAAGGCCGCCAGGCTCTTCTCGTACTCGGTCAAGGCGTCGTGGTAGTCCAGCTCGTAGCGGTAAAGGCGCATGCGGCTGTCGAGCAGCGTCATGAAGTCGGCCTTGTTGACCATGTAGGCGCTCAGGGCGGTGTCGATCTGCAGCCGGGACTGGGGGATGATCCCCGTGCGGTAGAGCTCGATCTTGCGCTCCAGGCGCTGGGCCATCGACCCCATGTCGGCGATCATGTAAAATATTTCGTTTTGGGCGCCGTCGAACTTGGCCTGGGAGGAGCGGACCTCCGCGTAAGCCTCCGCCACCTTGCGCTCCTGCTTGGACTTGTAGAAAATGGGCAGGTTCATTTCGACCATGCCGGTGACCATGTCCAGGCGGTCATCCCGCTGGCCGTAGGCAAACTTCAGACTGAAGTCCGGGAAATAATCCCGCCGCGCCAAATCGACGCTCTTGCCCCGGGCGGCGATGTCCTGCTTCAAGGCCCTGAGCATGGGGTTA
>Ga0316600_10000357_pt1 | contig 22994 bp, 18 predicted proteins | sample OWC_soil_day5_CT_FD_207652 | JGI IMG/M metagenome (GOLD analysis project Ga0316600, IMG submission 207652) | Wetland soil microbial communities from Old Woman Creek delta, Ohio, United States - OWC_soil_day5_CT | ecosystem: Environmental > Terrestrial > Soil > Wetlands | place: USA: Ohio... | reverse complement strand
CGGCCCCAGTCTTCCGCAGTTCGTCGAGCAGCGGCAGCATCTTCTTCTGCCAGATCTCCTCGGTGATCGGGCCGATCTGCTTGAAGCGGATCACGCCGTTCTTGTCGATGACGAAGGTTTCCGGCACGCCGTAGACGCCGTATTCGATGCCAATGCGGCCATCGATGTCCTTCACCGACAGGTCGTAGGGGTCACCCCACTGCGCCAGCCAGCCCTTGGCCGCATCCGGCTTGTCCTTGTAGTTGAGCCCGATGATCGGCACGGCCTTCCGCTTCGACAGTTCGACCAGCAGCGGGTGCTCCTGGCGGCAGGCCACGCACCATGAGGCCCAGACGTTCAGCAGCCAAACCTGTCCCTTCATGTCGGCCGGCGAGAACTTCGCCTCCGGCTGCGTCAACTGCGCCAGCGAAAACATCGGCGCCGGCTTGTCGATGAACGGCGACGGCACCTCGCGTGGATTGAGCCACAGCCCGCGCAGCAGGAACACCGCGACGATCAGGAAGACCGCGAGCGGCAGCAGGTAGATGAGAGCCTTGCGCATGACTAGAGCGCCGCCTGGGTGCCACGCACGGTTTCGTCGCGCCGCGCCAGCAGCCGGTAACGACGATCGAGCAGTGCCGTCAGGCCGCCGAGCGCCATCAGCACGCAGCCGCCCCAGACCCACGTGACGAACGGCTTGGAGTAGACGCGCACGCTCCAGGCGCCGTTGGCCACCGGTTCGCCGAGCGAAACGTAAATGTCGCCAATCACGCTCGAGTCGATCGCCGCCTCGGTCATCGGCATCTGCTGCACGTTGTAGATGCGCTTCTCCGGATAGAGGTGTTCGACGTACTTGCCATTCTTCGTCACCTCGACCGTGCCGCGCGCGCCCCTGAAGTTCGGGCCCTGCACTTCGCGCGTGCCCTCGAACTTGAAGCTGTAGTTTCCGACCGCGACCGAGTCCCCAATGTCCATCCTGACGTCGCGCTCGACCTCGTAGCCTTTGACCAGCGTGACGCCGATGATGAACACCGCGACGCCGAGGTGCGCGAGCTGCATGCCCCAGTAGGCCCGTCCCTGCCCGGCCAGCCGCGCCCAGAGTCCGCCCTTGATGTGCCGCACGCGCTCCTTGATGCCGACCGCGGCCGACGCGATGACCCAGAACGCGAGGAACAGGCCGAACGCGATCATCGGCGTCCAGCGACCCGCGATGAAGGGAACGATCAGCGCGGTCGCGAGGCTCACGCCCAGCGCCCACTTCAAGCGCACCGCGAGATCGGGCAGCTCGGCCTTCTTCCAGCGGGCGATCGGACCGATGCCCATCAGGAACACCAGCGGCGCCATGATCGGCACGAACACCGAGTCGAAGTACGGCGGGCCCACCGAGATCTTGCCGAGGTTGAGCGCGTCGAGGAACAGCGGATACAGCGTGCCCAGCAGCACCGAGGCACAGGCGACGGCCAGCAGCACGTTGTTCATCAACAGGAAGGACTCGCGCGACACGGTGTCGAACCTGCCGCCGAGGCCGACCTTCGGCGCCCGCCACGCGAAGAGCGCCAGCGAGCAGCCGATGACGATGACGAGGAAGCCGAGGATGAAGACACCGCGCTTCGGGTCGGTTGCAAACGCATGCACCGACGTCAGTACGCCCGAGCGCACGAGGAAGGTGCCGAGCAGCGACAGCGAAAACGTCGAGATCGCCAGCAGCACGGTCCAGCTCTTGAAGCTGCCGCGCTTCTCGGTGACCGCGAGCGAGTGGATCAGCGCAGTGCCGACCAGCCACGGCATGAACGACGCGTTCTCGACCGGATCCCAAAACCACCAGCCGCCCCAGCCGAGTTCGTAGTACGCCCACCAGCTGCCCAGCGCAATGCCGACGGTGAGGAAGCACCACGCCATCGTGGTCCACGGGCGCGACCAGCGCGCCCACGTCGCATCGAGCTTGCCGCCGAGCAGTGCCGCGATCGAGAAGGCGAACGCCACCGAGAAGCCTACGTAACCCATGTAGAGCATCGGCGGGTGGAACACCATGCCCGGGTCCTGCAGCAACGGGTTCAGGTCGCGGCCATCGGGCGCCGGTGGGAACAGTCGGTCGAACGGATCCGAGGTCGTCAGCATGAAGAGCAGAAAGCCGACCGACACCAGGCCCTGCACGCCGATCACCCGCGACAACATGTCATCCGGCATGTGCTTCGAGAAGGTCGCCACCGCGAGCGTCCACCACGACAGCATCAGCACCCACAGCAGCAGCGATCCTTCATGCGAGCCCCAGCTGGCGGCGATGCGGTACTGCAGCGGCAACTGCGAGTTCGAGTTCGTCGCAACGTTCAGCACCGAGAAGTCGTTGTTGATGAACGATGCCGCGAGGCACAGGTACGCGAACGTCACGAAGAACGCGGTGCCGCGAGCCGCAGGGCGCGCGACCGACATCCAGACGCGGTCGCCGCGCGCCGCGCCGGCGATCGGCAGCACGGCCTGCGCGATCGAGATCAGCAGCGCGAGGATCAGGGCAAAGTGGCCAATCTCGGGAATCACGGATTCACCTTCACGGTCTTCTGTGCCTTGTGGGCCTGCTCGACCGCGTGCGCGGCTTCGGGCGGCATGTAGTTTTCGTCGTGCTTGGCGAGCACCTCGTGCGCGCGGAACGTCCCGTCGGGTCCGAGCCGGCCCTGCGCGACGACGCCCTTGCCTTCCTTGAAGAGATCGGGAAGGATGCCCGAGTAGGTCACCGGGATCACCTTGGCGGTATCGGTGACGTTGAAGGTCACCGTCAGTCCGTCGCCGCCGCGCTTGAGGCTGCCTTGTTCCACCAGGCCGCCGATGCGGAACGCCTTGCCTTGCGGCACTTCCTTGTTGGCCACCTGCGTCGGGCTGTAGAAGAACACGAGGTTCTCCTGGAACGCCGACAGCACGAGGGCGGCGGCAATGCCGAGTCCGGCCAGTCCGCCCACGATCAATGCGATTCGCTTGTGTCTCGGTTTCATGCAGTACTCCGTGCGCGTGCGCTCTCGCGCTTCACCTCGTTATCGGCGGCGCGGCGACGCGACTTCAGTTGCCAGATCTCGATTGCGACCACGGCCACGACCATGGCGTACGAGCCCCAGACGTAGAGCCCGTAGCCACCCATCGACCAGAACGCGTCCCAGCCTCCCCAGGTCACTTGAGTCTCCCTTGCGCTGCAAGTTCCCGGACCCAGTCGGCGCGCTTCTCCCGTTCGAGGATTAGCGTGCGCACCCGGTACAGAACGGCCGCGATAGAGTACATCCAGAAGGCGAGCGCCATGATGAGCATTCCCCACAACATCGTCGTGGCCATCGACGAGCCCTTGACGCTCACCGAGGCACCCTGGTGCAGCGTGTTCCACCACTTCACCGAGAAGTAGATGATCGGCACATTGATGACGCCGATGATCGCCAGCACCGCTCCCGCCTTGTCAGCACGGCGCCGGTCGTCGATCGCGGCCTGCAGCGCGATGAAGCCGAGGTAGAGGAACAGCAGGATCAGTTCCGACGTCAGCCGTGCGTCCCAAACCCAGTAGGCGCCCCAGGTGGGCCGGCCCCACAGCGCGCCGGTCCACAGCGCGAGGAAGGTCATCAGCGCGCCGGTCGGCGCGATCGCGGTGGCCATCATCGATGACAGTCGCGTGTTGAACGCGAGCCCCATCGCCGCCCAGAACGCCATCACCACGTAAAGGAACATCGACATCCACGCGGCCGGCACGTGGATGAAGATGATCCGGTAGCTCTCGCCCTGCGTCGCGTCGGTCGGCGCCACGGCGAAGCTGATGTACAGGCCAATCAGCGTGAGGATCACGGCGAGCCCGATGAACCACGGGATCAGCCGTCCCGCCAGCGGAAAGAACGTCTGCGGCGAGGAGAACCAGAAGAGGTTGAAGCGCGGCGCGGTGGTTGTCGTCATCGTTTGGTCAGCCTGCGAGTGAGATGCCCGCCTACTCCACCGAGATCCGCAGCGCGATGCCGACGAGCCACGGCGTCAGCACCAGAGCGAACAGCAGGAAGGCCCCCAGGAGGAGGAGATACGCGGCGTAACCGACGCCGGATGCCGCTGCACCTACTGCGCCGGCCCCGAAGATCAGCACCGGGATGAAGAGCGGCAGGACGAGCAGCGATGTTAGCACTCCACCCCCGCGCAACCCGAGCGTCAGCGCCGCGCCAACGGCGCCGATCAGGCTCAATACCGGCGTGCCGAGCAGCAGCGAAACGATCATCACGCTGGTCTCTTCGATGCCGATGTCGAACGCAACGCCGAAGACGATCGACATCAATGTCAGCGGCAGCCCCGTGACCAGCCAGTGCGCGGCCGCCTTGCCCAGCACGATCAGCGTCAAGGGCTCGGACGAAAGCAGCATCTGCTCCAGCGTGCCATCGGCGAAATCGTTGGCGAACAGCCGCGGCAGCGAGAGGATCGCCGCCAGCAGCGCGGCGACCCAGACCACGCCCGGCGCGATCGACCGCAGCAGGTTGGGCTCGGGACCGATGCCGAGCGGCACGATCGTCACGACCACCACGAAGAAGAACAGCGTGTTGAGGACGTCGGCCTTCTGCCTCGCCGCGAGCAGCAGGTCGCGACGGATCACGTTGAGGAGGACGTTCAGCACGCAGCATCCTCGGCCTCGGCAACCGGCGCGGCAGTCGGACTGCCCAGGTCAACGCGCTTGCGACGCGCCGCATCCACCGGCACTTCCTGGTGCGTCGTCAGCACGACAGTGCCGCCATTCTCAATGTGGCGTGCAATCAACGCACTGAGGTGGGCGACGCCGCGCACGTCGAGCGCGGTGAACGGTTCATCGAGGATCCACAAGGGCACGGCCTCGCTGACGTAGAGCCGGGCCAGTGCCACGCGGCGGCGCTGCCCCTGCGACAGGAAGCGCGCCATCGTGTCCTCGAAACCGGCGAGCCCGACCGCATCGAGCGCCTGTGCCAGCTGCGCCTCAGTCGCTGATCGCCCGGCCACGCGCACCGAAACGCGCAGGTTCTCGCGCACCGTCAGGTCGTCCTTCACGCCGTTCAGGTGGCCGATGTAGGCGAGGTCCTTCCAGTACTCCTCGCGCAGCTTGCGGATGTTTCCACCCTTCCAGCGGATCTCGCCACCGGTGGGCTCCAGGAGCCCGCACATCATGCGCAACAGGCTGGTCTTGCCGGTACCGTTCGGCCCCGCAATGCGCAGCAGCGTGCCGTTTTCGGCAGAGAACGACAGGCCGGAAAAGAGCAGCCGCTCTCCGCGTTCACAGGTCAGGTCGACGGCCTCGATCATTGAAAGGACTGGCGCACTTCGTTGTTGCGGCGCGGAGAGTACGGGAGGGCGTCCAGCGTTACAAGTTGCGTTACAGGCGGATTGGAGCTAGGTCAACCCGCTGAATGCGGTGCGTCAAAAGACAAGGCCGCGCGGTGCGCGGCCTCGGTAGTAACCCTCGCCGGATCGGCATCGCCGCGTGCCGGCGATGCGCGCCGTCTACTTCAGGTAGTAGATGTAGCTCACGCCGATGTAACCGACGTTCTGGTCCGGCTGCAGGTACACGGTAGAGTTGTCGCTGTACAGGAACGGCGTTCCGCCGTACGCCCAGCCCCAGTCGTTGTAGGTGAGTTTCTGGTAGGCAACGTCGGCGCGGATCGTCGACCGTTCGCTGAATGCATACGTACCGAAGAGCCTCAGGTCCATGCGGCGGAATGTGACTTCCGGCAGTCCGCCGGACGCCGCGAGCAACGCTGCATTGCCGGCGCTGGTGCTCGGCCCGACCGACTGCGCATACGCGTCCTCGTTGCTGACCCACGCCAGCGAGCCGCCAAGGCGCATTTTCTCGCCCACCTTGCCATTGAAGCCGACGCCCGCGTTGAACGAGGTTTCGTCGAAGGCGAGGATGTAGCCACCGGGGCGCGCCTGGTTGATCTTCTGCGAGCCTGTCGAAAGGAAGCCGTTGAGGTTCCACGACTCCGACAGTGCGTAGTTCACGTCGAGCGAGTACAGGTCGAACTTCGATTCCTGCAACGAATACTCGCTCGGCAGGTTGTAGTCGTCGCGGCCGTAGTCGATCGCGAATTGCACGCTCAGTGCGTCGGTCGCCATCCAGTTGAGCAGCAGCCGGATGGCGTTGCGGTCGCGGTCAGCCATCGTCGGCATGTAAATGGCGTTCGGACCGAGCGTCGTCGTATCAGCCGAGACCAGTCCGACACCGCCGACTGCTGGCGCCAGCCAGTTCGAGCCGTCGCGGCTGCTGCCTGTGTACTTGATCCAGCCGCTGATTGATTCCGTCATGCTGCGTCCGACCTGCAGCCACCAGGTGGTTTCCTCGGTCTCGTCGCGCATCGCGCTGACACCGGTGTACGACGCTGTCGGTGTGAAGGTGCCACGGTCCACCGACGTCCAGCCGACCCCGGCCAGGCCCTGGACCGCCCACGGGAAGCGGTAGCTCGCCTCGAGCTTGGCGCTGTTGTTCTCGCGGGAGACTCTCTGGTTGGAGTAGCTTGTCGTGCCGACCTGGTTGTAGAGCACGACGGGCGTGTCGTCCGCGTTGTTCTGGTAGCGGTACTCGGCGTTGATCGACAGCTTGGCGATCGGGTTTGCAACAAGCCGGACCTGTGCCAGCGTGCTGGTGACTTCGCCATCGAGGCTGCCCACGCCCGCCGGCGCACCGGTGAGTCCCGCACTGGCGAATTCCTGGTTCTGCTTGCCCTGCGAATACGCGAGCTTGAAATTGGTGCGGATGATCGGCGAAAACGTGTACGCGCCGGTCAGGTCGAAGTAATTGAACTGGCTCTCGGGCGATGACGCGACGGACTGGCCCAGGTACGACTGCACCCCCGGCCCGGCCGGCAGCGGCGCTCCGATGGCGTTGTTCAGTGTCGACGGCACGCCGGGCGTCAGCGCGCCGTTGTTGTTTGAGAAGAACGACCCGTAGTAGCCGCCGCTGAGTTGCAGGCTCGAGCCGGCGTAGTTCAGCCGCGCCTCGACCTGCGTGTGGTTGTAGTCGATCGGCAGTGGGGTGTAGAGGACGCCGAAACCGGACTGCGAGCCAGGCGTGAAGCTGCAGCCGGACGACGCCGTCGACGGGCAGTTGTTGCCGATGCCGAACAACTGGTTGCCGGTCTTCTTCTCGCTGTTGACGCTGCCTTCGAGCTGGAACGTTCCACCGAGCCACTTCGATCCGAACACCCCGAGGGCCTGCCGCTTGGTTGACGGGTCATGGTCATACCCCGAGCCCGCGCCGCCGGTCAGATACGTTGCGGTGGGTGTCGTCGTTCCCAGTCCCGCTACGCCGCTGTTCACTGTGTACGGATTGACGCTCCACAACTCGCTATAGCTGCCGCCGAGCGTCCAGTTGCCCTGCCGCGACCAGAAAACACCGAGGTCCCGCGTCTGCAGCCCGAGGTTGCTGCCGGTGACGTCGAGCCAGGTGCCGGTCGAGGTGTCGAGCCGGCTGTAGTCGAAATTCAGGATGCCGTACGCATCCTGGTAGCGCATGCCGTTGTACTGGCCCCAGAAGGCGCGGTCCTTCGAGTCGCCGCTGACCCCGGCGACCCCCGCTTCCATCGAGGCAACGGTCTCGATCGGGCTCTTGGCCTCTTCCTTTTTCTCCTGCGCCTGCGCGCCGGCGAAGGCGGCGCAGACGGCCAGCGCCAGCGCGCTGCGGCTGAACTCGCGGACGGTTACTTGCTGCGTCATGGCGGACTCCGATGCTCAGCGGAACAGGTTGGCCGGCACGGGCGCGCGACTGGCCGGGTTGTTCGAGCCGTGAATCTGCGTGTGGCAGTTCAGGCAGCTGCGGCCCTGCCAGACATTGACCGTGTTGATACCGCCGGACAGAGGCGTCACGGCCGACACCGTCTGCGGTGGCACCGCCGGCGGGAACACGCCGGGCTGCCCGCCGACAGCACCCATGCCGCCCGCCGTGTGCGGCGTGTGGCACTGGTTGCAGAGGATCGGATCGCGCGAGTGCAGCATCGCATTGATGTTGCTGCCGTGCGGGTTGTGGCAGCTCGCGCAGTTGTCCTGCACCGGCTGGTGGTTCTGCACGAACGGGCCGCGCTTTTCGGCGTGGCACGTGTAGCAGGTCGTGTTGACAGTGTCGCGCTTTGCCAGCTTCGGACCCGCCGAGCCATGCACCGAGTGGCAGTCCGAGCAGGTGACCTTGCCTTCCTGCACCGGGTGCCGCCACGGTTTGTTGAGCGCGACGCGCACATCTTTGTGGCAGGTGAAGCACACCGATGGCTGCTCGGCCTTGTTGAAGAGCTTGTCCTTGTTGACGTGGATCGTGTGGCAGTTGGTGCAGGCGACGTCGGCCTGCGGATGCGCACTGCCGGCCCACAGCAGCATCTGCTTCGTGCTGGCCGTCGTGTGGCACGCCAGGCACGCCTCGCTCGCCGCAGCGCCGGTCACCGCATTCTTGCCCTTGAAGACCTGATCCGGCCTTTTCTCGGTGGGGTTGTCAGCGTGCTCGGAGCTTCCGCCATGGCAGCTGATGCACCCGAAGATGCGGGAGTCGGCCGCGACCGCATGGGGAGTACGGGCCATCTTCTCGTGGTCTGCCCCGTGACACATCAGGCATTTCGCCGACGGCCCCTCGGCTTCGGGCTCTGCCGCCCAGCCCGTTCCGACCCCACCGAGCAGGCCCAGACAGACTGCCAACAGCGTGCTTCTGATCCGCATTCGAACCCCCTCCAGTATTCCCTCTACGGATGGCATCCCGGCGCTGACCACACTTCCGCCGGACTGATCCGAGCCTTGCCTGATCTACTTTCTTGAGTGCACGACGTCCACGCCCTGCGGCTTGCCGACCGCATGGCAGTCGACGCAACTTTCCTGGATCTGGAACGACTGCGCCTGCGTTGCGGTGCCGAACGCCGCTCCGCCGCTGCCGACCACGTGGCTGATGGCCATCGTCGAGTCGTGGCAGGCCGTGCAGCTCGCCGACTGCGGCGTGATCACGAGCCAAGCCAGTGGATCGGTTCCTGCCTTCGAGGTTGCCGCGTCGATCGGTTTCGCGACCACGGACCCGACCGGGTTCGGATCGTTCTGCCACGAGTTGTTGATGTGGCAGCCGTTGCAGTTGAGGCCGACCTGCGGGTACCTCACTTCGGCGGCGTAGTTGGTAACGGCGCTGCCCGATGCACCGAGCGCGGTGCCCGCCGGCACGACGACGCCCGTCGACCAGGGCTGCAGCAGCGTGCCTGCGGGGGCCGAGACGCTGGACGAACTGCTGGCCGCGATCAGGCCGTCGAGCGTCAGAATGCCGCTCTTGTTGAACGCGCCGATCACGTTGTTGCCGTGCGTGAACGGGAAGGCGCGCCTGGACGTGCCGTGGATGCCGTGGATCATGCGCTTGAACGCGTAGTTTTCGCTCAACTGCTGCCCACTGGTCATCACCGTCGACGAGTAGCGGTTCTGGTCATGACAGAGCACGCAGGACTCGACGGTATGGCGGGCGCCACCATGGAAGGCATAGTCTTCCGTGTTGGAGCCCGTCGTCGTGCCGAGCGCGGCGTGGCAGACGCTGCACTTCTCGTTCGAGACGATCTGGCGCCGCGGATTCATCGCCCCGGTGATCACGACGTCGGCATAGGTGTTCTGCGCCACGACGTTGATCAGCGTCGTCGGTACGACCGGCGGGCGCGGGTCGAGGGCCGCCATCGCCTGCAACTCGGGTTCGATGATCTGCCCGATGCCGACGACGCGCGCCGTGCCCTGGGCGACTGAAGTGGCGGTATCCGCCGGAACCGGAATGTCGACGGTGTAGCGGTTGCTGCCGTCGTTCGTGCCCTTGTACAGGTACGCATTCGCTCCGCTGCCGCCGTTGTTGTACGACGTGAACTCGGTCACTGACAGCGGCTGCCCCACCATGCTCGGGTAGGCGAGATAGAAACGCAGGTTGCCGAACTGGGTCGTGCTGCTGCAGGCGAGCGTCGCTCCCGATCCGGTGCAATCCGGCGTGACAAGGTTCCACAGCGCGTTGGCGTGGGTCGGATCCGACACCGAGTACTTAACGGTGACCTTGCGCGCCGACGAATCGAAGGTCGCGCTCTCGATGTTGACTTTGTACTTCGCCGCGTGCTCCTCGGCCTGGTTCCAGTGCACACGGTCCGGAGAAATCGAGGTACCGACCCGATGGCACTCAGCGCAATCGCTGTTCGGAATATCAAGGGGCGTACCGCCCGGACCGACGATCACGAGCGCAAAGTCGACGTGATTTGTATAGAACGCCGTGCCCGGCGCGCTCGTGTGGCATGTCAGGCACGCTTCCTTGCTCGGCTTCGTCGCCCAGTAGCCTCCCTGCGGCGTCTGTGGATTGGCTTCGGTGTGGCACACGCGGCAGTTGCGCAGGTCCTGCGGGAATCCGACGTTCGAAAAATCGTGCTTGACGCTCTGGTAGCCCCAGATGACGTACGGGTAGTTGCCCAAGGTCGACGGGTCTGACAGCAACCGCCCGGAGTGGATCTTGTGCGTCATCGTCGACATCGTCAGCACGTTGCCGCTGTTGGCATCGGTGGTGCCGGGGTTGTGGCACATCACGCAGTACTGCACGTCGACGCGGCCGCCACCGTGCAGCGCCAGCTTCTCGTGGCAGGCGTTGCAGGAACTGACGTCCGCGATGACCTGCGTCTTGGCCGGGTCCGTGACCGCGACCGAATTGCCGTTCGCATCGAAGGTAACGTCGTAATACGGGTTGACGCGTATCACCTGACCGGCCGCGTTGGTGTAGCTCAGCTGGATCGCGATGCGATGCGTCAGGCCAGGCTCGAACACCACGCCCATGGTGCTGGCCGGATCAGTGATGTTGGTGCTGAAGGTGTAGGTGTAGTAGCCCTCAGGATGGTAGACAAGCTGGTTCGCCTGCCCGGCCGGCTTGGGATCGGTAGTCGCCTGCGGCGCCTGCGCCAGCACCGGAGTGCCACCCGGCCCGGAGCCGACGCTGTTGGAGCCGGTCGTCGTTTCGATGCGCGAGACGTAGCTCTGCCAGCGGTTGGGGTTGCCGCTCGTCCCGGGGATCAGCTTGGCGATCGCGAAGCTCATGTCGGTGAGCCGCAGACCCTGCCTGACCGCGCCGTTGGAAAACACCGTGAAATTGACCTCCGGCGTGCCGCGGACGACGACGGCCGGCACGCCGGCTGCCTGCAGCACCGAAAACGCCGACGAAGAATTGGTCGACGTATCGTTGGCAGGAATGGCGGCCGCCGCGCTGAGCACCGCGCCCAGCTGGCCGCTGGGAGGAGGAGGTGGTGGCGCTGCGCCCCCTCCGGTGGCCGGCGCCCCGCCGTCGTTACCGCCGCCGCAACCGGCGAGTCCCGCAAGTACGAGGGCCACCGCTCCCACCCACCTGATCGCACGCTTCATGGACGACTCCATCACTTCGTCGGCGCCGCCTTGCGCGGCTTTTGCAGTTCGACCTTGTGCTTGACAGCGTGGTACACGCCCTCGGGCAAGCCAGCCTTGGTCACGAGTTCGCCTTTGCTCTTGTAGGGACGGTGCGCGATGATTTTCTTCGCGTACTCATCGCTCACCGTCGGCAGCGTCTTCAGTTCCGCCAGGCTGGCGTTGTTCAGGTCGACTTTCTTGACTGGCGCGGCCGGCGTCTTGGCTGCGGGCTTGGTTCCGTGATCGGGTGGCATCGCCGCGGGCGGCATCTGTGCCGGTGTCTGCGCAGATGGAGCTGACGGCGCCGATGGCGCTGTGGAGGGCTTCGACGCGGATGCGTCCGCGGGAGCCTTCGGAGCCGCAGAAGGCTGCGCCTGCACTTTGGTTGATTCCGCTGCCGCCCATGCCCCGGAAACGAGCACGGTGACAAAGCAGCCCGCTACAACGCTTTTGTAACTCAATCCAGCCCCCGTTTTCCGCGCGTCCGTGAGTATGCAACCGATGCTGCCCGAAGGCGAATCCGGGCGCCTTGACTTACCTCCACAAAAGAAAACCCGGCAGTGTTGCCACCGCCGGGCTCGATGTGGTAGCGACCGGTGAGTACCCGGCCGCCATGTCACGCGACTACTTGTTATGCACCATCTTCGTGTCGGCGATTCTGCCGCTGGAGTGGCAGACCATGCACTGTTCGCTTGTCGCGGTCGCGCTGGGCGAATTGCTCGCCGTGGCGAATTGAGTGGTCCGCGCACGGTAGAACCGGCCACCGTTCGCCTCGAAGTGGCTGATCGCCAGCGCCGAGTCGTGGCAGCCGACGCACGCCGCCACCGTCGGCGACTGGATCAGCGTCCCATCAGCCGGAGGCGCCGTAGTTACGCCGGTGGCGACATCGTGCGTGAATCCGCTGCCGTAGGCCGTGCCCGCCGTGACGTACGGCGACAGTGAGAGTGTTCCTGGAAGCGTGGAGGCCATCGTCCCGGAAATGTACCGGTACTGACGCTTGTTGAGGCCATCGCTGCCCAGTCCGGCCGCGTCGGCCGAGGCACTGTTACTGAAGTCATACGACCCCGGTACATGGCACTGTTCGCAACGCGCGAGGACGCCCGGATACACGATTTCCCAGAAGCCTCCGCACTCATCGATCGTCGTCGCGGTGGTCGGGCATGTGGCATGCCATTTGTAGTCGACCGTTCGTTTGTCCGCGCCATGGATGCCGTGCATGATCTGGATCGAGTCGGCCGTCCAGCCACTGCTGTTGCGGTTCGGGGTGTGGCACCACGAGCAGGTTGTGCCGTCGTTACGCTGACCCGCATGGAACGCGTCCTCGGTGAACGTGCCCAGTTCCTGATGGCACTTATTGCAGCGCGCGTCCTCGACGATCGCCCGACGACCTGTGAAGCCGGCCGCAACCTTCTGGACGTTCGGGGCAATGACGATCAGGCCACCGTACGCGTTCGGCATTCCGGCCGTAAGCGGTGGAGTCCCCACCGTAGACATGGTGACTGGATACGCCGCCAGGTTGGTCTGCGTGAGCGGCAGCGAGGTCCGGGCGTTGTACGAATAGCCGAGGCCGCCCGTCAGCATGACTGCGTCGGGAGCAACCGTCGCGCCCGTCAGCGTCGCGGTGTACCACCCGCTCGCGTCAGGACCTGTCAGGTCCCCGGCGCTTGTTCCGGAATCGGTGCCATTCCACAGGCTGCGCAGGTACGACGAGGCCGAGACGTTGAAGTCCCCAGGCTTGGTAATGCCGTCCTGCGGCACTGCCCACACGAAATAGACGCTCGGCGCACCCATGAAGTTTGCCCAGATTTCCGGCTGACCCGTGGCGGGATTCGGCGCGGGCGGAAAGACCTGCAGCGGCGTCACTACCCCGTTTTGCTTCAGGCGGAACTTCATGACTGGATGGCGGGCACCGTCCAGCGAAACGCTGTCGATCTCGTACGCGACCTTGATCGCGCCGTCAGGCAGGCGGTTCTGGTTCGAGGCGATCCATCCGGCGTTGGTGTTGCTATTGGTGCCTCCGACGAGCAGTGAATGATTCGGATTCGGCGGCGTGACCGGCTTGTGCACCAGGTCCGGATCGCCACCAGCGCCCGGGTTGTGGCACGAAGAATTCAGGCAGGTTCCGTCAGTTGCGTTGTCCGGGTGTGCCTTGCCGAAGAAGCCCGTAGACGTTGTCAGCCCGGCTGCCTTGTCGGCCAGCGTCAGCCCCACACCGGTATCGAAGTTGATGCCGTCATGGCAGGAGCCACACGCGAGCCGGTTCGCTTCGGTCTTCCACAGCGCGGCCTGTGGCAGCGCCGTCCCGCCGGTCGACACGCCGGTCGAGTCATGGCACTTGTCGCAGTTGCGAATGTCCTGCGAATAGCCGCCGTCGAACAGCACGCCGCCGTAGTTGTAGCCCGTGTTCGTCATCACGGTGGCCACGTGGACCTTGTGGATGAAGTTCATGGCGGCGCCGACCGTGCGGCCATCGACCACGTACGTGCTGCCCGAGAACTTCCTCGTCGCTGCGTCGTACGTCGCTTCCGTCCGACCATAGCGGCGCTGGTCGGTGTGGCAAACCATGCAGTACTCGACGTTGTTGCGACTGCCACCGTGGAAGTCGAGAGAGGCGCCGTCCCCTCCTGGAAGTCCGCCCAGCGTGCTGTGGCAGGACTCGCAGTTGGAGTTCGCGACCATCTTCCGGTTCGCGCTCGCCGCCGGGGCTGCACCCGTCGCCGGCACGAAGTCGTAGATGACGTCGACCGGCTTCTGCAGGTTCACCGCAGGGGTGATCTGCACGCCGTTTGCCGTGTTGGTACCAGTACCCGGTGCCGCGCCTGAAATCTGGATCGTCAGGCGGTGCGTCGCGTTGGCGTTGTACGTCAGGTCACCGAGGTCGGCCTTGTTATTCGGTGCGGTCACGGTCATCGCATCGACCAGGGCCTTGATGCCCGGAACATCGCGGTAGAACGTGTACGTGTAGGTCCCGTTCCCGTTGTCGACGAGTTTTCCGGTGTTGTCGGTCGACGGACGCGTCGGCGCGGAAGGCGTGACCACACCGGTCGTTGCGTTTTTCGTCGGCACCGTCGTCACGATGTAGCTGACCCACTTGCTCGGCGTGCCGCCGGATCCGGGAACCAGTTTGGCCAGCGCGAACGCGAGGTTCGGGTAGCTGGCTACCGTGGCGGTTGCGCTCATCGACGTGCTGCCGAAGCCGATGACCGGGTTGCCCTGTTTCGTCGCGAGATTGAAGTTGACGACCGGCGGGCTGGCGATCGTCACGCTCGTGACGGTCCCGACCAGATCAAGTGCCGCGAACTCTGACGCCGACGTCGCCGGCGTAATGACGACGGCGGGCTCCCCTGAAGGTCCCGTAGGACCGGATGCTCCCGGAGGGCCGGCGGGTCCCGGCGTTCCTGCAGGACCCTGTGCCCCCGTCGCTCCCGGCGCTCCGGCCGCGCCGTCATCGCCGCCGCAACCGGCCAGGCCGAGAGCAAACGCGAACGCCGCCCCCAGCACAAATAGTGATTTCCTCATAGCCCCTCCTCCAATCAAGGACCAGCCCTGCACGTAGATCGCAACCGCTCCGTACCTTCTTGCTTCATTCAACCTTGGCGGGCACGGAACCAATCACTCCTGAACACTCACTTCGAAATCGTCGAGGTCCCACCCGCATCCCTGCGGCTTACCCCGTCTTGGGTAGGGATTGTTCCTATACGCAGCAACCCTTGTCTTGACCGTGCGCAAAGAACGGACGGCAATGACGCATTTGTTTTGTGAAGCTTGTTCAGGCACGAAGGGCGCAAAAAAGCTGGGATGACCGAAGGGGCGTTCGGCGATCGAGAAACGGGCCGGTGACAAGGTCGACGGCCTCCGGCCGACGCAGCGGCAATCCACCGGCGACTGCAGGTGGCCAGATCGTTTCCGGGGCCCTGAATTGTGGCCTTTGCGTCTGATCAAGGACTCGGTGCAAGATGTGCGTAGAAGCACTGCTTCAGGACGCCGTCGAATCCGCTCGGGTCGGGGCGAAACCAAGACTCAACCGAGGAGACAATCATGGGTCACTACACCCGTCGCGACGCCCTCGCGACCGTCGGCGCAATCGCCGCCACTGCAGCATTGCCACTGACAGCCCGGGCCCAGGCGCCCATCATCATCAAGTTCAGCCACGTCGTCGCGGTCGATACGCCGAAGGGCAAGGGCGCGGAGAAGTTCAAGGAACTGGCCGAGAAGCGCCTGCCGGGCAAGGTCAAGGTCGAGGTCTATCCGAACTCGACGCTGTACAAGGACGGCGAGGAAATGGAAGCGCTGTCGCTGGGCTCGGTGCAGTTGCTGGCGCCGTCGCTGGCCAAGTTCGGGCCGCTGGGCGCACGCGAGTTCGAGGTGTTCGACCTGCCCTACATCTTTGACAACTACGAAGAACTGCACAAGGTCACGGGTGGGGAGGCCGGCAAGGCGCTGTTCAAGAAGCTGGAGAGCAAGGGCATCACCGGCTTGGCGTACTGGGACAACGGCTTCAAGGTCATGAGCGCCAATACGCCGATCAAGCTGCCGGGCGACCTCAAGGGCAAGAAGATGCGAATCCAGTCATCGCAGGTGCTGTCCGCGCAGATGAAGGCACTTGGCGCACTGCCGCAAACGATGGCGTTCTCGGAGGTCTACCAGGCGCTGCAGACCGGCGTCGTCGACGGCACCGAGAATCCGCCGTCGAACCTGTACACGCAGAAGATGCACGAGGTGCAGAAGCACGTGGCGATGACCAACCATGGCTACCTGGGCTACGCGGTCATCACCAACAAGAAATTCTGGGACGGCCTGCCCCCGGACGTGCGCGCCGGTCTCGAGGCCGCGATGGCCGAGGCGACGGTCTATGCCAACCAGATCGCCAAGCAGGAAAACGAGGACGCGATCGCCAAGGTGAAGGCCTCCGGCAAGAGCGCGGTGTACACACCAACCGCCGAGGAGCGTGCCGCGTGGAAGAAGGCGCTGGTGCAGGTGCACAAGGACATGGAAAGCCGGATCGGCAAGGAGACGATCCAGGCCGTGTACAAGGAAACTGGTTTCAAGCCTGACTGATCAGCGCTAGAGTGCCGATGCCCGCCTCCTGGCGGGCATCTTTTATGTAAGTCCCGCGGCAAGACGGGAGGAGGAGACCCATGGTCAACCGAGTGCTCGACCACCTGGAGGAATGGCTCATCACCTTCCTCATCGGGGCGGCGACCGTCATCATCTTCGCCGCCGTCGTGCACCGCTACACGACCGGCCTGGCGACGGGCGCGTTCCAGGATGCGCTGCTCAAGATCGACATGTCGTGGGCTCAGGAGCTGTGCATCTTCATGTTCGTCTGGATGGCCAAGTTCGGCGCAGCCTACGGCGTGCGTACCGGCATCCACGTCGGCGTCGACGTGCTGATCAATGCGCTGAAACCGAACATCCGGGCCAAGTTCATCATCTTCGGTCTGCTAGGCGGCGCGCTCTTCACCTTCATCATCGGCTCGTTCGGCGCCCACTTCGTCTGGGAACTGATGCACACCGAACAGGTGTCGGCCGATCTCGAACTGCCGAAGTGGCTCGTCTACGCCTGCATCCCGCTAGGCTCGTACCTGATGTGTTACCGCTTCCTGCAGGTCTGCTGGGGCTTCATCAAGACCGGCCACCTGCCGCACGCGGACCATGGGCACGTCGAAGGACTGGACAAGGAGGCTGAATTCGAATGGGCGGCGATGCCCTCCGACCTGCATCCCAAGGATGACGACATGGCACCCCCGGGAGTGCGCAAATGAGCGGCATCATCATCTTTGCCCTACTGATTGCCCTGATGCTGACGGGCATGCCGATCTCGATTTCGCTCGGCCTGACCGTCCTGACGTTCCTGTTCACGATGACCGACGTGCCGCTGGAATCGGTGGCACTGAAGCTCTTCACCGGCATCGAGAAGTTCGAGATCATGGCGATCCCGTTCTTCATCCTGGCCGGGACGTTCCTGACGCACGGCGGCGTGGCCAAGCGGATGATTCGCTTCGCGACCGCGTTGGTGGGTCACTGGCACGGCGGCCTGGCGCTCGGCGGCGTGGTGGCTTGCGCCCTCTTCGCGGCCGTATCCGGCTCCTCACCCGCGACCGTCGTGGCGATCGGCTCGATCATCATTCCGGCGATGGTCAAGCAGGGTTACCCGAACAAGTTCGGTACCGGCGTCATTGCGACCTCCGGCGCACTCGGCATCCTGATTCCGCCGTCGATCGTGATGGTGATCTATGCGGTGTCGACCAACTCGTCGATCGGGCGGCTGTTCATCGCCGGCATCATCCCGGGCATCCTGCTCGCCCTGCTGTTGCTGTTCGTCACCTGGGCCGTCGCGAAGAAGCGCAACTACCCGCGGCTGAAGAAGGCAAGCTTCAAGGAGTTGCTGCTCGCCTTTCGCGAGAGCGTCTGGGGCCTGCTGCTGATCGTCGTGGTCATCGGCGGCATCTACACGGGCATCTTCACGCCCACCGAGGCGGCTGCGATGAGCGCGGCCTACGCGTTCTTCGTTTCGGTTTTCGTCTACAAGGATCTGACCCTGAAGCAGGTGCCCAAGGTCCTGCTCGACAGCGCCAACCTGTCGGCGATGATTCTGTACATCATCACCAATGCGGTGCTGTTCTCGTTCCTGCTGACGAGCGAGCAGATCCCGCAGAGCCTGGCCGCATGGATCAACGAGATGGGCCTGAGCCCATGGATGTTCCTCGTGGTGGTGAACGTCCTGCTGCTGATCGCCGGCAACTTCATGGAGCCGTCGTCGATCCTGCTGATCACCGCGCCTATCCTGTTCCCGGTCGCGATGAAGCTCGGCATCGACCCGATCCATCTCGGGGTCCTGATGACGGTCAACATGGAGATCGGCATGATCACGCCACCGGTGGGCCTGAATCTCTACGTCGCGTCCGGAATTTCGGGGATGGGGCTGACCGATACGACCAAGGCCGCCGCGCCGTGGATTCTGGTGATGGTCGCATTCCTGCTGCTGATCACCTACGTGCCGATCATCAGCCTGTGGCTGCCGAACCTGCTGATGGGCGCCTCGTAATCCCCTCGGCACTCGGCGTCGCGCGTTGAGCCCCCCTCCCCGTCTGCGACTGGCCGGGGTCGGCCCCGCGGTCAGCTCAACACCGCGGCCAGGTACGCGACGTACAAAAGCAGAAGCAGCACACCGCGCGCGCGGCCGATCGTGCCGTCGCGGCCCGGGAAGGTGAGCGCCACGGCAACCAACCCGAACGCCAGCGCGATGAGCACCCCGGTACGTGCCACAGCGATCGGGTGGATCATCGCGGCAACGGCAACGATGAAGAGCCCGTTGAAGAGGTTGCTGCCGAGGATCGTTCCGAGGCTGACCTCGTCATGCCCGCGCAGTTTGGCCATGATCGTCGTCGCGAGCTCGGGCACGGACGTGCCGACCGCCACGACCGTGGCGCCGATGACGAATTCCGGGAGGCCGTAGGACTGCGCGACACCGCGGGCGCCGGCCACGATCGGCGTCCCCGCCGCAATGAGCAGAGCCAGCCCGGCGCCGATCGCCATCACAGTGCGCACGCGATGGGTCGGTGCGCCCTCATCGACCGCGATGCGCCGCTGATGCCAGGCCTCACGGATGGCCATGATCAGCCAGCCGACGAATCCAGCGAGGAGCGCAGCTCCCTCAAGCCGCGAAATCTCGCCATCGGCCACGAGAACGGCGGTGACCAGAGGCACCGCCAGCGCCACCGGGAAGTCGCGCCGGATGCTGTCGCGCGGACTGCGAATCCCGGAAAGCGCGAGCGCAATCCCGAGGATCAGCGCGACGTTGACCACGTTGCTGCCGAGGGCGTCGCCCAGCGCGATCTCCGGTGTCCCGGCCACGGCCGAGCTGATGGACACGGACAACTCCGGGCTCGACGTCGCGAAAGCCGCCACCGTGACAGCGATGATCCCCGGAGAAACCCTGGCCCAGCGCGCAATGTCCACCGCACCCTGAACGAACAGTTCGCCACCGATCGCGGCGCACGCAATTCCGGCAAGCAGGAGCAGGTAGTTCTGCATCTTTCGAGCTTAGAAGGTCGGACGGTAGATTCGGCGCGGTCGGGATCGAACCGTATACTTTGGTCAAAGACTCCGTAGGCCGACCGAGACCCTCGGGAGCGACTTTTTCAAGGAGATAGTTCATGCACTTCCGCGCGTTTCGTTCGCTCGGCGTCCTCTGCGGCGCCGCCCTGCTCGCCTTCAGCCCGGCCGCCTCGGCGCAGCAGAAGTTCATCAACATCCTGACCGGTGGCCAGAGCGGCGTGTATTACCCGCTCGGTGTCGCACTGGGCCAGATCTACGGCAAGGCGATTCCAGACACGAAGTCCAGCGTGCAGGCGACCAAGGCTTCGGTCGAGAACCTGAACCTGGTACAGGCGGGTCGGGGCGAAATCGCGTTCACGCTCGGTGACGCGCTGTCAGACGCATGGAAAGGCGAGGAAGACGCCGGCTTCAAGACACCGCTCAAGGGCCTGCGCACGGTCGCGGGCATCTACCCGAACTACATCCAGATCGTTGCCAGTGCCGAGTCGGGCATCAAGACGCTGGCTGACCTCAAGGGCAAGCGCATTTCAGTGGGTGCGCCGCGGTCCGGCACCGAACTGAACGCCCGAGCGATCCTCAAGGCGGCTGGCCTGACCTACAAGGACTTCGCCAAGGTCGAGTACCTGCCGTTCGGCGAATCGGTGGAGCTGATCAAGAACCGGCAACTCGACGTCACGCTGCAGTCGGCCGGTCTCGGCGTTGCCTCGATCCGCGACCTCGCCACCTCGGTGAAGATCACCGTGGTCTCGATTCCGCTCGAGGTGGTCTCGAAGATTGGCGATCCGGCTTACCTGCCCGCTTCCATTCCGGCGAACACCTACACTGGCCAGACCGATGCCGTCCCCACAGTGGCGGTTCGCAACTTCCTGGTCACCAGCGAAAGCGTTTCGGCCGATACCGTCTACGCCATGACGAAGGCGCTCTTTACCAACCTGGATCAGATGGCCGCCGCACACGCTGCCGCCAAGTCCATCACTGCGGCCGATGCGCCGAAGAACGTCCCGGTGCCGCTGCATCCGGGCGCCGAACGCTATTACCGCGAGGCCGGGCTTCTCAAGTAGGCCCACGACGACGACCGATCCGATGGCACAGCACTCGCTGTGCCATTTTCTTTTGCGGGGAATACTGCGATGACCCACGCGGTAGCCGATGCTGACGCCGATCTGCAACACGGGACGATTCACTTCACGAAGGCGGTTTTCGCGGTCGCGATCGCGTTCTCGACCTTCCAGGTCATCACCGCCGCGTTCAGCCCGATCTCCAGCACCGTGGTTCGCGCGGTGCACGTGGGGTTCCTGTTGCTGATGACCTTCCTGCTGATGCCACCCCTGAAGCAGCGCTGGATCGGCTGGCTCGTCGGTGGCGTGGGCTTTGTCGCCAGCTTCTACCACTGGATCTTCGAGGCGGAGCTGATCCAGCGTGCCGGCGAGTTGACCCAGTGGGACATGGTGATCGGCGTCATCACGATCGCCCTGGTTTTCGAGGCCGCGCGCCGGGTGATGGGCATAGCGCTGCCCCTGATCTGTGCAGCCTTCCTCGCCTACGGACTGTTCGGCCAATACCTGCCGGCGCCGCTCACCCATCGCGGGTACGGGCTCGACCAGGTCATCGGCCAGCTCGGCTTCGGCACCGAGGGCATCTACGGGACGCCGACCTATGTGTCGTCGTCCTACATCTTCCTGTTCATCCTGTTCGGTTCCTTCCTCGAACAGGCGGGGATGATCAAGCTCTTCACTGACTTTGCCCTGGGCCTGTTCGGCCACCGGCAGGGCGGGCCCGCCAAGGTCGCGGTCGTCTCGTCCGCACTGATGGGCACCATCAACGGCTCTGGCGTCGCCAACGTCGTCACGACCGGCCAGTTCACGATCCCGCTGATGAAGCGCTTCGGCTACAAGCCGGCCTTTGCCGGCGGCGTTGAAGCGACGTCGAGCATGGGCGGCCAGATCATGCCGCCGGTGATGGGTGCGGTCGCCTTCATCATGTCCGAGACGATCAACGTTCCATACGTCGACATCTGCAAGGCGGCCACGGTACCGGCGCTGCTGTATTTCCTGACAGCGTTCGTCATGGTCCACCTGGAGGCGGGCCGTGCCGGTCTGCGCGGCATTCCGAAGGAGGAGTGCCCGGATCCCTGGCGCGCGGTGACCGAGCGCTGGTACCTGGTATTGCCGCTGGCGATGCTGGTGTTCCTGCTGTTTTCCGGCTACACGCCGCTGTTTTCCGGCATGGTCTCGCTGGCGCTGACCGTGGTCCTGATCTTCGGCTTCACGCTGGCAGCACGGTTCGGCCCGATCGGCATCCGGATACTGTTCTGGATTTTCCTCGGCGTCGCCTGCTCGGCGTTCTTCAAGTTCGGCATCGGCGCCATCATGGTGCTGATCGCCGTGATGGCCATTGCGCTCTTCGCCGTGAAGGGTGGCCGCGCAACGCTGAAGGACGCGATCGAGGCGATGGCAAACGGCGCCCGGCACGCGCTGCCGGTCGGCGTGGCCTGTGCGCTCGTCGGCGTCATCATCGGCATCCTGACGCTCACCGGCGCGGCAACCAATTTCGCCGGCTACATCATTCAGATGGGCGAGAAGAGTCTGTTCCTCAGTCTGGCGCTGACCATGTTCGTCTGTCTCGTGCTCGGCATGGGCATCCCGACGATACCGAACTACATCATCACCAGTTCGCTCGCGGCGCCGGCCCTGCTCGAACTCGGCGTGCCGCTGATCGTCTCGCACATGTTCGTCTTCTATTTCGGGATCATGGCAGACCTCACCCCACCGGTCGCGCTGGCCGCCTTTGCGGCAGCACCCATTGCGCGCGAATCCGGCATGAAGATCGGCTTCCAGGCAATGCGGATCGCAATTGCCGGATTCATCATCCCGTATATGGCGGTCTATGCGCCGGCATTAATGCTGCAGGGCGACTACTCGTGGTTCGATCTTGGCTATGTCCTGTTCAAGGCCATCCTCGCCATCGTGCTGTGGGGCGGTGCTGCCATCGGCTTCTGGCTCGCTCCGTTGAACTGGCTCGAACGGGCCATCGCATTCACAGCGGCTGCGCTCATGGTGGCTGCAGTTCCGCTCACCGATGAAGTCGGCATCGCCAGTGCGGTGGCGCTGATCGTCTGGCATGTCGTGCGTGTTCGAGGCCTGAGGCGTCCGAAGCCACAGCTACCCGCCTCATGATCGCGGCGGCGCTCTGCATCAGCGTGGGCGCTCAGCTGGTATCGCTACCGACGAACGAATTCACCCTGCGATGGCAGCACACGGTCGAGAAGACACTCTGGGAGGAGGATTACGTCGTAGCAGCCGACTGGCTCCTGCTGACACGCGCACGCATCCGCGGCTCCGGCGCCGGCATGGAGCCTCCGGCCGATGCCGTGAAGGACGGGGATGCCTGGAGCTATCGGCCAGCCGATCGCTGGCGCCGCACCGTCGAACTTGCGCATTCGGAGTTCGGTGACGACTACGAACTGTGCATCCGGCAATCGTGCCGGCGCATCAGCGACATCATCGGCGGACGCGGAGTGACGACGCTGAAACCCTGCGCGGCAGCGTCAACGCCCTGAGGGACTCTGCTCCACGGAGCGAGCCTCC
>Ga0316600_10000352_pt1 | contig 23148 bp, 24 predicted proteins | sample OWC_soil_day5_CT_FD_207652 | JGI IMG/M metagenome (GOLD analysis project Ga0316600, IMG submission 207652) | Wetland soil microbial communities from Old Woman Creek delta, Ohio, United States - OWC_soil_day5_CT | ecosystem: Environmental > Terrestrial > Soil > Wetlands | place: USA: Ohio... | reverse complement strand
CGCTTCAGCTTCGGACCTCTCAGCACCTGGCGCTAACGCCCCAGCTTCAGCAGTCGATCCGCCTGTTGCAGTTGTCAACGCTCGAACTGCAACAGGAACTGGAACAGGTCGTCCGGGAAAATCCGTTACTCGAACGCCTTGATGACCCTTTGTCGCACTCGACCCGCTTGCTGGGCGATGGATCGATAGCACCCGCGGGATCTTCTCCGACAGAGCCTTCGCCGGCCCCGGCTTCTGACAATATGCCTTCTACAAGGGAAATTGACGCCGATGCGGCAGGCGGTGGAGAAACCGAACATGTCGACAGCAATACTCCCGAGTGGAGCTTCGACGATGCTCCGCGTACGCCCAAGGCGGCGGAAGACGACGATGGACGGCCTCAGATTGAAGCCCCCGACGAATCCTTGCGCGAACATCTTCTTGAACAGATGCGTCTTTCCATCAGCGCTCAGCGCAAACGTGCACTGGTGGAAGTTCTGATCGACGCCCTGGACGATCATGGTTACCTCACGGAATCCCTGGACGAGATTCTTACCTGGTTGCCGCCGGAAATCGATATCGGCATGGAAGAACTGGAGGAAGCGCTGGCAGTCCTGCAGGCTTTCGATCCCCCCGGAATCGGCGCACGCGATGTTGCCGAATGCCTGTCCATCCAGATCAAGCTTTTGCCCAAGGTTCCATTCGTGACGCGCAGAATGGCACTCAAGATTGTCGAACACCATCTCAATCTGTTCAGTCAGAAAGAGTTTTCCAAGCTGAAGAAAGTCCTGGATTGCGACGATGAAGATCTCCGCGATGCACAGGACGTCATTCGAAAATGCAATCCGCATCCCGGTTCGGCATTCGCCAACGATGAAGCAACGGCGGTCATCCCCGACGTCATCGTCAAACGTCAGGCAAGCGGATGGGAAGTGACGCTTAACCAGGATGTCATGCCGCGCCTGCGGATCAACGAAACGTATGCAAGCATATTGAAAAGCAACAGGGGCGAATCGGCCCTTGCCTCCGAACTCCAGGAAGCCAAGTGGCTGATTAGAAACGTGAAACAACGTTTCGATACGATATTGCGCGTATCCCAAGCCATTGTTGAACGGCAACGAAATTTCTTTTCGCATGGCGCCGTTGCGATGCGGCCTCTTGTTTTGCGTGAAATTGCTGATACACTAGGCTTACACGAAAGCACTATTTCGCGTGTTACAACCCAAAAATTCATGCTGACCCCGCATGGTATTTTTGAATTGAAGTACTTCTTTGGCAGTCATGTCGCCACAGAAGCCGGGGGTGAAGCTTCCTCGACGGCGATACGTGAACTGATCAAGCAACTGATAGGAGCGGAAGACCAGAGAAATCCCCTTTCCGATAGCAAGATTGCAGGCATGCTGGGAGAACAGGGTATGGTGATAGCACGCCGTACAGTCGCGAAATACCGCGAAGCCCTCAAGATTCCTCCCGCAAATCTGCGCAAGTCCCTGTAGTAATCAGCCGCTGCGTTGCCTGTGGCATGTGCGACAGCGCTCTTCTAGGTGACCGGCGGCATCACCAAGGAGAAACATATGAATCTCACCATCAGTGGACACCATGTAGAGGTAACTCCTTCGATCCGTGCATACGTGCAAAGCAAGCTGGACCGGATCAAGCGCAATTTTGAAAGCGTCATCGATATCACCGTCATACTGGCAGTGGACAATATCTCGGAAAAGGAAAAAAGACAGAGAGCCGAAATCAATATGAAACTGAGCGGAAAAACACTGCGTGCAGAAAGCGTGGCTCAGGATTTATACGCGGCAATCGACATCCTGGTCGACAAGCTCGACAGACAAATCATCAAACACAAGGAAAAAGTCAGGGAGCACAACCATGACTCGGTCAAGAAAATGCCGAGTCCGGAAATAGCCAAGGCAGCCTGACTGATACCCGTCAGCGGAGAAAAGGCGCAGGAGACTGCGCCTTTTTTATTTCAGGTTCAAAAAGCGCCCGTTCAGATATATTGCCGGGGAAAACCGACCTTCACCATGTTGAATATGGCCTGCGTATCAGGCTGGCATTGAAATAACGCATATCATCGGTCACTTCCTTGCCGATCCATTCTGGCCTGTCGAATGGCTGGTCTTCGGATTCCAGCTCGATTTCAGCCACGACCAACCCGGCATTGACGCCGAGGAACTCGTCGACTTCCCAGGTCAGTCCCTGCTGGGGGATGCGGTACCGGTACTTCTCGATAAGCGGCTGCTCGCACAGCCTTTCCAGCATACTGCGAGCATCGTCTAGCGGGATCGGGTACTCCCATTCGCTGCGGGTGGCCCCCTCCGTCCTGCCCTTGACAGTCAGCACGGCGCTGTCTCCTTCGATGCGCACCCTCACGACTCGCTCCGGATCGGACGACAGGTACCCCTGCCGCAGCAGCATCCTCTTCCCCATCTTCTTCCAGCTATCGTGTACAACCAGAAATTTGCGCTCGATTTCGATTCCCATCCGTTTTTTCCTATTTGATGAAGCGGCCCAAACCTTCTTATAGTGCGCCGGCACGCCTTGATCAAGCACAATTTGCCAGAACACCAATCCGATATGGTAATTGGACCACGAAGTTGACCAGAAAAACTTAAAAAAATACGTTCTCTCTGCTATAATTACAAATTCCTCGGGGCGTAGCGCAGTCTGGTAGCGTACTTGCATGGGGTGCAAGGGGTCGAGTGTTCGAATCACTCCGTCCCGACCAAGGATACAAAGGGTTACAGATGATCAGTCTGTAACCCTTTTTCTTTGCCATTCGAATTGGAAAACTTGTAGAGCGACCTGAATCCTGCAGAGGCAGCTCGGTCAAACATGATTTCGACAATATAAAACAGCAAAATTCAACGAAGGACTGGAATGGGTGAAGCCAAAAGGCGCAAGGCATTGGACGAGATGTACGGAATGGGAAAACTTCCGGAATCAGCACGGCCTTTCATTCGGACTATGCATGAAGCCGTGGAGCTCCAGGCACTCGTGGTTCGCCCTGGAAATACTATCAGGGAAGACCACCGATTCTTCCTTGATGGAACACTGATTGATGAGCCCGGCACTTACGAGATCAGCATTCCCGTGAAACTCTTTGATTTCAGCGAATATGCTTTCAGGGCATCAATTCAGGCGTTAGCCGGTTTTATGGGCGCTATCCGATTCGGAATGGTGATGCATTCGCCAGTGAGAAAAGGAGAAAATCTTTCTCCTGTCCCGGATACCGGAAGCGGCAATGCCATCATGATGCTTGCCTGCATTAGCGGCGCATGGCTCTACAACATGGTGGATGCCTGTGAAGAAAAGGCAAGTTCAATCCAGGAGATGGGGCATTGGCATCAGGCTGAAGCACAAAATCTAGCTTTGTCGGATCACGTGAGACAGTTTATGGCGGCCATTGAAGAGACCTTGAAAAACTCGGGCAAAATGCGCAATGATGCAAAAGCCGGAATGACGGCTCAATTCCTAAGAGATAATTATTGCGCGACCATAGGCACTGCCAGAAAATCACACGCCGGCGGCGAAGCGTCCATCAATTGATCGCCCAGGAACTTTCCTGAGCTCTCCTGTATTGGAACGATAGCATTGGCGTGTCATATAGGGCGGACGCAGCGAAAACGGACGTCAAGTCATCGGCAAACCGGGTTATTTCCGGCGTAAAGGATCGAGCAAGTGCCTGAGCGCATTGTGATCCAGCTCATACATCAATGCCAGCAGACGGCCAAGCTCGCCTGCCGGGAAGCCCTCCCGGGCAAACCAGCCTAGATAATGCCCGGGCAAATCGGCGATCAGGCGGCCCTTGTATTTCCCATATGGCATCTCGCGGATGACCAGAAGCTGTAACGGTTCATCGCTCATCATGGACGTCATGATACCGGCGCTATTGCGCTTGGCAAGTTGGCTCTGACTGCAGCAGACCATGTGGAATGGGAAATTGGGCCATATGGGGTATATCATGCTTTTCGTGATGCCTACTGGCGATGCGTCCGTTCCTTGGCACATCCGTTCCTTACCATGAAAAGTGCGGCATCCAGCTCATCCTTTACCAGTCAACACGTCAATCTTTTATTATCGAGACATGCACTACCCTACCGATCTCGCTGCTGCCGCAGCGATCCTGCTGGAACGCCGCCAGTTGGGCAAGCAGGGGCCGCGCCTGCCCGAATTATGCCGTCCAACCGATCTGAATGCGGCGCTGGAGATACAGACCGCCGTCAGCGCCCGGCTTGGCGATCGCATCGCCGCCTGGAAATGCGGCCTGCCTTCAGATGACCGCGTGATCATGGCGCCGATTTTTTCCAGCACGGTCCAGGCTGTTTCGCCATGCAGGGTACAGGTGCGTACCGACAAGGTACGAGCGGAGCCAGAGCTCGCTTTTATCCTGGCATACGATCTGCCCCCGCGTGAATTGCCCTATACGCCGGCTGAAGTCGATGCCTCGATCGCGCGCACCTGCCTTGCCCTGGAGCTGATCGACAGCCGTTTCAGCAACGAAGCCGAAGCCGACTTTCTCGAGCATCTCGCCGACGGCCTGTTCAACCAGGGCCTGTTCATCGGGCCCGAAGTGGATAATGACCAGGCAAGAACCGCCAGCGATATGCCGGTCCGGATCAGGCGTGCTTCTGGAGCGGTCGCCGAACTTGACGGCCACCATCCGGCCCATGATCCGCGCGCTCCGCTGTACTGGCTGGCAAACCATTTACGCAGCTTCGGACAAGGGCTGCAGGCGGGCCAGGCCGTGATTACCGGCTCGTATGCCGGATGCATCGACTTGCCGTTTGGGGAAAATATTGCCATTGAATATGGCGGCCTGGGGAGCTTGCCGGTCTGTTTTGCGCAGGAATAAAACACACCAGTAGCAGCGCAAATCTGGCGTACCAGGCAAATAGGGATGGTGGTTCGCTCTGGGTATGCCAACAGGTGCCGCGACAATAAGCACGGCCTGTCTCTTTTGTCATCGGCGTGTCATGATGGCTGCCTACAATCCGGGTTCTGTACCACGGATTGCCATTGATGAACCGGAAGAAAATTCTCCTGATAAGCGTATCCGCCGGCTCGGGACATGTGCGCGCCGCCGAAGCACTCCTTTCCCATGCCGCGACCATTCCGGTAACGGCTCTTCATCTGGATATGATGCAGTTCGTGACGCGCGGGCTGCGCAAGCTTTATTGCGATTTTTACATTTATCTCCTGAAGCATGCGCCAGCGTTCTGGAGCTACCTGTATCAAGTCACCAACGAGGCCAGCCCGGACAGCCGCGCGCATAAAGTGCGGCGCTGGGCGGAGCGCCTTGGCAGCAGGCCCCTGCTCCGCGAAATCGAACGATTCAAGCCCGACATCATCATTTGCACCCACTTCCTGCCGGCCGAGATTCTATCGAATATGGTCGCAGCCGGACGTTTAAGCTGTCCCGTCTGGGTACAGGTAACCGATTTCGACTTGCACCGGATGTGGGTGCATGAAAACGTCACCGGCTATTTTGCCCCTAACGAAGAAGTGGCATTCCGCATGCGCAACCACGGAATCGGGACCGGCAAGATCCAGGTCACCGGCATCCCCACCATGCCAGCATTTTCGCAAGCCCATGACCGTCAGGTTTGCGCCAGCCAGCTTGGGATTGACCCGCAGTTGATGACATTACTGCTGATGGGAGGCGGGGCAGGAATCGGCAGCCTGAGCGCCATTGCGCAGCGTCTGCTTGAACTGCCGGGAAATTTCCAGTTGATTGTCCTGGCCGGGAAGAATGCCGCCGAGCTGGGCACACTGCAAGAACTCGCCGCACATCATCCAGGCAGGCTGGTGCCGCACGGATATACGGACAAGGTCGATCTTCTGATGGCATGCTCCGATCTGGTCATCACCAAGCCGGGGGGGTTGACCACATCGGAATGCCTTGCCATGGGGCTGCCCATGATCGTCAATGCGCCGATTCCTGGCCAGGAAGAACACAATGCCAACTTCCTGCTTGAACAGGGTGCGGCACTGAAAGCGCTTGACCTGGAGACATTGGAATATCGAATCCGCCATTTGATGGCTCATCCGGCCAAATTGCAGGATATGCGCGCCAGGGCCAAGGCGCTCGGGCGCCCACAAGCGGCCTGCGACGTGCTCCATACCGTTCTCGGGACGGCAGGCTGACTCTCATGCAACCTCACTCATTCATGGAACTCATTCTGACATTGGGCGGCATTGCCGTTCTGGCCTATTTCTTTGCGCAGGTGGAAATTCATATCGAAGGTGAAGGCGGGTGGGCTGCGAACCTGCCGACCTGGCGCATCGAGGAACACTGGCTGCTTACCCTTTTCTGGGGCGGACGTCCCATGACCGGCTACCATGCCTGGGTATTTTCGTTCATCTGCCTTTTCTTCCATTTCCCCCTGGCATTCATGGCCCAATGGTCCTGGGAACTGGAAGCGCGAGTCCTCGCCTCCGCCATGATCTTCTGGATACTGGAAGACTTCCTCTGGTTCGTTCTCAATCCCGCCTATGGGCTGAAGCGTTTTCGTCGCGGAAACATCGCCTGGCACAAGCGCTGGCTATGGGGCGCCCCGATTGATTATTGGCTCTTTTCAGCCATCAGCGCGGCGCTGTTCTGGTATTCCTATTGATGCGGCATCCGCACAGCGGCGGGTTGCCGGCGACGTTAAACGGTAACGGTAACGTCCAGTTCCAGGGCGTGCCGTATCCGCTCGCACAACTCGCTGGACGTGCGCGAAATCACTTCGTCCGGCACATCGTATTTGGCAGTCAGCCGGTCGTAGTCTTCAAAGCCGTACGAGACCATGAACGGGTGCATACCCGAATAGACGGCGGCGTGGAAATCCCGGTGATCGTCTCCGCATACATAGGAACAAGCGGGATTGATATCGAAATGCTTGCGGGTCAGCCGGAACTGGGCGGTCTTTTTTTCGCTTAATGGCACATGGATCAGGAAATCAAGTTCGTTGACGTCAATGTCATGCCGTCGAAAAAGGTGGCGCAGCGTTTCCAGAGGATCGTTCGTGATGTTCCTTGTCACCATTCCGACGACCACATCGGGCGATTCGATCAGCGACTGAATGAGTTGCGCAATACCGGGATACAGGTGCGCTTCCGTCCGGTAAACCTCGGTCAGCGTGTCGACGATCTTGTCCCTGCCCTCTTTCAGGATATTTTTCCTGATGAAGGAAGGAAATTCCTTCAGTCCGCCCAGGTATTTGAAAAGGTGGTGCCGCTTCTGAAAGCTTTCCTCGTCGCCCAGCGTCAGGGCATGCCTCGAGAATGCTTCTTCAATCGCTGAATAGGCGTCGACTGTGGTTCCATCCGCATCCAAAATGACGAGCCGCTTGTGACTTTTATACACGATTCCGATATACCTTAGTGACACCGCCTGGTTTTCGCTGAAAACCACGTTGCGAGTTGGCTCAATCGTATAGCCCTTGTATGACAGCCATATGACAGACAGACGCATGCGACTATTTAAACGGCACGGATACATCGGAATGCCGGAGCCCGCCATACACAGATAAACTCCCGGATAAGTCACGGTTCTTTTCATGCAAGAACCATTCAGGCACGATGCACCGCTTAAGAGGATAATGGCGTATGATCAATACTATCTCTTTAGTCTCGTCGGCAGCAGAAAGCGCTGACAATCTCTCCTTCGACGACCTGCCTCTGTCTCCCGGCATGCAAGCGACGTTGAAGCAACTGAATTATGTGGCGATGACGCCGATTCAGGCGGCCAGCCTGCCGATCACTCTCGCCGGGCATGACCTGATCGCACAAGCGAAGACCGGCAGCGGCAAGACGGCCGCATTTGCCCTGCCCTTGCTCACCAAGCTGAATCCGCGCCGTTTTGCCGTGCAATCCCTGGTATTGTGTCCGACGCGCGAACTGGCCGATCAGGTCACGCAAGAAATCCGCCGTCTGGCCAGATCCCAGGAAAACATCAAGATCATTACTCTTTGCGGCGGCACGACCATGCGTCCCCAGATATCCAGCCTGGAGCATGGTTCGCACATTGTTGTCGGCACGCCCGGCCGCATCCTGGATCATCTGGAACGCGGCACACTGAAGCTGGATGCTCTCAATACGCTGGTGCTGGACGAGGCCGACCGTATGCTGGACATGGGCTTCTACGACGATATTGCATTCATCGCGAAACAATGTCCGCCAAGGCTTCAGACCATGTTGTTTTCGGCAACCTATCCGGAAGGCATCTCCCGGCTGGCAAGCCAGTTCCTGCGCAATCCGAAGGAAGTGACACTGCAGGAACAGCATGACGACACCAAAATACGGCAGCGATTCTATGAAGTGAAACATGACGAACGCCTGCAGGCCGTAGGGACCCTGCTCAAGCATTATCGCCCGACCAGCACGCTGGCTTTCTGCAACACCAAGCAACAGTGCCGCGACTTGCTGAACGTGCTGCGTTCACAGGGGTTTTATGTGCTGACCTTGAATGGCGACATGGAGCAGCACGACCGCGACCAAGTGTTGATCCAGTTCGCCAATCGCAGTTGCTCGGTACTGGTGGCAACCGATGTCGCGGCACGCGGCCTGGATATCGAAAAACTCGAAGCCGTCATCAATGTCGATATCACGCCCGACCCGGAGGTCTACGTTCACCGGATTGGCCGTACAGGCCGTTCCGATGCGGACGGTTGGGCACTGAGTCTGTGCAGCCCGGCCGACAGGCGGCGTGTCACCAACATTGCGAAGATGATGGGAAGCGAACCGGAGTGGCACGGACTCGGCTCGCTGCAAAACGGCGACGATTCTCCACTGTTGCCACCGATGGCGACGCTCCAGATCCTGGGTGGACGTAAGGAGAAAATCCGTCCCGGCGACGTGCTGGGTGCGCTCACTGGGGATGCAGGCTTCACGCGTGAACAGATCGGCAAGATCACGATAACCGATCAGTCCGCCTATGTTGCCGTCGCTCGCAACATTGCACGCGATGCAGTTCGTAAATTATCTGCTGGCAAGGTCAAGGGTAAAACCGTGAAGGTGCGTGCGCTGTAGGATTTTTCAGCGCCGCAACTGGAGCCCATCAAATCGGTACCTTGCCCTGATCACCATCCATCGAACGAAATCCGCCACAGGCTTTTCACCGTTATCCGGCTCCAGCAAGAAAACCATCAATACGTTGACCTGAAGTCAGTCCCTTGGTTGAACCGGCTTCTCCAGTGCTTCAGATAGGAAGAAGCGATATCCGTGTTGTTCCAGATCACAATGACGTTTTCGCTGTTCTTTTTGGCGGCTGACTGGCTGTAGTTGAAACTGCCAGTCTGGACGTGTCTTTCGTCAGAGACGATATATTTATCGTGGTGGATCGCATAGGTTGCAATGGTCCTGGCCGGTATTCCTGCATTGACCAGAAGGTTCAACGCAGCAATGCTGGCCTTCGATTTGTTGCCTTTCTCGTCCACGACAACTTGTACATCGACTCCCCGTTTCTTCGCGTTGAGAAGTGCCCTAACGACAGTCGGCGACGTAAAGGAATAAGCCGCCAACCGGATGCTGCGCGTCGACGCATTGATGACCCTGATCACCAGCGCTTCACTGCCCGCCTCCGGCGAATAGGCGCTTTCGATGGCGGGCCCGGATGGCGCCTTGTCGGTGACGGTATGAACGTATTCGGAAAATCTGTCGGACAGTGTCGGGGTTTTACCCTTTGCCAATGCGCCGGAAGCGGCGAACAAGACGGCGATAATAAGGAGGATGCGTTTCATGGTGAGTTCGTCGGAGCGAATAAATTGCAGAATGAGGGTGCGATTTTTTCATTCAACGAACACTGCCCATCCGGCGAACTCGGCAGGAAATGCCACTTTAATCAAACTTGGCATTTCCTCACCGCAATGGTAATCATCCACTTACACAAATCAGTGCCCCCATGCTGATTTCATTCTCCTGCCGTTTTTCGCAATACGTCTCCGCATGCGTTCCCTATCATTTTTGAAAGAAACCGGAGGAAGGCATGGAACTCTTCATCGGAACCAGCGGATACCAGTACAAGGATTGGGAAAATGGTGTGTTCTATCCACGCGGGGTCAAGAACAGGCTCGCCTACCTGATGGAAAGGGTTAACGCTGTCGAGATCAACGCATCCTTCTACAACACGCCCAAACCAGAAACGGTTGCTCGCTGGGGCATGACCATGCCGCCTGGATCGCGCCTCGTCCTGAAGGCGCCCCGCTCGGTCAGCCACAGGCGGCGACTCAAGCTGGAAAGCGAAGGGAACGTGGCTCAGGGAAGGGATCTTCTGCTCTACTTCATCGAAGGCTGCCTCAGAATTCCCGAAGACAGGCGAGGTCCGGTGCTGGTCCAACTTCCCGAAAGCATGCCAATCAACCTGGAGCGACTGGACAGGGTGCTGGCGTTATTCCATGAATACCATCTCCGCGTGGCGCTCGAAATCCGGCACCGGACATGGCTGGTCGATGACACGTACACCCTGCTGTCACGGTACGGGGGCGCGCTGGTCGCAACTCACTGGAAGTTTTTCACTATTCCGCTGATGGCGCTCGCCGACTTCGTCTATGTGCGTTATCACGGGCCGGACCCAACTCGCCCTTACCACGGCAGCTATGCAGATACGCAGTTGAATGACGACTTGGAGGAGATAAAGAATACCGGCGTGCGGGAAGCCTATGTCTTCTTCAACAACGATTTTTATGGCCATGCTCCGCGCAATGCGATGGCCATGCTCGAACTGGCAAGGACAATGGCCGCAAAGGGGCAGTCTGCCCCAGAGAATGACGGCTTACCCGGCCGTGCTGGACGCCATGGTGCGGGCCCAAGCCACGATGCGCGGCGCATCCATGGCGCCCGACTGCCTGGCCACTTCATTCCCCCGACTGAACAGCATTAAGGTCGGAATGCTGCGGATGCCGTAGCGCCCGGCGAGCTGCTGCGCCTGCTCGGTATTCACCTTGATCAGTCGCATGTCCGGCTCCAGTTCATGAGCGGCTTTTTCAAAGCTCGGCGCCATCATTTGGCAGGGTCCGCACCAGGGGGCCCAGAAATCCACCAAGACGGGAATGTCGTTCCTGGACACATGCTGCAGGAACGTCGAGTTGTCGGCTTCCAGCGGGTGTTCGTCAAAGATCGTGTGCCTGCAACTGCCACATATCGGTCTGGCAGCAAGCTTGTCCTTCGGAAGACGGTTCACCGTATTGCAGTGCGGACAAACGACGTGCATGAACTCGGCCATGACGTTCTCCTTCTACGCTGATGACACATACGCCATACATTGAATTATTTCGCTGGCTGCTACGGCAAGGCCAACCCGGCTTAACCAGGAGGGAACCGCTCCTTTAGACCGCCCGGGCAAGCAAATGGAAATTGTCCCTGTGGCGCTTCTCTGTCTACGACTCGATATGCCCGAGCAAGGCGGCTCTGAAATAGGCATGCAGGATCGGCTCGTACTGGATGTCTACATCCCCCGCCAGCAACGGGCAGAAACTGGTGTACTGGGAACCGGGCCCATGCCTTGCAATTAACGTCGGCATACCATCCTGGCGTACCATGTACAGATCGACTTCGCCAAGCGTACCCAACGCAACCGCATTCTCAGCTTCGGCCTGGTAACGCGGACCGCCTGGTAGCCCGTAGTCCGATGGCCATGCAGTCTTGACCCGGCCGATGACAGTTTCGGTTCTCGGATTGAACATGATCTCCAGCCCTGTCAGCAGCATGCCCCACTCGCATTTGTAGACCTTTCGCATCGTATGACTACGAAAGAGGATATCGACGGCAGACTGCATCTGCACCAGGCTTTCGGCATCTGGCTCAAACTCGATTTCCTTGAACGGCAGAAGCCTTTGATGCACGGCCTCCACCACGCTCTCGACAGTTGCATCGATAACGGATATTGGCCGCTGCGTCTGCTCGGAAGCCATATCAGGCATCAGGTTGAATTTTTTCACTTGCTCGAGCCGGTACCGGAGGGTGGAAACCGGGTCGTGCGTTGCCACCTTGTCTCTTTCATAGGTTCCGACTGCCTTGATCAGCTCTTCGAAGTGCTGCCCTTCTGCCGAACCCGCATCGGGCTCGCGGGCAAAATAAGCATGCATTGCCTTTATCGCCTGCCTGTACTCATTGTCGGTATGGATCGGTTGCATGGTCACGATTTCCTCCCTTACTGGCGACGCTGCGCAGGGTTCGCCTTGATATCGAGATCATTGACGCCTTCATTTCTTCCTGCACGTTAGCAGATTCCATCCCAGTCTGGCTGCGGACATGATACGGACAGAAGCATGCCGCCGCTTAAACAAATCATATTCCTTCAGACATCCCCGTGAATGCAAAAGTTTTGCAGGAGATGAGCCGACCGAGCCAAAAAACGGTATTGGTCAAGGATGTAACGGAATGGCGAACCATGCCTGCGAAACCGTGGACTTGGAACATTCCTCCGTTATTGGCGAATGGGATTTTGGCGGGCTGAAGCGGCGCCGGACATGCACGCATTGAGAGTAATAGAGGAACGCGGCCCCGCCGAACCGGCAAACCCATGTGGGCGCGCTGACAACGTCCAGCGAACCGGGCGCATCGTTCAGCGGTTCCACTAGCGAAAGAGGCGGTTCGTTCCTTGTTGCAGAAAGCGCTATCTCGCCGTCGAATTCAATGATGACAGCATGCCAGTCAGTCGGCGACGAACGTCACCGTGACGACAACGACTACCGGAACGCGGGTTATCTTAGGGCGGTACCGACGGCATTGCCGGAAGATGTCCTGATTGAAGCTGCGCCAGCAGCAGCCCTCGGGCAGGCGCGGGCGAACACGCATGATTCCGCGACTACTTATCGTCTCCAGATTCGGTCAGTACCACGTTCACGTCCAGTATCTCCAGGTTGCCCTGGCGATCGAGCTTCAACTTGATATCCTCTGGCTTGACCTTCGTATACCTGGAGATAACCTCCATCAGCTCCTTGTGCAGGGCGGGCATGAAATCGGGGCCGGAACGATCGTTGCGCTCACGGGCAATAATGATCTGCAGACGCTCCTTGGCAGTACCAGCCGTCTTCGGTTTCCTATCAAAAAGAAATGAGAGCAGTGCCATGTTCATTTGCTCCCGAAGATGCGCCTGAGCAGACCGGGCTTCTCATAGTCTGTAAAGCGCAAGGGCACGTCTTCACCCATGAAGCGCGCAACGACGTCTTGATAGGCCTCGGATACGTCGCTGTCCTTGATATGGATGGCCGGGGTACCCTGGTTGGACGCGTGCAGAACGGATTCGGACTCCGGAATGATGCCGATCAGCGGAATGCGGAGAATTTCCTGGACGTCTGCGTGGGAAAGCATTTCACCCGCATCGACCCGTTTTGGCACATATCGCGTAATCAGCAGATGCTCCTTGACCGGATCGCCGCCGTTCAGCGCTCGGCGCGATTTCGCCTGGATGATGCCCAGGATACGGTCGGAGTCGCGTACCGATGACACTTCCGGGTTGGTGACGACGATAGCCTCGTCCGCAAAGGTCAGCGCCATGACTGCACCATGTTCGATGCCGGCAGGAGAATCGCAAACGATATATTTGAAATCCATGGCCGCCAGGTCGGTCAACACGCGTTCCACGCCCTCCTCCGTCAGCGCATCCTTGTCGCGCGTCTGGGAAGCAGGCAGGACAAAAAGGTTATCGCAGTGCTTGTCCTTGATCAGCGCCTGGTTGAGTGTGGCTTCCTGGTTGATGACGTTGATCAGGTCATAAACGACGCGGCGCTCACACCCCATGATCAGGTCGAGATTACGCAAGCCGACATCGAAATCAATGACGGCCGTCTTGTGGCCGCGCATGGCCAGGCCCGATGCAAAACTCGCGCTCGACGTGGTCTTGCCGACGCCGCCTTTCCCTGATGTAACAACGATTATCTTTGCCACAACTTGCTCCTTTTATAAAATTCCGGGCACGTCAGAAATGGTTCGGGCGTGTCCTTTGATTCACATCCTGTTTTTGCTACCTGGCATCCGGGTTGATTGGCAGCAAGTCGATCCGATTGCCGACCAGCCTGACCTGAGTCGGTTTTCCAACCGATGCGGACGGAAAACCGTCTTCGAACGTGTTATAGATGCCCGCAATCGAAACCAACTCCGCTTCCATGCTCAATGAAAAGATGCGAGCCTCGGCATTGCCGCTTGCACCAGCCAGAGCGCGCCCGCGCAACGGTGCGTAGACGTGGATGCTGCCGTCGGCAATGATTTCAGCCCCGTTATTGACGGCAGCCATGACAATCAGGTCTGCATCGCGCGCATAGATTCGCTGGCCGGCACGAACCGGCGTATCGATGATCATCGATACGCGCGGTTTTGGCGGGGTTTCTGCAGTAGGCGGCGTCGCCACAGCCGCAGATTCCTTGCTACTCGGTGTTTCCAATTCAGAGGCCGCCTCGCGTCGCGGCTTGGCGACAACATCGATACTCAGGCCATGTGCCAGGATATCCGCCTCCATCTCGGGCACGGCATTGCGTACAGCAACGGGATTAAGCCTGAAAGACTTGAAAAGGCTGGTCAGTATGGACCAATCGACAGACTTTCCTTGCGCAACGAGAGGCTCGACATCGATGACGGCGAAATCGTCCTCGAAATAATCTGTCACGCCAGCCGTCATTTCCTGAAGGGCCGAGCGTAACCGGTCGGGGTCGGAGTCGTGCAGAATGGCCGATACAGCCGGCACGGTCGAAATCTTGATTTCTAACGGTTTTGATGTCTGCTTTACTGTCATACAAACGATGAATGCATCAGGTTGAAAATGGTGTCTCTTACAAATCGGGTTGGCATGGATGCATTACCGTCTTTGATATGCAAACAGGCCGCCACACGGGCGACCTAAAAAACAAACCAGGAGAAAACCAGCTCGAATGTCGCAGCACTTCATCTTTTTGGCGAAGGCTGATCAAAAATTCAGCTTATTATAGCGTCGTTTGTGTCTGTATTTCGACACAGAAATGGGATGGAGTCAGGAAATTGTCCGTCCGAGGGATAACTTGCCAACAAAAGGGTTTTTTGAAGAAAGAGATACATGCTTTGCCCCCATCCGGGCGGCTGATGAAGTCTCTCGAGCAGAAAGCGCTCATGGATTGAACCCATACAAGGAAGCCTGCTCTCCGTCAACGGATGCTAAAACCGGCCAATGAGGTAGCGAATTCCGGAAAGATGCCACTCTCATTTCCATATCGACCCCGGCGGCATTTCAACGTATATGATTTTTCTTGCATGGATCAGTTGTGGCCGCTACCGCTCCCGGATGAATCGGACAAGGAAGTTCTTTCCATATACTCTATGTCCTGCAGGCCGCCCTCTCCTGCTCCTCCTTCTATCTCGCCGACGCACGTCCAGTCGTCAAGCACATCCTGTTCCTTGTTATTCCATAATCCCATTTTGGACCTCGCTTTTGGTGAGTGTGCTATTCATGGTCCCGCCCTCCGTTTGCGGCAGACAGGAAATCCGTTTGCGGCAGACAGGAAATCCGTTTCCTCCGACAACAAAGGATATGCAAGAACCGTGCACACCTTCTCCCGTCGAAACGAAAACATGAAAAACTCGAAAAAAGGAAGGAGAGCAGCCAACCTGGCAGCACCAAAGGATCGGAATCCGGGAACCCGGCTTCCGGACGGCTATACTATCAATCAATCCCGCAGAAAGAGCCTGACGCGAAGCCGGAGTTTCAGCAGGAAACGATTACCACCGGGCAAACAGGCTTGGCCTGATTTCCGGAAGCTTGGAGGGATCATAGCCGTCGGCCATGGCGAACTTGAATGACATCTGATTAGGAATGTCCGGCTCTGCCCTTTTTGAGAGCGAAACCTTCAAATGCGCACTTTCCAGGCGCGTCTTTTCACATTTGAGAGCGACCTGTTTCAGTGCAAGGGAACTGGTGGACAACGCCAGCCTGGCCGGGCAGCCAAGGGCTGTCAGTGCTCTTGCCAGTGTTTTTTCATCGTAACCGCGCGCGGCAAGATCGGAAGCCAAGTCGAGCAATTGGCCGAAAAACAGGTTTTCCGCTTCTTCCCATGAAATATCGGGAAGCGGCGGCAAAGTCTGCGGCTTGGCGGTCAGCCTAAAGCGTCTTGCCGCCAGATTCAGGCTTCGGTCGTAGACGGCACGCTCTTTTTGACTGGACAGGACCTTGAAGGCAGCAGCAATCCGCCTGAACATCTCATCCGCCTGCTGTTCACGCGCGGTGCGATGATCCGGATGCCATTTCATCGCTTGGCGGCGGAAGGCATTGCTAATTTCATCCGGAAGCGAATTCCCTGGAATGCCCAGTATGTTGTAGAGCGTCTCTTGTGCCATGGCAACCAACCCCTCCATTGTTTGGTCCGACCCGCTGCTTCACTCATCATCCCTGCCCGTTCTGCCGCTTCATCGAAACGATATGTCTCTGCATCAAGCCCATGATCTGGACGAGGGTTGACAGAGTCAGCCGCCCTACACAAGATGTATTATTCCGTGGGGACAACCGCCTCAACTATTTCCCGCAAAGCGGATGAAATTGTCGAGTCTGCCAAGCGCCAATGTCGTAAATCCATTGTTTCAGCAACAGATATTATCTAAAAGCAATTATCTGTAATGCATCACTAACATTTTGTTTCAATTTTCAGGCTGTTTTCCGACAGCCGGGCTGGAAAGTGTTGCGCGAGTACGGCAAAGCAGGCACGACAGGAAAAACGGATATGCTCCATTCATGGCGCGCAGATGTCCCGACCGGAGCACGGAATGAAAGGTATTTCGTGCGGAGAGTACACCATCTCTCCAGGAGAAAGCAGCGCCATACGGCGCTGCTGCTCGGTATAAAGCGCCTCACGCCTCAGCTTTTGCCTCGCCGCCAAGCGCGTCGACCAGATCGGCCAGCATGTTTCCGAGCTCCCCCGTCATCAGGGCAAAATCGGAATCGAATGTCTCGTCTTCCCCGGCCAGTGTCGAACTTGCATTCTCCTTGAGCACATCCAGGGGGGCCACGCGTTTGACGGCAAGGGGATCGGTCAGGACGAACGAGATGCGGTCACCCCAGGTCATGGCCAAGCGCACACACTCCTTGCCCGAGGCGATGTGGTGACGGACTTCGTCCGGCTCCAATGTATGCCGAATATACCTGACCGTCGCCTTGGTCTCGCCCACCGCGCGCAGTTCGGTATCCTGATCGACCGTGAATCCGCTTGGCGCTTCATTCTGAGCCAGCCAGTTCGTCATCGCCGCAGACGGCGGGATCGCCACCCTCAGGTTCCTGGCGGGCAATTGATCCACCGACTTGACCAGCAGACCGAAAATCTCGTCGGCCTTGGTCGGGCTGGCCGCATCCACGACCAGCCATCCTTTGATCGGGTCGATCCAGGCAAACGTGTTGCGCCGAATACGGAAAGCGCGAGGAAGAAGCTCGTCCACAACTTGCTCCTTGATTTCCCTCATCCGCTTTTTCCCCGGTTTGTAGCCTTGCTCCTCTTCTATCTGAAGCGATTTCTCCTTGACCGTCTGGTTGACGATGGAAGCGGGAAGGAGTTTTTTCTCCGTGCTGAACATGAGGAGCATCTGGCGATTGACTTCATGGACGAGTGCGTCATTGCCACGCGGGGAGGCCCATCCGCTACTTTGCATATCCATGCTTGTGCCGGGCTCGAAGACGTGAGACGCGAGACACTCTTCCAGACGGGAAGCCGTCATGTCCCAGTTGGTCGGCAGGCGGTAGATTTGCAGATTCCTGAACCACATAATTTGTCCAAAAAGACCATGATTGTACGCATCGGCGAGGGCGCGGTCAGGCAAATTTTGAAGGGGATGTATCTGGATACAACAGTTTCATAAGCGGATGAGATTCCACATCTCCACATTGCGGCATTGCCATCGAACCGGTCAATAGACAACACCTTGATCTTTCCGTAAGCTGTAAACCGATGAAGCGCATTTCCCGATATCAAGACGCGGAGCAGAAATGGATAAGCCGATTTCATACATGATGACAAAAATCGTGACCACGGTGAATATTGACGACACCCTGGAACGTGTCGAAGACGTGCTCAATTCACTTCACCTTTCGTCCGTTCCCGTAGTGGATGCGAAAGGCGATGTTTTCGGCATCATCAGCGCAACGGACCTGCTCCGTTTCCGTAAACAGGGCATGTCGAACCGTGCAGTCAGGGCCTGGGAAATGTGCACGTACAAGCCGATCAAGGTTGATCCGGAAACCCGCGCGCTTGATGTGGCGAAACTGATGGTCAAAAACCGGATTCACCACGTCATCGTCTGCCAGGGCGACTCAGTCCAGGGGTTCGTATCCACGTTCGACTTCGTGGGAAAGCTGGTCGGCGAGCAAAGCTGAATGCCGCAGAAGCAGGCGCCCGCAAGCGCCTGCAATAACCGGAATGGCTGGTTTTCCGCCGGTCGTTCTCTTACTTCAGAATCTGGAACAGATTGTTGAAATCATCGTTCCACACGCCCAGCCCCGGTATTTCCTCTATCGGCGTAATCTGAGGCGCAATGGCCGGGTTCGTGCGGAAAGAAGGATCGGCGGTCACCAGGAACCACTCGGTGGAATATCGGTCGCGGCTGGATGCGGGCTCCGTCAGCAGCATCCCGTCGACCCCCATGTGATCGGTTATCCGTTTCAGCACCGGAGCCAGCTTCAGGAACTTGTTACTGATGTGGAATGCAATGACGCCGTTCGGCTTCAGATGCTTCAGGTAGACAGCCATGGCCTGCGAGGTGGCCAGATGGACCGGAATGGAATCGCTGGAGAAGGCGTCGACGACTAGAAGATCGTAATTCTGCGGCGCTTCCAGTTCCATCATCAGCCTCGCATCACCTAAAACCTGCTCGATTCTGGCCTTGCTGCGCTTGAGGTAGCTGAATTCATTCTGCGCTACGTCGACGACATCGGGATTGATATCGTAAAAACGCATGAGGTCGCCCGGTCGCCCATAGACTGCAAGCGTGCCGGCACCCAGACCGACAATGCCGATGCGGCGATTGGGTCGGTTGCTGATCGCTTCGAGCGCCCTGCCGACACCTGACTCCGGGCGATAGTAGCTCGTCGGTTCATCGATATGCGCGGGGTCCATGTATTGCTCTCCATGGATGATCACTCCGTGGATGAGGCGCCGGATTCGCCCCTTGCCATCGTCCGAGTCCATTTCCCTGACGCTCAGGGTGCCATAGAAATTCCGCTTCATGACAATGGTGTCATGCGACATATATTCGTTATCCTGATAAACGTAGTAGCCGGCAAAACCGATTGCCGCCAAGGCAATGGCCGGAACGACCATCGGCATGCGTCGCACGACTGCCGCCGCAATAATCAGCGTCAGGATGAGCCCGATGCCGAATTCATAGCTGGCATTGAACACTTTGACAGCCACGATCCCGACGGCCAGGCCGCCCAATGCACCGCCAAGCGACATCATCAGATAAAAACGGGTCAGGTGTTCGGGTGCCGGCTTGCGCGCCGCCAGTTCGCCGTGGAAAAACATGCACACGATGAAAAGACCTGCCATGCTGATCGGAATTCCCAGCTTCATTTTCCCTTCAAGCATGGTCCAGGCCATTGCCATGACGGAAAGAACGAGAAGACCGATGAAATACTTTCGGCTATACCAGTTGCGTCCCTCGAAACAAAGAATGAACGTCACCAGATAGAGAGACAGGGGAATGATCCACAGGAACGGAACCGATGCCAGGTCATGGGTGATGTGGTTCGTGACCGCCAGCAGCATGAGCGATCCCATCGCCGAGAACAGCAGCCAGGTCAAGTGCTGGCGCAACGAGGGAACCGGCGTCGTAGCGGCGGGGGCGGCAATCGCCTCGGACCCGGTGGCGGCAGGAGCGGCCTTCTGACGCAGGCTCATCATGGCCGACGCAGCGCAGACGAGCGCGAACAGGACATAGCCGCCGCTCCAGGTCCAGGCCTGCGTGGCAGTCGTCACCCATGGCTCGATCAGAAACGGATAGGCCACCAGCGCCAACAGAGATGCCAGATTGGACAGCGCATACAGCCTGTATACGGTGCTCAGCGGATAGCCGCGCGCAAACCAGGCTTGCACGATCGGCCCGGTTGTCGACAGCAGAAAATACGGCAGACCGATCGTTACCGTCAGCAAGCCCAGAATGCGCCAACTCGGGTCATCGCCTCCAGCGGGCTTCCAGCCGACATCCGCCAGGATAGGCAGGCAAACGAGGCTGGCAGCCAGCAGCAATACGTGAATGATGACCTGCCGTTTTGCCGCAAGACGGCGCGTCGTCCAGTCTGCATAGGCGTAACCTGCAAAAAGGACGCACTGGAAAAAGACCAGGCAGGTGGTCCACACCGCCGCCGAACCGCCAAACCAGGGCAGAATCTGCTTCGCGATAATGGGCTGTACAAGGAATAACAGGAAGGCGCTGACAAATATGGTGAGTGCGTAGATAAGCATGGGTCGAATGGCGGCGACAACAGAAGTCGCCTGATGCGGATTGATAAATCCTGAAGAATGAGTTGAGTCGGATCTACAGGCAATATCTAGAACTTGGTTGCCAAATTCACCATTTTATCCCTCTGAGCCCGCTTTGCCGAACACAGCGCAGGGTTTCTTGCGACGAATGACCATATTGCGGTGATATGGCTGGATATTGTTGCAATTTTTCAATCATTTCACCTCAAGGCGACCATATTGCCGCCAGCTACATCCAGTCGGCTTCCGGGCGTTGTTCGCATGATCCGGCATGCTGCTTCGAAGAAGTCAGGCTGCCCTGTCTCTCGGTTTTCTTCAATTCGTATTCGACGTCCGTTTCACGATTGTTCGATATGACCCTTGTTCCACCTGTCCACCGATCCAGGCGGTAGGCCCCCCACTTCCCTTCGACGATCTTGATTTCGTAGCGCTGAATCCAAGCAAACAGCAGGCCGTAGAAAAGGACAATCAGGAGCACGACTTTTTTCCAGCTCATGTCCTCGCCGTCCAGTCTTATCGTTTTCCGTATCTTCTGCCACACGGACATGCCAGCCTCCGCAGATTCGCCACAATAGCATGATGATGAACACATCTTAGTGAACGTAAGGCAATAAATATCAACAAATGCGCAAATAATCGGCTATCGACAAAGGCGGTTTGCGGCCGCGCCGGACGAACATGAAAAGCTAGGGTAATATCATATGAGAAGTCGCCACCAGACTCGACAGGCAGCCTCACCCATGACTGTTTATGCCAGCTTCCAGTTCTATCAGTTCTATGCGGAACTCAATGCCTTTCTGGTGCCCTCAAACCGGCAACGTCCGGTTTTCCGCGCATGCCCGAAGGGAGCATCACTCAAGCACATGATCAAGGTATTCGGCATACCCCATACCGAGGTCGACCTGATCCTGGCAAACGAGGTATCGGCCGGATTCGAGCATCCAATCCGGAGCGGCGACCTGATTAGCGTCTATCCTTATTTTGGGATGCGGAATGTTTCTCCATTGCTGATGATCCCTTTCCGTCCGTTGCGTGGGGATCGCTTCATTGCCGATTTACACTTGGGCCGCCTGGCCGCTCAGTTGCGCATGCTCGGGTTCGATGTCCTGCACGACAATCATTATCCCGACAGGGAAATCGCGGGGATCTCGGCGGAAGAAAATCGCATCGTGCTGAGCAGGGACCGCAATCGCCTGATACACAAGAAAATCGAGCGGGGATGCTTTATTCATGCAATATCTCCTGACGAGCAAGTGCTGGAAATCATGAACCGGCTCGATTTGTCGCAAAACATCCGGCCGTTTACCTGCTGCCTGCGCTGCAACGGGCTGTTGCATGACGTCGATGCCTGCTCTGTCACAAACCGTGTCCCCCAACGCAGTAGACAGTACTACTCCCGCCCTCTTGAATGCAGCAACTGCAGGAATATCTATGGAGGGCTCGCATATGATTCGGATGCGCGAACGAGTAACTCAGATCATTGCAACAGTCGGGAAAGGAATCTCCCGATAAGTCGGTGAGCACACCCGTCCCTTCTGGGAGATAATTCGTTCTCCATCAGTTAGGGTGAATATGCGCGTACCTTTTATCGTGCTCGATTTCGAGACCACCGGCATGTCGCCTGGCAGCGGTGCCAGGGCGACTGAAATCGGAGCAGTCCTGGTCCAGGACGGACGGATAACGGATCGTTTCCAGAGCCTGATGAATGCCGGGGTCCGGATTCCCTTTTTCATCCAGCAGCTGACCGGCATCACCAATGCAATGATTGCCGATGCACCACCTTGCGACGACGTCATGCGTCGTTTCCATGCCTTCATTGGAGACAGGCCGCTGGTTGCGCATAATGCCGCCTTTGACAGAAAATTTCTCGATGCCGAATTTTCACGCGTCGGCCTCCACACCAGCCAGCCGATGATCTGTTCGATGCGCCTTGCGCGGCGCATCTTTCAGGACGCGCCCAACCACAAGCTGGGCACCCTCGTGAAATATGCGAATATCGAAACAGATGGCGTATTTCACCGCGCACTGGCCGACGCGGAAATGACTGCCCGGCTGATGCTGAAAATGACAGACCACCTGCGGCGCTCGCATGGTCTGAAGGAAATCGGCGTTGACCTTCTCCAACAACTGGAGTCGACCCCCAAGGCAAAGGCAGCAAGCAGGCTCCGCCTTTTGCATGGATGATTTTCAGGACATTCCGCTATCCCTCATTACTTATCCAGACGCAACGGATGCGGCGGGACCTTTCCGAACCGCCTTCCCAATCGCTCGTACTCGGATATGATCTGTGCGCCGAACAAAAGCAGGGTCGCCAGAATTTCCAGACTCAGCAAGACGGCAATTGCCGCCGTCAATGACCCGTAAACCTCGCCAATCTGCGACAACGTGGCAAAATACCAGACCAGCGCATGGCGGGTAATTTCCCACAGACTGGCTGCGGCAACGGCCCCAATCAGGGCATGACGCAATGACAATCGTCCTACCGGCATGACCAGATAGATGGAGGTCAGGACGAATATTTCTCCGGCAAGGCCAAGCAAATACAGAAGAACGCCCGACACCCCGCCCAACGACCAGCTGAAGCCAAGAAAAGCCAGGTTTTCCTCCCCGATCACCTGCAGGCTTCCGGCGACCAGCGTCGCCAGCAGAATACCGATTCCCAGGAAGAGGATATAGCAATAGGGAAGAATCGCCGAAACGAAAAAATGACGTCTTCGAATGGCAACGCGATGAAAAAAGATGACCGACATCG
>Ga0316600_10000347_pt1 | contig 23321 bp, 20 predicted proteins | sample OWC_soil_day5_CT_FD_207652 | JGI IMG/M metagenome (GOLD analysis project Ga0316600, IMG submission 207652) | Wetland soil microbial communities from Old Woman Creek delta, Ohio, United States - OWC_soil_day5_CT | ecosystem: Environmental > Terrestrial > Soil > Wetlands | place: USA: Ohio... | reverse complement strand
TTTTCTCTGTATCGTTCGCTAAATGAACTGCTTTTTCTATGTACTCAGTTTCATTATATGCAATACCTTCTTCAAACGATAAATTTTTTAATATGCTATAGCCAAAACGTGAAACATGTGAATCTCCCACCAGCGTTACCACCGGAGTTCCCATATAAAGTGCCTCAAAGGTAGTCGTTCCCCCAGAGCATGGATAGGTATCTAAAGCAATATCAATATCATTATATTCATCCATATAACTTGCACTAAAAGGTCGAAGCTCAAATTGCTCGTCTTTTAAACCAGCATTAAGTAGCCTATCTTTTACGAGCATTCTTCCATACTTATTAGAACATGCTTGTGCTTTTATCACGATCTTAGAATTAGGAACACGTTCTAATATTTTCACCCATAAAGCTAAAACTTCATCAGTAACTTTTTTAAACTTATTAAAGCTACCAAATGTTATATAATTATTCTTTTGCACTGGAGCCTCTTTACAAGGATACTGTTCACCAATATGCGTATAACAAAAATGTGTGTACGGCAAACGCAGCAATTTCTCCGAAAAATAAGAATCGTTCAATCCTTCTGGATCGCAGTAATGATCCGTAATAAAATAATCTACAGTGCCCAATCCTGTAGTATTGATATAGCCAATACCACTAAGTTGAATCGGCGCTGGTTTATAAGCCAAAACAGTTAAATTGTCATTGCCTGTATGACCAGCTAAATCAATCAAAATATCAATTTGATCTTCATAGATTAGTTTAGCTGTCTCTTCGTATTGCTTGTCTATAACATCTCGCCATTTAGTCACTAACGGCTTTAATATTTCCGTAACCTCATCTGGTTTTACTGCGTTAGAATAACAATACACTTCAAATTTTTCTTTATCATATTTTGACAATAATGCCATGGAAAAATAACTTACAGGATGCATACGAAAATCAGGAGAAATATAGCCAATTCTCAATTTCTTTTTATTTTCTCGCTCTCCATGTTTATAGGGTATAATATGCGACAAAAATTTATTATATTCTACATGCGCTAAAAATATATCTTTTTTCGATTGCGCTAGACTATGATTGAGCTCAAACAAATATGCACTATAGTAATTTTTCTTTCTATAATCGTCTGTTTCCAGTTCATAAGATTTTTTATGATATTCCATGCATTTATCGAGATCCTCTAGCTCCCAATAAATTTGGCCTAGTTTAGCGTAGATATTGCTCTGATACATTTTTTCTAGCGAAGCAAATTTTAGCTTAAACACTGTAGTAAAGATATTGATTATTTTTTCATAATACAACACATTATTGGGCTGTAAAAAATACGTCATACCTAATAAATAATACGCTCTTATGTGATCTGACTTTACCTCAATTGCTCTTTCAGCAAAACTCCTTGCCTTTTCGAGATTTTTTTCATTATAATATATCTCTGCTAAAACATATAAGACCTCATGATCATGTGGGTTAAGCTGTAAAACTTCCCCCCCCAGCTTAATCACCTGCTGATGCTGAGATTTTCTCCATACATCAAGTAGTTTTGTTTTCAGATTATTAATCTTATTTAAGATTTTTGCATTTAAAACTTTTTTAGGAATAACTTTATTATTTTTCTCTAAAAGCTTTTGCCACATTTCTTCATAACAGTTTTCTACCTCTGCAATGTATTGTATCCCATTCATAACTGGCGATTTTGTAATTGTTTCTCTTAAGGTTTTACGCAAATCATTCAATTTTTCCTGATTATGGGCAAGCTTCACCGCTTTTTCTATATATTCATTCTCATGAAATGCAATGCAGTCATCTAATCCAATATTTTTTAAAAGACTATAGCCAAATCTTGCTCCGTGACGTTTCCCTACTAATGTAATCACTGGCACTCCCATATACAAGGCTTCACAAGTCGTCCCACCACCTGGATAAGGAAAAGTATCCAAAGCAATATCTACATCGTTATATTGTTCTAAATAACCATCGCTCAGTGGTCTAAATTCCAAGTTTTCTTCATTAAAGCCAAGGTTAATTAATCTATTCTTGATTTTTTGACAAGCAAACCGACTAGCAAAAGGTTTGCTTTTTAATAATAGCTTAGAATTAGGCACTTTCGCTAATATATTTTTCCATAACAAAAGCATCGAATCTGTAACCTTACAAAAATTATTAAAGCTGCCGAATGTAATAAAACCATTTCTATTTACTGGAGGTGCAGCACATACAACGCTTTCCGTTCTCGCAGCATAGCAAAGATGACTACTTGGCAATCTAACAAGTTTTTCAACAAATAAATGATCATTTTTTCCTACAGGATCACAGTATTTATCGGTAAGAAAATAATCAACGGCTTTTAATCCAGTTGTATTAAAATAACCAATACCGCTTACTTGAATAGGTGCTGGTTTTCTAGCCAGAATCGGTAGACAATTATTACCCGTATGCCCTGCTAAATCGACTAAAATATCGATTTCGTCGTTATAAATAGTTTTTGCAGCTTGATCAAAATCCATCTGACTAATATCGCGCCATTCGGAAACTAGACCTTTTAATTGCTCCGTTACTTGATCTTCTGCACCTCTTGCATAACAAATCACATTATATCTATTTTTATTATAATTCGATAATAATTCACAGCAAAAAAATGCTACTATGTGATCCCTAAAATCAGCGGAAATATATCCAATGTTAATTTTTTCTTTTTCAATTCTTTTATCATGCAATAAGGGGCTTACATTTTTAAAAAACGCATCATATCTAGCGTGTGCAGCGAAAATTTCATTGTCGCTTTTATCATTGTTATAATGTGTAGATAATAAATACCTGCTATATTCCATTACTTTTTGGCATAAATTCTCGGTAACATCACTTGCCTTTAAAAAGTATGCACAACCATTTACTGTATCACCAAGATCATTATAGAGATTTCCCAATGAGCTATAAATAAAGGATTGTACATCCTTCGACAAATCGTTCTCATACATTAAAAATAAATTCTGAAAAACATCAATTGCTTTATCATATTCTAGGCGAAAACTATACGTTTTTGCCAAAACCAGATGACCCTCTATATAATCATTTTTTATTTCTAACATCTGATTAGATAAAGACAATGCTTTATCGTAATCACCAAACTCAATATAAGCTGCTGCTGCAATACACATTACCTCATACGCGTGATCATCTAAGGCTAAAGCTTTTTCTGCCCTTTCAATGACTTCTTGATATTTTTTAGCGTTATATAAAGTTTTTATTTCTTTTTTTATTTGGTCTACTTGTTCTTTTATATTTTTACTCATTTCAAATACCAATCCTTATCTCATTACTCAATCAACGATAAAAATAGCACTTCAGATCATTTTAAAATATCCATCATCTCTTTTTAAGAGATATAAAATAGGTGTATTATGTACACTCACTCATAAATTTGACAGCTTCTCGCAAAATAGCTTTATATCGTCTATATAGCTTTATATCTAGTTCATTTTTTAGTTCTGCTAAAGCTTTCAAAAAACCAACGGAATCTTTTAATAAACAGATTAAAGCTAGTTTATATTCATCCAAAGTTTCAATAAAATAACCAATTTCATAGGCTTCTTTAGTGATCTCAAACCATTCAATCCTACTTAAAAGCACTACATTTATTCCAGCTTGTTCTTGCCCTTGATGACTTCTAAATGAACTTAATGGTTCCGCAATATACACCATTTTACCTTTTGAGAGAAGTTCTAGCCACATAACCACATCTGAAATCACCTTATACCCACGACAATCTGCATTCCAATAATGATGTTCAAGTAAACTACGTCTAATCAATACCGTTGTCGGCTCGCCAATAAAATTAGCCATCGTCAAAAGCATCTTTTTACCAATTTCTCTTCCATTAAAACTTGTTGTTCTTTCACAGTCAAGTTTTAAAATTCGACTTTCTATTGCACTTCCTTCTGCATCAATCCACTGACGGCAAGAGGTAATCAAACTAACCTCATCATGTTCCAAATAAAGCTGCATCATAATTGCAATCTTATTGGGATCAAGGACATCATCATCCATTAACCAATTGATATATTCGCCCTTCACAATCTCTTTAAATACTTGGAAATTTTCCTCTTTCGTTTTAGCATCACGATTACGTAAATACGTTACCCTAGGATTGTCTAAATAAGGCTCCATAATATGGGCAGTCTCTTCGTTCGTACTATTATCGCAGACAATTACTTCTATATTACGATACGTTTGGTGAATTGCACTTTCAAAGGCAATTTTAAAATATTCTGGGCGATTATACGTAGGGATTAAAATACTTACCAACGGAAATACATAGCTAGAGTATTCATCTAAAAAAATATTGCGATACTTTTCATATTCCTGATCAAGACCTGAGTTTTTACAATCATGGATACACCAAGGTTCAATTTGATTAGGGATTGCTATTTGATATCCCCATTTTAAAAACTCTACACTTTGAGACATATCATAAAAATGCCAGCCAGCAAAAATATCTTCTCTCCAAAGTATATCATATTGGGTTATCATAATGACTCCATCAATTACAGTTGCATTTGCATAACTTTTTTCACAATGCATATAGCTACACTTAAGCATTTTACCTGAGGAATTTTCATAAACGCTTACATGCTGAGCTTGCATTTTACTCTTCCACCAATACGCATTTGTTGGCATTTTTTCTGTTCCCACAATGCCAAGCATCCCAATTTCTTTATGATTCTCAAAAATATTTAAAATATCAATAATAAAATTTTTATTTACAATAAAAATATCTTGGTGCAAATAAACTTTATATTTTGCATCGCTTTTTCTCATTGCTTGATTATACGCTTTTGTAATGCAATCCGCATCACGAATAGCAATGAAATCAATTTCAAAATTTTTAGGTACTACTAAATGTTTCATATACAAAATTGATTCTCGATACATTTCCTCATTATTTACACATGTAATAAAGCAGATTTTTTTATCATTCATTTATTCTTCAACACCTATTTCATTTATTAAAGCTTTTATCTTTTCATCTTCCCCTTTAAAATTTGTTAAAATTTTAAAGGCTCTTTTTTTATCTTGAACTAATATTAATATATATGCAAACGCATAAACAATTTCAGTATTTTGCGGATGAAGCTTATACATTGCAAGTAATAATTTTAAAGCTTCCTGAATCATATTTTCTTTATATAAAGCAGTGGAAATCAAAACAACAACTTTCGCAATTTTATAAATATCGCGATTCATAGTCTCTACAATCTGCGGTATATCACATTTTTTATAAATAATTTTTTGTATGATTAAAGATATATTTTCATTCGTATCAATATCATTTTCAATTCTGCGTAAAATAAATTTCAATCTATTAGCTGAAGAATCTTTGAAACTATTTTCTAAAACTTCTTCATCATCGATTAACTCTCTATTTTTTCTAAGATTCTGTGTTATATCCATACTATTATTTAAAGATGTTAAGCTATATTTGTATAGATCATCATACTTTTTCAAACTCAATAATTGATATGGTAATACAAAAGCATCTTCTATAGCAAATTGATTTTTTAAAATATTGGTATAATATAGATATACTCCATTTAATATAGTAGTATTTAGATTTTGCACCAAAAACTGAAGTTCTTCTTTCGTCCTCTTATAAATGGAATTGAGTAATTCAATGACTTGTACTACTGGATAATCCGCAATGATTTTATAAAACTGTTGAAATGCATATTCATTAAACTTATCTATGAGCAATACTTCACAAAAATAATTAAGAGCCTTTTCCGGCTCGTTTTTTAATAAAAACAGTCTGCCTAAATTGCAATACACCGCTACCTCTTTACCAGCAAAAACGCTCGCTACTTGTGTATTCGCTTTTGTTTTATAGACTTCTATCGCTTTCAAATAGTATTCCATTGCCTTAGCATATATTTTTTGATCAAATAAATAGTTTGCATATTGCGCATAAAAATCTGGCACATCAGAAAAAATCTTAATCGTTTCTTCAAACTCTTTTTTCATCTCATCCACAGGTGTATTGATTTGCGTTAAAGCATACAACATTTTTATATACACAATGCTTTCACTATCTAGAGATGTCCTTTTAGAATGGATATGTAATTTAGCATACTTTACAGTTTCTTCATAATCCTTTAAACCGTGATAGCAGTCACACAGATAACGATAATATTTTTCTTTCATCCCATGTTTCTTAATATCATTTAAAATAATTTCCAAATTTCTTTTTAATTTTTTTTCTACAATACTACTAGAATAGCCTGTATGATAAATCTTCAGATCCTCAGTTAATATAGTTATATTTAATTTATCTCTTTTTATATTGACTAATTCTTCATGAATGGCATTTTTGTATCTTATATATGGCGATTTACGGAAAATTCGGATCGCACCAAAACTATCTTTGAAGCGATTATTACAATCTGCATCAATATTAATGATCTGACACATAATCGCATCTACATCTTTTTCTTCTGCCAGTATTAAATAATCTTTTACTTTTCCTATACTTTCTTTAACAAAAAACTCATCTGCATCAAGAAAAATAATCCAATCTCCCTCTGCTTTTTCAATTGCGAAATTTTTAGCAGCAGCAAAATCATTTTCCCAAATAAAGTTATATACTTTCGCACCACAAGTTTTAGCAATTGCAATTGTGTTATCCGCAGACCCTGTATCAACAACGATCATTTCATCGACAATTGATTTCATACTATTTAAACATGGTACGATATTATGTTCTTCATTTTTCGTGATAACACAAGCAGAAATTCTCATGATTTCTCTACACTCCAAGCTAAAAATTCTTTTAAATCATTTTCTTGATAGCCAAAATTTGAGGCTTGTTTAAAATACTCAATACCTCGTTTATATTCTTCTAACTGATATGCACAACGCCCCATTTGGTAGTAAATATCTGCTAAATTTATATCTTGATAAGACTCTAACATATATTCATATAAGTTAAGTACTTGTAAAAAATATTTCTTTTCTTGTAAAATCTGCGCTATTTCTAAAACTCTTTCTGGTTTAAAATCCGGACATAATGCAGCATACTGAGTTAACACATGCTTTTCATCCGTAAGTAATAATTCTAATAATATATTTTTATACGTTGCAAAATCTTCTTCATTTAATTTTTCATCAGATAAGCCTTGATAGCGATAAATGATCCTTGTATATGCGATTGGTAAGAAGGCCTCTACCTGCTTTATTTTTTCTAGCTGATTTATCAATATTAAGGACAAAGTTAAAAACATAGCAGCTCTACTCTGCTCATATGTATACTGTTCTTTTTCATCATTTCGTGAAACTGCATCTAACTTATTACAATAATATTGATAAAGTTTTCCCTTTTGCATTGTGCCAATATGATCCACTAAAAATTTTAACTCATCTCGTCTCTGTATGTCATAAAGCATATTTAAAAAGCTTATAACATAAACAGCCTCTTGTTTATGAATAAGTTGAAATAATGCGCTAAATGCTTCTGGATAGTATTTATCTAAGGTTAATGTTTTTTGATAATATTCTAGTGCATCTTTGAAATTATTTTTCCGCTGATATAACAAGCCAAAAATTAAGTACACAAGTGGCAATTTATTTATAAATAAACTGGTTTCCACCTCATTGTAATTTTCATGTAATTTCATCGCTTTTGTCAATAAATCAAAAGCTTCTTCATACTCTTGACTATTATATTTCAATAAGGCATATTCGGCATAAAAATCTGGTAAGTTAGGGAATGACTCAATAGCTTTTAATAAGTAATATGCAATCTCACTTTTTTCAGCCTTCATTTTAACTAAAGAATTATAAATCACTCGATAGGAACGACTGGCATAAGAAATCTCTTTTTTCCCTGTTTCGATATCCATTTTTGCATACTTTACTGCATTCTTAAAATCCTCTAACCCATGATAAGCATCTGCCAAATAACGATACAAATCAACGTTTTCGGGGTTTTTATTCAATTCTTCTAATAAAATTTTCAAATTTCTTTGACATTTTAGCTTAATTCTCTGCTTTGAATATCCTGTATGATAAAGTAAAATATCCTTTTCATCAACCTGATATAACGCTTTTCTTTTTCCATCCAAAAAGCGTAACTCTTCATGTACTTTACCAAAAAAGCGCAGTTCTTTACAGTTCTTAAAAATACGCACCGCGTAAAAAGCATCTACCATTTTATTTTGATTATCAACATCAATGTTAATCATTTTAAGCAAATACGCATCACATTCTTGTGCATGCGCACCAACAACTTGTCTTACATTCTTAGCTGTTTCAGGTGAAAAATATTCATCCGCATCAAGAAATATAATCCAATCGCCAATTGCTTTTTCAATAGCAAAATTTTTTGTTATCGCAAAATCATCTTGCCAAATATAATCATAGACTTTTGCACCAAATGCTTTTGCTAACATAGCAGTATCATCCGTCGAGCCTGTATCAATAACAATAATCTCATCAACAATTTTTTGTAGACTTTGTAAACAAACCGGTAAATTTTCCGCCTCATTTTTTGCGATGATACATGCAGATATTTTCATTCTTTTTCCCCTCACATTATAATAATGATTAGTTGAGCATTCATACGAACGCTACATGAATACTCAACTAATCATTATATTAATAAAAAAGAGGATGGGCAATGCCATCCTCTTTTCCGCTCTTTTACAGCAAATTATTATTGTAACAAGCTTAATACGCCAGAACCGGATTGGTTCGCTTGTGCAAGCATTGCTTGAGCAGCTTGTTGAAGAACGCTGTTTTTGCTGTATTCAGTCATTTCTTTTGCCATATCAGCATCAGCAATTGTCGATTGAGCATCTGTTACATTTTCACTTGAAGTTGTCAAGTTTTCTGCAGTGTAATCTAAACGACTTTGTGCAGCACCAATTTTTGTTTGTTCGGATAATGCTCTTTGCAACGCAGAATCAAGCACATTAGCTGCAACATTTGCATTTTCCGTAGTTGTTACATTAAGGTTTTGCACTTTACCAGTAGAAGTATCTAGCCCCTGTAAGCCTAATGCTTGCGCTCCCATATCATCTAAAGAAACTTTAATTGTTTGGTTAGATTTCGTACCAACTTGTAAGCTTAATGAATCAGTTGCTGTCACTGAATCTTGTGCAGTAATTTTTTCACTGAATGCATCCAAGTAAGTATCTACAGATTTCTTTTCATTTCCTGAACTATCTGTTACACCAATGCTGAAACCGCCAATTGAATTAGTTACACCAGAGCCAGTAGCAGTAAGTGTAATTACGTCACTACCATCTGCTGTTGAAATCGTATTTCCGCCAGCATCTGTACCAATTGTACTAGTTGTATAGGAAGCACTACCAGCTGAAATTTTGCCTAGAACAGTACTCAACGTAGTACTACCAGTAACAGTAATTTTCGAAGTAACCGTTTTACCATTACTAACATAAGAAACTGTTATCTTATCACCAGAAACGATACCTAAACTGTTAGTATTGCGGTCACTTAAAGCAGTTAAAGCAGTAGATCCAGTAGTAGCTGTAGCTAATGAACTATTTACATAAGTAGAATTTGTTGCAGCACCTTTTGCTGTTAAAGAACCATTAATTAAGTACTTATCATTGAAAGTAACATTCGCATTGTCATTGATTTGGTCAATAGATTGATCCAATTCATCTTGAATTGCTTCTAAATCACTATCAGTGTTTGTACCATTTGCAGCACTAAGTACTTTCTCTTTAAGAGTTTTTAAGATTTCTACTGTGGAGTCAACAGCACCTGCTGCTGTACTAAGTAATGAAGAACCATTTTCAGTATTTTGGTTTGCTTGATCCAAAGAACGAATTTGCACTTTCATTCTTTCGGAAATTTGATACCCAGAAGCATCATCTGCTGCGCTTTGGATTTTCAAACCTGAAGATACTTTTGATAAACTACTGTTTAAAGCTGATGTGTTTTTGTTTAAAATGTTTAATGTGCTTAACGCCGATAAATTGTTTTTTACTACTAATCCTGATGACATAAAAATATTCCTCCCTGATTTTGCTTTTTTTTGCTTCCTGAACATCCTGCTCAGAAATCTATAAGCATAGTTACCGCCGATCGCTCGGTAACTATTTGCTTTTTAAAACTTCTCACTATTTATATCGTAAAAATTTTAAAAGACTTAAGTGTTTTTAAAAAATTTTTACAAAAAAATAAATTATTTTACATTTTTCCGTCGATACGCATACCACTCATTACCTGTCCCAGTGCTTCGTAAGAATGTCCAACATTATGATTCATGCGCGTACCATTTAGCCACTGCTGACCCATGATATGAATTGCCTTATTTAAAAATATAAGTTTTTTCAATAGTATTTGGCCTTCTTCTGACTTAATATAGGATTTTTCAGGCTCCTCAGCAATCATTTTATCAAACTGGTCACGTTGCTTTTGCAATTCTAAAAATTGATCTATATCATTTTTTTCAAGAAATTTTTTCATTTCATCGGTAAGCATTGAATATTTTTGCCAAAGTTGTTTTTCGTTGTATTTAGGCTTTTCTCTTATCATTTTGCAATACCAGCTGTACCAGATTGGATTGCGGCTTCAGCTTTATTGGCTTTATCTATTTTCATAACTTCATGCCAAGTATTGCGAAATTCCGTAATCAAATTTTTCGCTTCTTCCAGTTTAGTAACATCATTGCGTATATTACCTTCTACTAAACATTTTTTTATATAATCATATAGTGACATCCAAGTACTGGAGAAGTCATAGTCCATTTTTAACGTAACTTGAAATTCAGATATGATATTTTGTGTTTTAATGCAATAGGTATTTTTTTGTTCATAATTTTTTTCCTGCAATGCTTTGATTGCTTCACTGGTAAATTTAATTGCCCCATTATAAAGCATTAGTGTAAGCTCCGCTGGAGTTGCTGTCATAACCTGTTGCGTACGATAGGTTTCCGCACTCTTTGCAGCATTTTTATACATCATGATATCCCCTTTATCTCCTCAAAATGACTCGTTAACAAGATTAACTCCCTAACATACTCGTTAAAGTACTAACCTGCGATGAATAATTTGACATCGCTGTTTCCATTGCATTGTATTTATTATAATAATAATCCTCTTTATCATCTAGCCAATCTTGTAATGTTTCAAGATTATCTTGCATTGCATTTATTTTAATACCTAAAACGCTCGAAGTATCATCCGTATAAGAAGCCGATGTACCAGCTTGATCTTCAATAGTTCCCATACCATCTGTGGAAATATTATACAATCGATACGCAATCCCGTTATTATCATAGATTTGTTGGGTATAAGAACTCGTGCCTTTGGTATAGTTGCTCGTGCCCTTGGTTGAAAATAAATTATAAACACAATCTGGATCATCTGCGAGTGCTTTTTCTAAGGTATCTGTATCCAGTGAAATTTCGCCATAATCCGTATAATCCGAAGATGCGGTTATCCCAATACTTGCCAGACTTGTATAAGTGCCTGTTATACTATTGACTGTATCAGAAAGCGCACTACGCATAGCATCTGATATATTGGTAAGAATAGAATCATTTTTCAACAAACCCGATTTTGCTTTTTCATTCCATGCCGTTATATCATCGTCTGACATCTCTTCTTTTTCATCATCTGTTAATGCTTCATAATCACTATATTTGGCTTCATGCGTTGCGGTATTGATCGCATCCAGCACCTTGTTATAGGCATCTACAAACGATTGCACTTTTTCAACAATTGCATCGGTATCTACCGCTACTGTTAATTTTGCAGTCGAAGATGTAGTATCTGTGAGTGTATAGGTAACATTATTGATTGTATTTGTATTGGAACTCGTTGAATAACTTTTACCATCAACTGTGAATGTTGCATTTGTTCCCGCAACTCCAGCTGTAGCAAACAGTGCATCTTCATCTAAATCCGTAGAAGTCTTTTCTGTTGCTGAATCTGTCGCATAACCATATGATGCTAGATCAAGATTATTAAACATGGTTCTTGCGCTACTGCCGGAGTCTGCAGTAAGTACAATTTTATTTGCTGATCCGGTTTCCGTATTATACAAACTAAAAGAATCATTGGTCGAATCATAGCTGGCAGAAATGTTAAGTCCTGCTGATTTAATATCAGAAGCCAAATCATTTAAGGTTTTTGCCGTTACAGTGTTGCCATCAGAATCCGTTCCACCGTTTAATTGCAAATAAGTATAAGAGATTGTTTTTGTAGTAGTGCCATCACCAATTGTAAAAGATAATGCCGTATCTGTAGAAGTATTCGTTGTGTCTATGCCTGCAAAATCCGCCAAATTAATACTATCATCTTGCGCTGCACTAATTTCAGTCTGGCTTTGCAAAAGCACATTTGAAGCTAGTTTCGACACCGTCACATCATGACTTGTACATGCTGCAGTAGCATTTGCTTTTGCCGTGACAGCCGTCGAAGTACTCGTAACTGTATGTGCCGATGTATTCGATGAATATTTATAGTCAGATGCTGTAGATTGAAAAGTCTTTACCGCACTATAAATATCCGTATAGGCACTTTTTGTCCACTCCGCTTTCTGTTCAGCTTTATAAGCTTTATCATATTTGGCTTGAGCAGTCTTCATGGAATTTTTCACTAATGTATCTATGTCTAAACCCGAAGTTCCTAAAGTTATCCCTGTCGTCATTTTCCTTCACCCCTAAATTCTTATTTATTTAAACTCACACTTTTTCATCGAGTAAAACACCAATCCAGTCATGAATACCAGTCAATACATCGAGCATTTTTTGTGGTGGAAATTGTTTTATTACTTCTTTGGTCTTTTTATCAACAACCTGCATTGTCATACGATCAAGATCCTCACAATAGTCAAATTCAATATCGCAATTTGCTTTTTCCATAAGTTTGTTTAGCGCATCACTCATATCAACGACATCTTCTTTAGATAATTCTTTCTTTTTGTCCTGTTCATCAAGATTTAAAGTGTTTTGTGAAGTATTATCCATTGTTGTTAAGTAATCAGATTTTTCCACACTTTCGCCATCAGCTACTTTTTTTGTATCTACTGCACTTGTAGATTTTATTGGTTGCACTGTTGTAGATATATCAGTGCCTCCACTGCTGATACTATTAATCATAGCACAATCCCTCCATAGAGTATTTATTTCAATCCTTTGGTTTGATGACGAAACACACCCATATTTATAAAAGTTGATTAGAAATATTACTCTTCTTCGTCATCAATTATAAAGATCTGAATCCAAAATTATTTTTTACTTATTTGGGGTAATTCAATCTTTTCACTAGAGCTATCCATTGCACGTTTATTTTCAGCAATAATTGCCGCATATAGTTCGCCACGAAAAATTTTAATATGTTTGGGTGCCTCGATAGCCACGCGAACACTATCACCTTGAACATCAACGAAATTAATAACGATATCCTCACCGATCATAATTTGTTGACCTGGTTTACGAGTAAGGGCTAACATTTATACGTTGCCCCCTTCGCTAGAAGCTTCATCCTTAAACAAACGATGCTTTGTCGTATAGTTACTTTTTTCCAAAACAATTTGTTTGCCTGATCTACTATGGACATTAATCACGACTGGTGCAACCAAGTTTGTTGTCATTTCTTTCACCTTGCCTATTGGCACCGTAACCATTGTATATACTACTACATCTTTTTCTTCTTTCACTTTTAATTCACTCATATTTTTATCATCAATTTCAATTTGATAATCATTAAAAAAAAGAAACGGATCTGTCATTAAAAAGGCTAAATAATCTTCGCGTGCTGATTGTAATAAAACAAAAGGACTTTCTTCCGCATAAGGTATGATAACAAATTGATGATCCTCTGGGAATCCAGGTAAACCATCATCAAATGTTAAAATATCAGTTTCATTAATTTCAATTGTACCAAATCTGGTTGTTTTAACTTGCAAAATGTAACCACCTTTCAGGCATATATATCGTATTTATCCTCACTTACCCACATCTTCACATCTGACTTTTGTTTTAAATAAATATTGACTTCAGGTCTTGTATAATTGGTATTTACTGGTTGATTATTTACTTTCAATGACACTGGTCTAATTTGAGCTTGCATTTCCACTTCGCTTGGCGTATATTTTATCGTCGGCGATGTCACTTGGCATAATTTCACTTTCATGGTCGGCATCTCAGAAAGTTTCGATTTTTCGCGATTCGCAATAACACTACTGGCATCAGATGTATTTAAAAATTGTGCACCTTCTTGCGCTCGTCTTGCAATACCTTCACTTGCTTGCTGTTTTGCTCTGCGATAGGTTTGTAAAATCCTATCCGCTGTTGAAAGCACGCCATACGAAGCCCGCGATGGATATTGATCTATTTCAAGTTCGGCTGGAATGGTATGTATATCCACTGTAGCAGATCCATTATCAATATCAAGTGTAACTGGCGGCGTTGTCATTTCGAGCTTACCTCTTTGCGTTTCCATACCTATTTGAGGCTGTCGTGTCCTTATGTTAAGCACTTCCATATGAAATCAAATCCTTTTGCTTATGATAGGTAATCAGCAAGCGATAATGGTAATATATTTGCCCCTACGGAAAGTGACATATTATATAAGGTTTGCGCTGTTTGCAAACTCACAATCAACTCTGCAGTATCAGATGCACTTAAATTGGTAATATCCGTATTGATCTGTGTATTTTGATTCTCCATCGTGGTTTTAGACAAATTATAACTTGCATTACGAGATGCAACGGTTACTTCTGCACTTACTACTTGATCATGCGCATTATTTGCGAGGGTAATACCATCTGATGATAACCACGTCGTATCACCATTTTCCATTTTATCCGCAATTTCATACAGATTATTAATCAACTCTGATCCTACGCCACCAAATATATCCGTTCCAAATAAATCAGCACCAGTCGAATTCACACTATCTTTATCTGGATCGGCATCGCCAGTCTGGATCGGCATCGATATTTTATCATCATTGCCAGAGTAAGTAACTACAGTTTTATCACTGGTAGAAAAAGTTAAAGTAGTTGACCCGCTGATTGTCGATGTAAAAGAATTTGTTGTCGCTGTAAGAGTTCCATTGGTATTAAAAGTACTACTCATAAACACTTCGGCTTGAGTGGCAGTAGTAGTGGCAGTACTGCTAGTAAACGCGTCCAGCGTCCCCGATGCATTGCTTTGAACTGCAGTTTTAACTGCAGCTGCAGTTGCCGTTGAATTATTCGCTACCGTAGTCTTATAGCCACTGTCAACGTAATCTTTTGCATACAAATTACCATTGGTTGTATCCAAATAATACGTATTCGAACTACTATCTGTCAAAATCAGCATCTGCTTCGTTCCAAATAGTTCTGACTGTGTATCGTCAAGTGTCTTCACATCAGCTTTAGCAGTAACCGTACCTACCGTATAAGGCTTGGTGGTATCGGCTGAACCAGCAAAAATATAACTGTTTCCCACCTGCGTATTGGCTTGTGAAACTAATTCATCAATATAGCTTTTTATTTCTTCCGCAGTTGCCGCTGTATCGGTTGTTGTATTCGTCCCATTTGCCGCTTCAGATGTTTTTTCGACTATCGTCGTTAAAATCTCCTTCATATTCACCATCGCATCATCGGTCGAATCCATCCATGATTGCGCAGTATCCAAGCTAGCTGAATACCGTTCATTTTTAGCCAAGCTAAATTTAGCAGTCATCGTTTGAGCAAATGCTACAGGATCGTCAGACGGGCGATGAATTGCACTACCATCGCTTTGTTCCATTAAATCTGCTTGTTTTTGATACTGTCTATTCAATTGATTCAAGTAATTATTCGTCATCATGCCACTACTAACACGCATCTACTATCGCCTACCTTCCTACTGTTCCAGTACTATTAATTAATTTATCAAGCATTTCATCCATAGTCGTCAAACATCTCGATGATGCACTGTAAGCTTGCTGATATTTAATCATATTGGTCAACTCTTCACTTGAGTTGACGCCTGCAGTAGATTCTCTAGTATCTGTAACTTGTGTCATAATCGTCGTTTGCGTTGATACCTGACGATCTATTGCTGCTGAATCTACCCCAAGTGCTGTCAATGAACTCGTATAATACGCTTCTAAGGTAGCCCCACCAAGTAGTGTACTATCTTTAGTACTGCCAATCAGATTGCATAATGTTGTTGCATTATCACCATCTGCCGTTAGTGTGGAACTAGTACTTGTTTCATCTGCCGCTGCCACATAATTATTACCACCAGTTCCAGTAAGTAAAGTATTAACTTCTAATGCACTAAAAACATCTGTCAGACTCATCGTTGTAGTAGTTGTCGTACTTGTTGTACTGTCTGTAACTGCCGCACTAACCTCACCTGTTGTCGAATCATAGCTGTAAGTTGTACTATCATCACCATAAAAATTATGTCCCGTTGACGTACCATCCAATCCATACCCAGCTTTATGTGCAGTATTAAATGTAGTCAATAAATATGTAGACATCGTTCCTAAATCGTCCATATAACTTTTTGCTTCTGTAGTAGCCTCTTGAAGTCCTTTTAATTTTCCATCCGTCGCATTTAACGCTGTACCGGTGCTTTTGATAACCACAGTAACATCTTGTACTCCATAATTACTATTTTGAGATGTCGTTGTAGCTAGTTCCGTATAATCTTCCCCATCGACTAAGGTGTTACCACTAGAAGTAATTGAATAACTACCATTGGATTTTTCGGTAACATCCACATTCACTAACGCTGACAACTTATCAACCAATAAATCACGGCTATCGCGCAGATCATTGGCTGACCCGCCAGTGGATTCCGTTTGAACAATTTGCTTATTTAAAGAAGCTATAGAGCTCGTATATTGGTTCACACTTTCAACATTTAATTCTATTGCAGTATTGTTAGTGCTAATCAAATCTTGTAATTGCGAAACATCATCATTAATCTTAGTTGCCAATTCTGTTCCACATTTGACTACATTCGTACGGACACTATCGTCACTTGCAGAATTTGCTACTTTCGTCCAAGCGGTAGAAAAATTACTTAAAATCGTGCCTAAGCCTGAAGAATCTGTTTCGTCAAATATAGATTCGATCGTACCATACGCAGTTTGCTTCGCTGTTGCATATTCCGTAGTGGAATTTTCTTGCCAATATTGTTTATCAGCATACGTATCACGCGCCCTAGTAATGGACTCTGCATTCACCCCTGTACCAACTTGACAAGAACCATAAAAGCCATAAATTGTCTGTGAGGCTGTAGCTGCTGTATTTACAGTTTGCCTAGAATATCCTTCCGTATCCGTATTTGTAATGTTGTGGCCTACCGTATCTAATTGTAGTTGGCTAGTAGTCAAACCACGTACCATAGTATTTAAACCAGCAAATGTAGATCTCATTTATTTTCACTCTCATTTCACTATATTGATTGATCGAACATTTTCTTTTTACGAATTGCACTACCTTCTTGTCCTCGTGGTGCGTAGGTAGTACTAGTAGAGGTACTTGTTATGACATTAATATTAAAATTAATGAAATTCATTGCCTTTTTCGTTAAAATTTTATTTTGTTGAATATAAAACCTCAATTCATCTAAGACTTGTTCTAAACTACGAATCAAATCTAATAACAAATCCTTCGACTTTGGATTCAGTAACTCAATTAACTTCACTAAATTAACGTTATCACTTATTTTGTATTGCTGCCTTATTTCATTTATCATAATTTGGCGTTTATTCTCTAATAGCAAAAATTGTTTCATGATTATTTCTATCTTTTGAGCTATTTTTTGAACTTCCATCGCATTTCCTACAACCAATTCTTGTGTTTGCAGCTTACTTAATTCTAATAACTGCTCACTAAGCGTAATTTGTTCTTTTAAAATCATACCCAATTGTTCCATACAACGATTCTCCTTCTTAATTACGCTTTGTAGTCAAATCGTTTTACTTTTGAAATCTGTTCTTGCCCCTGCGCTGCATAAGTTGGACCAACAGCTGTCTCTGATAACACATTTAAATTATAATTAACCACCGATAACGCTTGCGTAATTAAATGGTTATTCATTTTATTATTGGTCTCAAGTTCTGCCAACGTTTCTTTAAACTGTCGATGAATATCAGTAATCTTCTGCCCCGTAGATTGATCACAAAACATTACCAAATCCAATAATTCCTTATTGGGTGTAGAAATGTTTTCTGATACAAGTAAACTCGTAAGCACCGATTCTCTTTGCTGTTCTAACTTTCCTATTGTTGCAATCATGATTTGCTCTTGTCTTACAATTTTTTCTAGTTCTTTCATTTTTACATTTACTACAATCATGCGTTTTTCTTTACTTAAAACCAGTAATTGTTTATATAACTCCAAAAGTTTCGTTAATACGGAAATCAATTCTTTCCACATTTATGTTATTCCTTTCTGGCTCTTTTTGCTTTGTACCTCTTAAGATCTCGTACTTAAGATTTTTCCTGCAATGTCTGTTGCGTCAATATAATAAGCTCCCGAATTGATTTGCGCTGATAAAGTTTCCACCTTATCAACTCTTACATCAGACATACTTTGCGCCTTTTGTAACACTTGGCTAAAGGATTGTGCTTGGGAAGATAAAACAACCTCATCTTGTTTACTTACGTTTGTTACACTATTTTCTGATTTAACTGCTTTCACAGTTTTATTATCACCATATGTTTTTAAAATACTTTGAATATTATTGTTAATAATCATGCTCTTACACCCGCCTCTTGGGATTTTCTTATTCTACGTATACTATCGAAAAAAAAAGCGAGGATATTAATCCTCGTTTTTGCTGATTATAAGCATTTTTCAGCTCAATAGTCTTATTTTCTTTTATTTACGCTATCCTACGCCTTTTCAGGCTCTCGAACACTATTTTTACTGGCTTGGCTTTATCTTATCATATTTTTCGTATACATCCCACTGCGACGACGACGTTCTTCATCCTCTTTTGTTTTAGCGGCACGGGCAGCATCAGACTCTTTGACTTGATTGATAAAATTCGTATTACACTTATCACATAAACGTCCCTCATAAATTGGCTTTCCACAACTTTCACATGGGTATGAAATTTCCCCTGCATCCATAAAGCGCCCATTTTTAATCATCCTAAAAATTGTTTTTTCTTTTACCCCAGTTGCTTTGTGAATCGCTTCAACCGAACATTTAGGATGATCACGAACATATTCTGCAACGATTTTTTCATTGTCCTCTTCCAATCTATAACAGTCCATACACATACCTAGCGCTGTTTTCATATATAATCTTCCACACTCAGGACAATTTCCTACATTCATCGTACACACTTCCTTTTCCTGCAGCTACCTATTTATACTATATTATAATTGTATCAACAAATTTTTTAAAGTATTATTTTTTAAAAATTCCATCTATTAGGCATCGCTAGCAATCGTCAAACCTATGACCTTAACCGCTCCAGCCTGTTTTAGCATTTTTGCGCATTCGTTCATCGTCGCCCCAGTCGTAAAAATATCATCGACAAGTAAAACTGTTTTTCCCTTTAGCTTCATCTGCTCTATGATGGTAAATGCGTCTTTAATATTTTGTTTACGTTCAGCAATCGTCAAATTATGCTGTTTAACAGTAGCCTTTGTCCGAATTAATATATTTTGCCATTCTAGCCCTTGCTGATTCGCCCAAGGATGAAAGATTTTTTCACTTTGGTTAAAACCACGTTCTTTTAACCTGTCTGCATGAAGAGGGACAGGGACAACGATAGATATCATGGGTAATGTCGCCAGTGAAACTTCACGATTTAAGAGCCAGATAAGTGGTGCGATGTAATGGAGCTTTTTATAATACTTAATCGCATGAATCAACTGTTTAAGACCTTGCCGGTAATGACATAATACAATGCATTGATCAAGAAATTTTACATGCTCACTATCTAGCGGAGCGTAATGCTTTGTTACAACTTTTCCTAAGCATATTGAGCACCATTGTCCCCGCCCTTCCACATACGTATGACATATCGGGCACTTTGGTGGAAACACCGTATCTAAAATTGCCTGATAGATTTGCTTCAACATCTGCTTAACAACCTATTTCTTGCCGCAGTCGTTCAGCGAGCAATGAATACCGTTTTTTCGTACGATCATTCATGACCGCAGTACTCAGTGCAGTTTTCGTTCCTACGAGAATTACCCGTGTTTTAGCACGTGTTACGGCGGTGTAGAGAAGGTTGCGTTGCAACATGATGTGATGTCCGGGAATCAGTGGCATAACGACGATAGGATATTCACTCCCTTGACTTTTATGTACACTCATCGCATAAGCGAGGTGAAGTTCAGCAAGTTCATTTTTCTCATAAATTGCATCGTTATCTGGATACCGTACTTTCGTTTTTTCAGCATCAATTTCGACAATAAACCCAATATCACCATTGAAAACATTTTTTGTATAATTATTGCGCATTTGCATGACCTTATCACCGAGTCGAAAAGTTTCACTCCGATTGCTAATCTTAGGTTTATTTTCCGACTCTGGATTCAAGGCATTTTGTAATAGTTTATTGAGATTTTCCACGCCGCAATCAAGGCGATGCATCGGCGTTAGGACTTGTACATCACGCCTGATATCAAATCCCATATTTTGAAGTTCAGTGGTACATAGCATTACGATTGCAATCGCAACTTCATTGCTATCGTTAATTTCGCGAAATTGGAACTCTTCGCTGGTCTTATAATCTGGCAGTAAACCGCGATTAATTGCATGAGCATTCATCACAATCATACTTTCACCAGCCTGACGAAATACTTCCGTTAATCGCACCACTGGCACCGTATCAGACCGCAAAATATCTTTCAGTACTGCTCCTGGACCTACAGCCGGCAATTGATCTACGTCACCTACCAAGATAACACGACAGCCTTTGGCGATTGCTTCCAAAAAATGATTCATCAAAGAAATATCCATCATCGAAACTTCATCAAGGATCACGACATCAGCTTCTAGGGGTTCATCAGAATCGCGGGCAAATATCTGGAGTCCTCCATCACCACCCGTTGATTCTAACAATCGATGCACCGTAACCGCTTTTCTGCCAGTTGTTTCACTCAACCGCTTTGCTGCCCGCCCTGTCGGCGCCCCAAGCAATATTTGTAATCCTTGCTCTTCTAGTACCGCAATCATCCCTTTTACAACCGTAGTTTTTCCTGTCCCTGGTCCACCAGTTAATACCAAAACCCCATGTTCTAAAGCAGAAATAACAGCTTGCCGTTGCTGCTCTGCAAGGGTAATGCCCGCAGTTTCTTCCCAATCATGTACCTTTTCCATGGCATCTTCACTCGCAATTTGCTGGGCTTTATCTTTTAAATACAATAATCGTTTAGCAACATTTTTTTCTGCATGATATAAGTGGCGGGGGTAAATCAGCATTGTTCCCGCAATTTCCTCCGTACAAAGTTGGTCTTCTTTGAGTAATTTTTTCAAGGTGATAGCGACTTCATTATGATTGACTAAAATAAGTTTCGCAGTTTGTTCAATCAAAATCTGTTCTGGCACACAACAATGTCCAGCATTTGCTATTTGCAGAAGTGCAAAGTCAATCCCAGCACTAATGCGATCCTCAGAGAATTTTTCGACACCAATGGATGCAGCAATTTGGTCAGCCGTGCGGAATCCAATGCCGTCTACTTCACGCGCCAGCCTATATGGATCTTTTTTAATAACGTCAATCGAAAAAGAACTGTATTTTGTAAAAATTTTTCCTGCATAAGCACTTGATACCCCATGCGTTTCTAAAAATAGCATAACTTCTCTAAGCTCGGATTGGACGCTATAGGCTTCATGAATATCAGCCGCCTTTTTCTTACCAATCCCACTGATTTCTTGCAATCGCCTTGGGCTATTTTCGATTACTTCTAACGTTTCCAAGCCAAATTTATCTACCAATCGTTTTGCCATTGCCGCGCCGATTCCTTTGATCACTCCAGAAGCTAGAAATCGTTCAATACCACTCAGGCTAGTTGGTGCTACATGCTTCATCAATTGTGCTTTGAATTGATCACCAAACTTTGCATGTGTTATCCATTCCCCGTGAAGTTCCACTTGTTCACCAACAAGCGGTGCTGGCGCATTTGCCGTTACATTGATTAATCCTCTTTCCTTCGCTGGCCGAATCTTAAACACGGTAAAACTACCTTCGCTATTTTCAAAAATAACGGTCTCAACAATGCCTTCTACCTTTTCTAATCCTGCTTCCACAAATAAATCCTCCGCACTCATGTTCTGTATCTATAGTATACCTTCCTTATACAGAGACTGCAACTGCCTAATCCCACGATTCTTTAGGTTATAGATGGCTTGCGGTGTCACCCCGAGCAAGCTCGCAGTTTCGGTTAAACTTTTTCCTGAGACAAGTGTAAGTAAAATCGCTTGTCTTTGTTTTGCTGGTAACTTTTCCATACGATGAAGTAAATCATTACTTAAAATTTTTAGTTCTATCTGTTTTTCAATATTAATATCACTCGCTAAAGTATCAATGAATGTACTATCCTCCCCCTGCTGTGCTTCCAATGTGACTTCATTTTGCCAGCGATTTCGTTCCCGTTTAAATAAATTCCACATGGCAAATTTGATTTTACTCTGCGCATAACCAGCGAACTTTATTTCTAAACTACGATCAAAGGTTTTAATTGCTTCCACCAGTGCCAAATAGCCTACTGAGAGTGCTTCTTCGTAAATGGGTCTCATATGAGCTTGATAGGCTGATTTTTTTACGAGTCTTGCAAACTGTTTGCAAATCTCGGCAAATGCTAGCTCATCACCGTTTTGAGCTTTGATCACGTATTCTTCTACTTCCATTTCTTCTCACCTTTTGGTGAGAAACCGGCTTCTCTTTTGTATTAGCGCTTAGGTTTACTATAAAAGTTAAGCACAAAAATAACAAAAGCCGACTTAGCGCAGCTCAATGCGCCAGTCGGCTTTTGTCTATATTATTTTAGCTGGAGTTATTCGCTATCTTCGGTGCACTCCGCCCAAAGATCATATTTTTCTGCAAGCTCCGTTGATACCCGTTCATATTCATTCGCGAGTGTTTGACTTGCTTTCGTATCAGCATGACTTTCTGGATTATTTAGTTGAAATTCGATCCCTTTCAGTTCCAATTCAAGCATAGCAATTTCACCCTCATATTTCTGCGCCATTTTCGCTCTATCCTGTGGTTTTGTTTCGCGTGTTTTCGTTTTTTTAGCTGTTTGCTCTTTCGTTACTGTAACTTTTGGTTTCAGCTTCTCAATTTCAGCCACTTCTTGAGCAGCTTCTTTGGCTATTGCAATTTTTTTATCATGATAATAACTATAA
>Ga0316600_10000346_pt1 | contig 23351 bp, 21 predicted proteins | sample OWC_soil_day5_CT_FD_207652 | JGI IMG/M metagenome (GOLD analysis project Ga0316600, IMG submission 207652) | Wetland soil microbial communities from Old Woman Creek delta, Ohio, United States - OWC_soil_day5_CT | ecosystem: Environmental > Terrestrial > Soil > Wetlands | place: USA: Ohio... | reverse complement strand
GTTCGGGAAAACCAAATTGCAGCCGAAGCCATGGGCGTTGATACCACGAAATATAAGGTAATGGCCTTTACTATGGGAGCCGCTTTTGCAGGTGTTGCTGGAACCTTGTTCGCCCATTATTTTTATATCGCTCATCCTGCATCCTTTACGTTTATGAAGTCTTTCGATATTTTGACAATTGTAGTTCTTGGTGGTCTAGGCAGTATTAGTGGTTCGATTACTGCGGCCGTACTGTTAACATTTATTTCAGCAGCACTGGCTGGCTATCCAGAATGGCGCATGATTATTTATTCCCTCACGCTAATTGTGTTGATGTTATATCGTCCACAAGGGTTATTTGGTAATAAAGAAATCAGCCTCAAAATGTTTGGGCGGTTGATGGGAGGTAACAAGCGTGGCACTACTGAAGGCAACTAAACTTTCCAAAGTATTTGGCGGCCTAAAAGCCGTATCTAATTTTGATGTGACAATTGAAAAAGGTGAACTCATTGGCCTTATTGGGCCGAATGGTGCAGGGAAGACTACGGCTTTTAACCTGCTGACAGGCGTATATGAGCCAACAACTGGTGAAATTGAGCTTGATGGTAAAAGTGTAGTTGGCCTTAAACCCTACCAGATTACTCAGCAGGGTCTTGCTCGAACTTTTCAAAACATTCGTCTATTTGCAGAATTATCCGTTCTAGATAATGTAAAAATTGCCTATCATTTTCATGTGAAATATGGGATACTTGAATCAGTCCTACGGATGGGACGTTATCATAAAGAAGAAGCCGAAATCGAAAAGAAAGCCATTGAACTCCTGAAAATATTTCAGCTTGAGGATAAGAAAGATGAAATCGCTAAGAACTTGCCTTATGGTGAGCAGCGGCGCCTTGAGATCGCTCGAGCTCTTGCGGCTCAGCCTAAGCTTCTCCTGCTTGATGAGCCAGCAGCAGGGATGAACCCGCAAGAGACTCAGCAATTAATGAAAATGATTCAATGGATTAAACAAGAATTTGATTTAACGATTTTATTGATTGAGCATGATATGAGTTTGGTTATGAATGTTTGTGAACGTATTTATGTCCTTGAATATGGCAGTATTATTGCCCAGGGTATACCTGAGGAAATCAAAAATAACCCACGGGTTATTGAGGCCTACCTCGGAGAGGAGGTTGAATCATGTTAAAAATAGATAATATTAACGTATATTATGGTGCAATACATGCATTAAAAGGCATTAGTGTTGAGGTCAACGAAGGCGAAATTGTAACCTTAATTGGTGCCAATGGAGCTGGCAAAAGTACGATACTACGTACCATTTCAGGTCTTTTAAAACCAAAGGCTGGCCAGATTATCTTTGAAGGTAAGAATATTGCAGGCGTAGCAGCTCAGGATATTGTAAAACTAGGTATCTCTCAGGTTCCAGAAGGACGAAGGGTGTTTGCCAATATGACGGTTATGGAAAACCTAGAACTTGGCGCTTATATTCGTACAGATAGTAATGGGATCAAGGAAGATTTCGACAAAGTATTTACTCGCTTTCCGAAACTGGCAGAACGTCGCAGTCAATTAGCAGGCACAATGTCTGGCGGTGAGCAGCAAATGCTTGCCATGGGTAGAGCTCTCATGAGTCGTCCCCGTTTGCTTCTCTTAGATGAGCCTTCCATGGGGCTTGCACCACTGCTTGTACGAGAAATTTTTTCGATTATTAAAGAAATCAACGCTACTGGCACCACTGTACTCTTGGTAGAGCAAAATGCCCATATGGCATTGTCGATTGCTCATAGAGCATATGTTTTGGAAACGGGACGCATTACCCTTGCTGGTGATGCTAAGGAACTTGCGGCCAGTGAAGAAATACGGAAAGCATATTTGGGCGGTTAAGTAAGGATATATACTTAAAGAGAATGGAGATGATAGAAATGTTTATTCGACAAAGAATGACAGCGAATCCTATCACGATTACTTCGGCGGCAACAATTGCTGATGCATCAGAACTTATGCGTATTAACAAATTTCGCCGTTTACCGATAGTGGATGGTGGCAAGTTGGTAGGTCTTGTTACTGATAGGGATCTGCGTGCGGTATCGCCATCGCCGGCAACCACACTATCAATTTTTGAACTCAACTATCTGCTAGCTAAAATAAAGATTAAAGACATTATGCAGAAAAAGGTGATTACCATTAGGGCCGATGCCACTGTAGAGGAAGCGGCTCTGCTACTCTATAATAATTGTATAGGCGGTTTAGTTGTTGTTGATGAGCAAGGGGCAGTTGTTGGCGTGATTACGGAAACTGATATTTTTAAGTGTTTTGTTGATGTAATGGGGCTGACAGAAGGTAAAACACGCCTGACGATTGATGCCACTGATAAAATTGGTTTGCTGCATGAAATCACTGAAGTGTTTTCAGAACTGAGTATCAATATTTGTAGTATGGTGAGTTATACTTTGCCTGATGGCCAAATAGAGTATGTAATCCGCGCCGATATATCTGAGACAAAAGAGTTGTCACAACGTCTAGGGGAAATCGGTTATCCGATTAAACATATTGTTCATATTAAGTGAAGTTATCTGTGGAATTTTAAACCAAATAGAGTATTATAATCTCAATAGTAGCAGGTAGACAGTAACCTGTGGGACCTTAAGGTAACCGCAGGTTTTTGCCTATATAAAGTGCATTGAAGGTGACCGAATGAAATCAGCTTTGATTTTTAATATACAAAAATTCTCTGTGCATGATGGGCCTGGTATTCGAACTACAGTATTTTTTAAAGGCTGCCCTCTGACTTGTCAGTGGTGCCATAATCCGGAGAGCCAACGCTACGGACAGGAAATATTATCTCATTCCAATCGCTGTACTTCTTGCGGTCAATGCATAAAGAGTTGCCGTCAGAAGGCTATTCTGATGGTAGATGGGCAAGTTTTTTATGATCTGAGTCGATGCACTTATTGCGGAGTTTGTACAGAGAATTGCTGCAATAATGCCCGGGAAGTAGTGGGGAAATCATATACAGTGCCACAGTTAATGGTTGAAATTGCAAAAGATAGGCCTTTTTATGAACAGTCTGGGGGTGGTGTGACCCTATCAGGCGGGGAAGTGATGACTCAAATTGAATTCGCCTTGGATTTGGTTAAGGCTTGCAGAGAGCAAGGAATATCTGTTGTAGTCGATACTTGTGGTTATGCGCCTCCTGAAAATTTTAGTCGCATTTTGGAATATATAGATGTCTTTTTATATGATATTAAGCTGATAGATTCTAAAGAACATCGCCAATATACGGGCAAGGATAATGCTTTAATTTTAGAAAATCTCAAGATGTTATCAAGTTCCGGGGCTAACATTAGTTTAAGGCTACCTCTCATTGAGAAAATCAATACAGATAATGAGCATATTCAACAGATCCTTGATTTTATCGCCATGCTTAGAATTGGTTTCATTTATTTGCTTCCCTATCATGATATGGCAATAGGGAAATATCAACAGTGGAATATCGAGTGTCCTGGCGAGAAATTCTTTGCGCCATCGAATGAAAGGCTCGAGGAAATTAGGTCAATTTTTGAACAGGCCAATTATAAAGTGAAAATAGGGGGCTAAAAAGTGCAGGTAAGAGGACTGAACCCAAGAATCAGAAAACTCAGAGAGCAGAGTCTTAGGTTAAAACCCCATCTGTCTATTGAAAGAGCAGTGCTGGTGACTGAGACCTATGAACAATATTTTGGAACTGTGGAAATTCCTGTTTTGCGGGCTCTGACGTTTAAGCATATTATGGAGAAGAAGACACTCTGTATCAATGATGGGGAACTAATTGTCGGGGAAAAGGGCGAATTGCCTCAATATGCACCAAGTTTTCCCGAACTTTGTTGTCATACTTTAGAAGATTTTGCGGTGATGGACAAAAGAGAGAAAATATTTTTTAAGGTCAATGGATCAGCAAAAAAAATACAACAGGAAAAAATAATTCCCTTTTGGGAAAATCGCTCTATGCGTAAGATGATTTTAAGTCAGATGTCTCCGGAGTGGTTAGATTGCTATGAAAATGGGATATTTACAGAGTTTATGGAGCAAAGAGGTCCAGGTCATACTGTCGCTGATGGAAAAATGTATTCAAAAGGATTTTTGAATTTTAAAGCTGACATTCAGCAAAGTATCGAGTCTCTTGATTTAATACAGGATGAACTGTCTTATGAAAAAAAGAGCCAGCTAGAAGCCATGAAAATCTGCTGTGATGCTATTATTACATATGGCCAACGGTATGCAGAGTATGCATTAGAGCTAGCTAAGGGTGAAAATGATGAAGTTCGGAAAGCAGAACTCTTAACGATCGCGGCCAACTGCCAGGTTGTTCCTGCTCATAAACCGGAAACTTTCGCCCAAGCTATTCAGATGTATTGGTTTATTCATATTGGTGTTACAACAGAAATTAATCCATGGGATGCTCTCAGTCCTGGACGCCTAGATCAGCATTTATATCCTTTTTATAAGCAAGGTATTGAAGATGGAAGTTTGACGAGGGAAAAGGCCAAGGAACTTCTTCAATGTTTATGGGTGAAATTTAATAATCAGCCTGCACCGCCTAAAGTCGGCATTACCTTAAAGGAAAGTAGCACCTATACAGATTTCGCCAATATTAATACTGGTGGCGTTAAAGATGATGGTTCCGATGGTGTCAATGAGGTGTCTTATTTGATTCTCGAAACCATGGATGAAATGACACTGCTGCAGCCCAGCTCCAATGTTCAGATTAGTAAAAGATCTCCTCATAAGTTTATTAAAGAGGCTTGTGCAATATCTCGTAAGGGATGGGGGCAGCCGGCCTTTTATAATACTGAGGCTATTATCGGTGAGTTACTGAGAGCTGGTAAGGATATTATTGATGCTCGACAAGGTGGGGCTAGCGGTTGCGTGGAAACAGGGGCTTTTGGTAAAGAAGCCTATATTTTAACAGGATATTTTAATTTGCCAAAGGTTCTAGAACTAACACTACATAATGGTTTTGATAAAATAGGACAGAAACAACTAGGTCTCCAAACAGGCCATGCCGAGGATTTTAAAACATATGAAGAATTTTTTGCAGCCTTTAAACAGCAACTTCATTATTTTGTTGATATAAAAATAGCAGGCAATCATGTGATTGAAACACTGTATGCTAAGCACATGCCTGTACCTTTTTTATCTATCATTACGAGTGATTGTATAAAAAATGGGCGTGATTATAATGCAGGGGGAGCTCGCTATAATACAAATTATATTCAAGGCGTTGGCATCGGGACTCTCGCTGATTGCTTGTCAGCCATTAAATATAATATATATGACCAAAAACGCTTTTCGATGCAGGAGTTAATCAAGGCTCTCGATGATAATTTTATCGGTCATGATTTTATTAAACATATAGTGTCTAATAAAACACCTAAATACGGAAATGACGATGATTATGCTGATCATATTATGGTTGAAGCATTTACCGCTTTTCATAATGAGGTGACAGGGAGAGCCAATCGTAAAGGTGGTGTATATCGTATTGATATGCTACCAACCACATGTCATGTATATTTTGGTTCAGTCATGGGAGCTAGCCCGAATGGTAGAGGCGCCTATAAACCTTTATCTGAGGGTATATCGCCAGAAAAGGGGGCAGACCATAAAGGGCCAACGGCTGTTATTAAGTCTGCATCTAAAATGGATCATATTATGACTGGTGGTACACTGCTGAATCAAAAATTCACCCCCTCTATTGTGGCCGGAAATGAGGGCCTAGAGAATATGGTATCGTTAGTGCGCACCTATTTTAATCTTGATGGTCATCATATTCAGTTTAATGTAGTTGATCGCAAGACCTTACTCGATGCCCAGGAGCATCCTGAAGATTATAAGGAATTGATTGTCCGGGTCGCAGGCTATAGTGATCATTTTCATAATTTGAGTAAAGAACTGCAAGATGAAATTATTGAAAGAACAGAGCAAACATTTCATTAAAAGATTCTATTGCCTAGCTCCATAACATACTCTATAATAAAAAGTAAAAGTGTCAGCAATCTGACGCGAGCAAAGATGCTTGTGCAGAAACTCAATGTAGTTTTTGTAGGAGCATCTTTTTTTTATTACTTGAGGGAGGAAATACTATGAATCATCCTTTTTTCGTAGATATGGAGGAGCTGAAGAGATATCTCAACGATAATCAATCAGAAAAAATCATAGAAAAATTCGGGGCGCTACTAAAGGATTATCAAATACAACAAGCGCGTCTTGATGCACTGCTTGCTACGGTTAATGAAGCAATTTGCATTATTGATGAAAAAGATAAGGTAGTGGTTTGGAATCATTGCGCCGAGTATTTGTATGGTATTGCTGCGGGGGATATTCTGAATCAGCCTATTGAACAGTTTTTCTCCAATTTGATGTTAACAAAGGTGATGAAGGAACGGCGTACGGTGAATGAAGAATATCATACACCTTGCCCTGATACTCACGTGCTTATTAATGCCCGGCCAGTAAAGCTTTCTAGTCAGATTATTGGTGGAGTTTGTGCTGAAAGGGATATTACTGAGGTTGTACAGTTGCATCAAAAATTATCGAAAACCCATGAAGAGGTCGAAACCTTAAAACTAGAAATTGATAAGATAAATACGCAAACAGACTGTTTTTCTGCTATTTATGGTCATAGTACAGCTATTCGTGAGGCCATTGGTATTGCTAGACGTATTGCAGCGGCTCACGTTCCAGTACTGCTTCGTGGTGAAAGTGGTACAGGTAAAGAATTGTTTGCGAGGGCGATTCATGCAGCCAGTGGACGGAAGGGGCCTTTTATAGCTATTAACTGCGGAGCCATTTCCCCCAGCTTGTTTGAAAGTGAACTTTTTGGTTATCAACCAGGTGCATTTACAGGAGCAGACCGCAGGGGGAAGGTCGGACTTTTAGAACAGGCTAACGGCGGCACTCTGTTACTTGATGAACTAGGTGATATGCCAAAAGATATGCAGGTTAAACTGCTGCGTACCTTGCAAGACAAAAGCTTTTATCGTGTTGGTGGTAATAAACCCATTCATATTGATGTTCGAATTATTGCTGCCACTCATCGGAATTTAGAAGATATGATCATGAAAGGTGATTTTCGAGAAGATCTATATTATCGATTAAATGTCGTCGCTATATCTTTACCCTCATTACGTGATCGTCTTGATGATATTCCTGAACTAGTGCATAAAGGTATTCAATATTATGACAGTATACATAACAAAAAAATCACTAAAGTTGACCCAGCCCTTATGGCAGCTTTAATTCAATATCCCTGGCCAGGAAATATTAGAGAATTATTTAATGTGTTAGAACGATTGGTTATTTTAGCAGACCATAGCCTTTTAACAATAGAACATTTACCAAATAATTTTAGGCAGTCAGCTTTTTCACTCCCGAGTTTAGAGAAGACTACGCGAGATATCAATCTATCTGAAGTCACTGTTCATATAGAAAAAGAAATGATTTCTAGAGTGTTAGCTGAGGAGGGCTTTAATAAAGCGGCAGCAGCAAAAAAACTAGGAGTTCCCCGGAGTACCTTATATTATAAGATGCAAAAATTTGGTATAGAGTGTCAATAAACTGACGATATCGTCAAGATATAGATGATTTATTAGACATATAAGTTGATAACAGCCACACTTTTGAGAGTGCGTGGCTGTTATTTTAGCATCAGAATATATAAGTTTTTTATAAAAAAAATGAGAAACCCTATTTTAAAACACAAAGATCACTAAGAAGCACAAAGGGCACAAAGCTTTTAAAGATCCTCTTTGTGGTCTTTGTGTCCGCGTAGCGGCTTAGGATCTTTGTGTTTAACATGGTTTTATCGCAGTGAATCCAGAGGCAATTTTTATAAGAATGCGTAATGGTTCTTACAGTTGGCACGGTACTTGCAATAGTATAGGGCAGGAGGTGCTACACTATGAGAATTGTTAATCATCCAATACTAACCTTTCCTGAACAAGAGATGGTGACCTTCACTTTGAACGGTCAAAATATAGAAGGAGTAGCAGGTCAGCCCATTGCCGCCGCATTGTATGCTGCTGATATCAAGGTACTGCATCACAGTCATAAGCATCATCGTCCTCGTGGACTCTTTTGTGCGATTGGAAATTGTTCCTCTTGTTTAATGACAGTTGACGGTATTCCTAATGTACGGGTTTGTGTCGAACCCCTTCGTGCTGGTATGACAGTTGAAACCCAAGAGGGGAAGGGGAAGATAGTATGATTAGGGCAGAAATTTTAGTTGTTGGGGCGGGGCCAGCTGGTTTAATGGCAGCCATTCATGCTGCTGAGGCTGGAGCTAAGGTACTCCTTGTTGAAAGAGCCGACCGATTAGGCGGACAGCTCATTAAACAAACTCACAAATTTTTTGGCTCGAAAGCGGAATATGCTGGTGAGCGTGGCATTGAGATTGCTGATAAATTAATCACTGCTAGCCAAAATATTCCGGGTATTACCATTTGGCAGAACGCAGTTGTTCTTGGTATTTATCCTGACGGCGTCGTGACTCTTTCCCATAATGGCAATTTTTGTACTGTACAGCCAAAAAAAATTATTATTGCCACAGGTGCTTCGGAAAAATCCATGGCATTCCCTAATAATGACTTACCTGGTATTTATGGTGCAGGGGCAGTACAGACCCTCATGAATGTTCATGGCGTACTGCCAGGCAAACGTCTATTGATGGTGGGTGCTGGTAATATAGGAGTGATTGTTGCCTATCAACTCCTGCAAGCTGGTGTTGAGGTGGCTGGCATTGTTGAGGCTGGACCACAAGTTGGTGGTTATAAGGTTCATGTTGCCAAATTACAGCGTCATGGCGTGCCTATTTATACTTCACATTCTGTAAAATCAGCTCATGGGGATTCTTGTTTAGAGGGGGTCACCATTTGTAAGCTGGATGAAGATTGGCAGCCTATTGAGGACAGTGAGCAATATATTGAGATAGATGGACTTTGCTTAGCTGTAGGGCTAAGTCCATTGACAGAACTGTTATGGCAAGCCGGATGTCAAATGAAGTATGCAGGTGAACTTGGTGGCTATGTACCACTCCGAGATGCCAATCTAAAGACGACACATTCTGATATCTATGTTGCTGGTGATGTTTCAGGTGTGGAAGAAGCATCAGCAGCCATGGTGGAAGGTAAAATAGCAGGGCTCTATGTTGCGTCAATTTTAGGTTATAAAAAACAGTCTTTCACACGGGAATTTCAAACAGCGAAAATGCAGCTAAATGCCCTGCGGTCTGGTCCAGCGAGTGCCAAGATTTGTAGTGGTCTTAGCAAAGTTGTGTTAAAGGAGGCTCAATAGATGGAATATCAAAATGCAATGCCTTCACCAGAACGTTTTGCCAAAGGCCCTATCGCCTTATTTGAATGTTTGCAGCAAATTCCCTGTAACCCCTGCGCTGATGCCTGTCCACGGGGAGCCATTACTGTAAAAGAAATTAATGATTGCCCAAGTTTAGATAGTGAACTTTGTAATGGCTGTGGAGTATGCATGTCCCACTGCCCAGGGTTATCGATTTTTGTTGTTGACTATACTTATGGAGCAGATACAGCTTTAGTCAAAATTCCTTATGAATTTTCTCCATTGCCATCAACGAATGAACTCGTTGATGCTTTAAATCGTCAAGGACAATGTATTGGTACTGGGCAAATCATTCGCGTGCAGCAATCCTCCAATAAGACAAATATTATTTGGTTATCTGTAATCCAAGAACTAGCAATAGATGTTCGTAATATTCGCCTAAGAAAGGAGAAAAGTCATGAGTGATAAAGATATTATTATCTGTCGCTGTGAAGATATAACCTTGGGCGAAATTCGCAAGGAAATTGCCCAAGGAAAACAGACCCTCGAAGAAATAAAACGTGCTTGTCGCTGTGGCATGGGCCCATGCCAGGGCAGGACCTGCTCTCCCTTAATCGCCAATGAAATTGCTAGAAATGTGGGTATACCCATTGCTGACATTCCTCTGCCAAAGGTTCGTCCGTCAACGGCACCGATCAAAATGGCTTCCTTGATAGGAGGTAAAGAGCATGATTAAGTCAGCAGATGTAGTGGTCATCGGTGGTGGCGTAATTGGTTGTTCGACTGCTTATAATTTAGCAAAGCTAGGTGCAGGCAAGGTGGTCGTGCTGGAAAAGAACTATCTAGCTAGTGGCTCAACAGGGCGCTGTGGAGCAGGTATGCGGATGCAATGGGGGACAGAGACCAACTGCTTATTGTCCAGAGAAAGTATTAAGATGTTATCGAATTTATCTGAACGTCTAGATGTGGATGTGGATATTGAATTTGTGCAAAATGGTTATTTGCTTCTGGCTTATAATGAAAAAATGAAGGCACAGTTTCAACAAAATCTCATTTTGCAAAAATCCCTGGATATTCCTGCTCGCTGGGTCACACCAGAGGAATCCTTAGAGATTGTTCCTTTCCTTAATACACAAGATCTTTTAGGGGCAACTTATTGCGCAGAAGATGGTCACTGCAATCCCTTCAAAGTGACGGAGGCCTATGCTCAGGCAGCAAGAAATCTACAGGCTCAAATTTATACAAATACAGAAGTTCAGGGTATTGTTACGAAAAACGGAAAAATTATCGCTGTTCGTACTAACAAAGGTGATATTCAAACAGATACGGTTGTCAATGCAGCAGGGGGATATGCCAAAATGGTAGGTCGTATGGCTGGTGTAGAACTACCGATATTCCCTGAACGTCATGAAATATTAGTAACAGAACCAGTAGAACCCACCATGGATCCCATGGTCATGAGTTTTTATCATAACCTATATTGTCAGCAAAGCCCTCATGGCAGCTTCATTATGGGGATTGGGCATCCAGATGAACCAGAAGGCTATAATATTAAATCTAGTTGGCAGTTTCTGCGTGATATGGCAGAAAGGGTTGTTGAAATATTGCCACCTTTGGCAGGACTCAATGTTATTCGGCAATGGGCAGGACTCTATGATATGTGTCCTGATCGTACGCCCATACTGGGGAATAGTCCACAGCTGAAGCAGTTTTATACAGCTGCAGGTTTTAGCGGTCATGGCTTCATGATTTCTCCTATTACTGGGCAGTTAATGGCGGAAATGGTTCTCGGCAAACCGACCGCCGTTCCAATTCATATGTTTGATGCTGGACGATTTGACCGGGGAGAACTGTTTGTAGAACCTTCTGTTGTATAGCTGAATTGTCGTAATTTCAAAAAAATGTAATCTGAGTCAACACTAGCGACATAAACAAAGGTTAATGAAATAGATAGAAAATATATTAGGAGGAATTTTAAGATGAACAATGCTTATTTTCACGTAAAACTACCGGTAAATGAACCTATAAAAGGTTATATGTCAGGGTCACCTGAAAAGGTTGCTTTAAAGGCAGAACTTGCAAGACAATTAGCCAGTCCAGTTGAAATACCAATTATTATAGGCGGCAAAGAAATTCGCTCAGAGCACAAAGCAAAAATGATTTGCCCTCATGATCATCAAAAAGTACTTGGCGAATATTATATAGCTGGTGAAAAAGAACTTCGTATGGCAATTGAAGCAGCAGAAGCAGCCAGAGAAGAATGGGAAAACATGCCTTGGGAGCATCGAGCTACTATTTTCTTAAAAGCAGCAGATTTGCTGACCGGAAAATATAGAGCAAAATTATCGGCTTCTTGTATGCTTGGACAAAGCAAGAATCCATTCCAAGCAGAAATTGACATTATTTGTGAACTGGCAGACTTCCTGCGTTTTAATACTTACTACGTACAAGAAATATACAAACAACAACCACTCAGCACCGATGGGGTTTGGAACCGTGTAGAATATCGTGCACTAGATGGTTTTGTGGCAGCAATCACACCTTTTAACTTTACATCAATCGCGGGTAACCTTCCTACAGCGCCAGCGATGTGCGGTAATACTGTTTTATGGAAACCATCATCAACATCTGTACTATCAAGTTACTACGTTATGCAAATTCTTATGGAGGCAGGTTTACCTGCTGGTGTTATCAACTTTTTACCTTGCAGAGGTGTTGACTTCGGTGAAGTTGTAATGCCACATCCTAAGATGGCAGGTTTTCATTTCACAGGTTCGACAGCTGTATTCAACGACATTTGGCAGCAAGTCGGTCAAAACATTAATAACTATGTTACTTATCCTCGGCTGGTTGGTGAGACTGGAGGTAAAGACTTTATTTTTGCTCATGAATCAGCAGATGTTGAAGCACTTACATGTGCCATCATTCTTGGTGCTTTTGAATATCAAGGGCAAAAATGTTCAGCAGCATCTCGTGCTTACATTCCTGAAAGTCTATGGGGCGAAGTAAAAGAACGTCTTGAAAAAGAAATTGCTAAAATCAAAATGGGCGATGTTTGTGATTTTACCAACCTCATGAATGCTGTGATTGATCAAAAATCATTCAACAATATTAAAAGCTATCTTGATTATGCACGGGAATCTAACGATGCTGAAATCATCATTGGTGGTGGATGCGATGACAGTGTAGGGTACTTTGTAGAGCCGACAGTAATCGTAGCAAAATCGCCGAAGTTCAAGACAATGGTAGAAGAAATCTTTGGACCTGTTATAACCATTTATGTATATCCTAATGATAAATTAGACGAAACATTACAATCCTGTGATGCAGCAACCAGCTATGCATTGACAGGTGCTGTATTTGCCCAAGATAGAGCTGCAATAATCAAGTTAGCAAAAAGACTAGATCATGCGGCAGGTAACTTCTATATCAACGACAAGCCTACTGGGGCAGTTGTTGGACAACAGCCATTTGGTGGCAGCCGTGGATCGGGAACCAATGATAAAGCCGGTAGCGCTATCAATTTACAACGATGGATGAATCAACGGACTATTAAGGAGACTTTAGTTCCTCGTACAGTCGTTAACTATCCTTACATGGGAGAGGAATAACTGTTTAATATTACTATTTGTGCAGGCCAAAGTTATTTCTGAAAAATTATAAATATTAAAAAAAACACTTGTCAGGATTGGGAAAATAAGAGATAATTAGTAAAAAACAATAATGAAGCAATGGCGCTTTGAACAGAGAATACTCTCTTATTCAAAGCGCCTTTTTGTATTTCTTTTAGGAGGTGATAAAAACAGTAAGCCTTACATTGTATAGAGTAGAAGAATAATAAATAAGGGGGATTCACAATGTTAAAAAAGACAAAACTTAAATTAGTATCTCTAATTCTAGGTAGTATGTTAGTCACTGGACTGCTGTCCGGTTGTGGTGGAAGCGCTAGTAAAGATATTAAAATTGGTGTTGTATATGAACTGACAGGTAATACTGCTTCTTTTGGTACAGCGGCTGCTAATGGTGCTAAACTGGCATTTAAAGAAATTAACGCCAGTGGCGGTGTACTCGGCAAACAAATTCAGATTGCTGTTGCCGATAACAAAGGTGAGCCCTCAGAATCCTCCAATGCTATGACAAAAGTTATCTCTCAAGATAAAGTCATTGCTGTGACTGGTTTTACAACTAGCTCCAATGGAATTGCAGGTTCAGCTGTTGCTGAAGCCAATAAAATTCCCTTTGTTGCCGCTGCTACCACCAATCCTAAAGTGACTCTCGATGAAAACACTGGAAAAGTAAAACCTTACACCTTCCGTGTTTGCTTCATTGATCCTTTCCAAGGCACTGTGGGTGCGAACTTCGTGCTCAATACATTGAAATCTAAAAATGCAGTTGTTATGATTGATAATTCCAGTGACTATAGTAAAGGCTTAGCCAAATTCTTTACAGAGGCCTTTACTAAGGGTGGCGGCAAGGTAACTTCTGAAATCGCTTATTTACAAAAAGACCAAGACTTTAAAACTATTTTGACTTCCATTAAAGCTTCCAATCCAGATGTAATTTATTTACCTGGTTATTATGAAGAAGTGGGTAAAATCATTAAGCAAGCCCGCGAACTTGGTATTACAGCACCATTTGTCGGTGGTGATGGTTGGGATTCCCCTAAACTTGCTGAAATTGGTGGACCAGATGCTCTCAATAATTCCTACTTTACCAATCATTATTCTGTAGAAGACAATAGCCCTAAATCCAAAGCATTCCTTGATGCTTTCAAGAAAGAATATGGTCAAGTGCCAGATGCTATGGCTGTTCTTGGTTATGATGCTGCATATGCTTTAGTTGATGCCATTAAACGGGCCAACAGCACAGAGCCAGAAAAAATTCGTGAAGCTCTTGCAAATACTAAAGAATTCCAGGGCGTAACTGGATCATTGACTTTAAATGATACTCATGATGCAATCAAAAGTGCAGTTATCATTGAAATGAAAAATGGTAAACAAGTATATAGAGAAACTGTGAAACCTTAAAGAGTAAGACGAACAAGCACACTCACGTGTTGTCATGAGTGTGCTTGTTTTTCTTATGTTGTATGTTAACTATATGCTATAATAAAATTTATCATAAGATGTTGAATTAATTCAAAGATTGCAAGATAAAGTTAGGAGTCGTAGTATGATCTTTTTTAATACAGTTGAAAGTATTCTAAGTATTGTCCTGATCATTATAATAGGCTATATTTTTACTGCTAAGGGTTGGTTTGATGAAAAAACTGGAAAAATGTTTTCTCGAATCATAATGAATGTTGCTCTTCCCTCCTATATGATATGGAATTTGATGAGTACTTTTAGTAAGGAATTATTATTACAGTTGGCCCCAGGTTTAGTTGTACCGTTTACATCGATAATAGTTTGTTTTGTAGTGGGGCATGTTGTTTCCAAACTGCTCCATATTGCTTCAGACAGGCAGGGTACCTTTCGTTCAATGTTTTCCCTTTCTAATACTATTTTTATCGGCTTGCCTGTAAATTTGGCGTTGTTTGGTGAAACAAGCATACCGTTTGTACTATTATATTATATTGCTAATACAACTTTATTTTGGACAGTTGGTGTAAGTGGTATCAGTAATGACGGTATGTCTGGCCGCGATCAAGTGTCATACATTGAGGTACTAAAACAGATTTTTTCCCCACCACTATTAGGATTTAGCATAGCTATTGTATTCATTGTAATAGGGGTTAGTCTGCCACGCTTTATCCTTGATACCTGTAAATACTTAGGTAATTTGACTACCCCATTATCCATGCTGTTTATTGGTATTGCTATATATGGTGTAAAGCTAAAAAATATTAAATTGAGTAAGGATATGGTAGCCGTTATTTTTGGCCGGTTTATTGCTGCTCCAATTATTGTTATAGGGATAACATATATTTTGCCGCTACCGCTTTTGATGAAAAAAGTCTTTATTATTCAAGCTGCCCTACCTGTAATGACGCTGACTGCTGTTATTGCTAAATCACATCAGGCAGATGCTGAGTATGCGGCTGTTATGACTACGGTGACAACAATTGCAGCGATTATAACCATTCCAGTATATATGCTAATTTTTCAGTACTATTTTTAAATTTATTTGCTAGAGCCAGTCGAGTAACGGCGAACATATTTGGTATAAGGACTTTTAAAAGATTCAGTGGACAGCTTGCATAGCGTTTATAAAGGATAGGAAACTTATCATTATAGAACTAATGTTGTGATTTGTGGAAAAAAATTCAATATTTCGACTATTGTTAAAGGTATTGCCATGATAAAAAATATATGCTATACTCAATTCAAGTTAATAAACGGAAGCAATGGAGCTTACAAGTGGATTTAATCCCTTGTAAGCTCTTTGTCTTCTATTAAGAAATGTGAAAAAAATAGGCACATAAGCAATGGAGCTTATAAACGATAAGACGTTTATAAGCTCCATCTGTCTTTTCTCAGACAATTAAGGAGGTGGTGCTATCGAATACAGTCAGCTCAATTCAAACAAAAATGCTTCATAGATATTTGCGGTATCTACGAAGCGTGGATCATCTTTAACTCCCAGTGGACACCAGGGTTTATTTGACGTACCCATTTTTCATTATAAATTAAAGTTACATTATTTTCAACTGTAAATAAAAGATAAATTTTTAATATGAGGAGGATTTTAATTATGAGACAGATTGCGATATACGGAAAAGGTGGTATTGGTAAATCCACTACAACTCAAAATACAGTAGCTGCATTAGCTGAGGCTGGTAAACATATTATGGTGGTTGGATGCGATCCTAAGGCTGATTCCACAAGGCTTTTACTTCATGGATTATGCCAAAAAACAGTGCTTGATACATTGCGTGATGAAGGCGACGATATTGATTTAGAGGATATCCTTAAACCTGGTTTTGGCGGTACCATGTGTGTTGAATCAGGCGGCCCTGAGCCAGGTGTAGGTTGTGCAGGTCGTGGTATCATCACTTCCATAAATATGCTTGAATCTCTTGGTGCTTATACTCCTGATCTTGACTATGTATTCTATGATGTACTGGGCGATGTTGTATGTGGTGGATTTGCAATGCCGATTCGGGAAGGTAAAGCCGAAGAAATTTATATTGTTGCTTCCGGGGAACTGATGGCACTGTATGCTGCTAACAATATTGCAAAAGGAATTCAAAAATATGCTGTTAACGGTAAAGTTAGACTGGGTGGTATTATCTGTAACAGCCGTAAAGTTGATAAAGAATATGAACTCTTAAAAGCCTTCGCCGAAGAAATTGGTTCCCAATTGATCTATTTTGTACCTCGTGACAATCTGGTCCAACGGGCAGAAATCAATAAAAAGACTGTTGTTGACTTTTCGCCAGAAGAAAATCAGGCAAATGAGTATCGCGCACTAGCTAAAGCCATTGATGGCAATAAAATGTTTGTTATTCCTAAGCCAATGACTCAAGATAGACTAGAAGAAATCATGATGCAATATGGCTTCATGGATATGTAAATCTAGCCTAAAATATAAGAAAAGACTTGGATTATGCCAAGTCCTCAGACGCAGGCAGAAGCCTTACAAGGATGTTCGATTGCTAATGCATTGAACAAAGCGATCACATGGTTGCTTTTTGGAATCTTGAAAGTGATATACTTTCTGATTCCGTACGAAAAAATAGTAGGGGGTAAACAATATGTTAATGGTTAGAGCAATTATTAGACCAGAGAAGAAAGAGGAAGTATTATCCGAGTTATCAAGAGCCGGCTTCCATGCAGCGACAGTTCTAGATGTAGTAGGACGGGGCAAGCAAAAAGGTATTAAAATATCTGGGGTCGTTTACGATGAAATTCCAAAAGCATTAATCATGATGGCGATACGCGATGAAGATAAAGAAGATATTGTACGTATTATTTTGAAATATGCTAGAACTGGTGACCAAGGGGCTTATGGTGATGGTAAGATTTTTATTGCCCCTGTTGATGAAGCATACACTATTTCTAGTGGGATCCCAAGTCTATAAGAAGGAGGGATAAGGATGAAAGAAGTTATCGCGGTAGTGCGTATGAATAAAACAAGTGCTACTAAAAAAGCCTTAGTAGAAGCTGGCGTTGCTGGTTTTACTGCTTTTAAAGTAGAAGGTCGTGGTAAGATTGTCACTAATCCCACGTTAATTGCCGAACGTAAGAAGGAATTGCTTATGATGGCTGGTGACGATCAAACCGGTGAATCGGAAAAATTAATTACGGATTTTCTAGTGGGTACTAGCTTGTTTCCCCGCAGAATGTTTATTATTCTCGCCCATGATGAAGATGTAAAGAAAATTGTAGATGCGATTATTGCTGCCAATAAAACTTGTAATAATGTTGGTGATGGCAAAATATTTGTCCTGCCAGTCATAGACGCAGTACGTGTTCGTACTGGTGAATCTGGAGAAACGGCAGTATAACGAAGGAGGTAAGAGGCATGGCATTTAGTGAAAAACTACTTCAAGAGATATTAGATAAATATCCATCGAAAGTTCAAAAAAATCGTAAAAAACATATCTTTATTAAAAACGGAGAGTTAGAAAGTCAACAAATTGAAGCGAACACTCGGACTATACCTGGTATTATCACTAATAGAGGCTGTGCTTATGCAGGCTGTAAAGGCGTTGTTTTGGGTCCAATCAAAGATATGGTTCATATCGTTCACGGTCCAATCGGTTGTAGTTATTATGCATGGGGTACGCGTCGGAATAAAGCACATTCAGAAGATCCGACCGACAATTATATCAATTACTGTATCTCGACGGATATGCAAGAAAGTGACATTGTATTTGGTGGCGAAAAGAAATTGACTAAGGTTATTGATGAAGTGATGGAAATCTTTAACCCTAAAGCCATTACTCTCTCGGCTACTTGTCCAGTTGGCCTCATTGGTGATGATATGGGTGCGGTAGCCAAGGTCGCAGAAGAAAAATATGGTGTTCAAGTCTTATCTTTTAGTTGTGAAGGCTATAAGGGTGTTAGCCAATCCGCAGGTCACCATATTGCTAATAATATTTTGATGGAAAAAGTCATTGGTACGAGTGATCTTGAAAAAGCACCCAGTAAATTCCCAATTAATTTATTAGGTGAATACAACATTGGTGGCGATGGTTGGGAAGTGGAACGCATTCTGGAAGATATCGGTTATTATGTAGTATCGGTTATGACAGGTGATGGTTCTTATGATGATATCAAAAATGCCCATGTAGCAGAACTAAATCTAGTACAATGTCATCGTTCCATTAACTATATTGCTGAAATGTTAGAAAAAAAATATGGTACACCATGGCTGAAAGTTAACTTCATTGGTATTCAAGCAACGGTTGAAACCTTACGTAATATGGCTTTATATTTTGATGATGAAGAATTAATCAAAAATACAGAAGCCGTCATTGCTAGAGAATTAGCAAGAATTGAACCTGTGATTGACCAATATAAAAAAATCTGCGAAGGTAAAAAAGCATTCTGTTTTGTAGGTGGATCTCGTGGTCATCACTTCCAAAATCTATTTGCTGAACTTGGTATTGAAACACTACTTGCAGGTTATGAATTTGCTCACCGTGATGATTATGAAGGTCGGGAAGTTATTCCTACCATTAAAACAGATGCTGATAGTAAAAATATCCCTCACTATATGCCTGAGGCGGATGAAAAACGTTTCAAATTGAAGATTTCTCCAGAAAGACTAGAAGAACTGAAAGCTAAGATTCCTTTAGGGGAGTACAAAGGTATGCGTTTTGACATGGAAGATGGCAGCATTATTGTTGATGACCTCAATCACTTTGAAACAGAAGAATTTATCAAAATCTTGAAGCCAGATATCTTTACATCAGGCATCAAAGATAAATATGTTATTCAAAAAATGGGTATTCCATCAAAACAATTACATTCTTATGATTATAGCGGACCCTATGCTGGATTTAACGGTGCTGTACAATTTGCAAAAGATATTAGTATGGGTTTTGCATCACCTACTTGGAATTTCATTACTCCACCATGGAAAGATCAACCTTTACTAGAAGGAAAAGTTACTGAGGAAGGAGTGGCATAATATGTTAGATTGTACACCAAAAGAGATAAAAGAACGCACAAGCGGCGGTATGATTAACCCAGCAAAAACCTGTCAGCCAATTGGTGCTATGTATGCCGCTCTGGGAATTCATGGATGTTTACCTCATAGTCATGGTTCACAAGGCTGCTGTTCGTATCATCGTATGCACTTAACTCGCCATTTTCGTGATCCAGTGATGGCTTCTACCAGTAGTTTTACGGAAGGGGCATCCGTATTTGGTGGTGGTGCAAATTTAAAAACAGCTATCCAAAACGTTTTCCACCTTTATAAACCAGAAGTGATTGCAGTTCATACTACTTGCCTGACGGAAACAATTGGTGATGATGTTCCCAGTATCATAAAAACGGCTGAAATACCAGAAGGTAAATTGGTCATTCATACAAATACGCCTAGTTATGTAGGTTCCCACGTGACTGGTTTTTCTAATATGACGAAATCAATGGTTAGTTATTTGTCAGCAAGTACTGTAGCAGAGAAAAAAGAACAAGTCAATTTAATCCCTGGCTTTGTAAATCCTGGCGATATGCGGGAAATTAAACGTTTGACAGAAAGCATGGGTATTGAATACTTGATGTTCCCTGATACATCAGGTGTTGTTGATTCACCAATGACTGGCGAATTTGAAATGTATCCTGAGGGTGGTACAACTGTCGCCCAGTTAAAAGATACGGGTAACTCTAAAGTAACGATAGCACTTGGACGTTTTGCATCAAGTGACGCTGCTGAGTTATTAACTAAAAAATGTAGAGTTCCAGCTACTGTCTTAAAAACACCTATTGGTATTAAAGCAACAGATGATTTTTTGATGGCATTACGTCAAAGTTTCACAGTTGAAATTCCTAAAGAACTAGAAATTGAACGTGGTCAATTAGTTGATATCATGACAGATACCCATTATCATTTCCACGGAAAAACAGTAGCTATCTTTGGCGATCCTGATATTGTTGCAGGCGTAACTGAATTTGTATTAAGTTTAGGGATGAAACCTATCCATGTACTGACAGGTACTCCAGGTGGAACGTCAAACTCTCTAACCGGAAGTTTTGAAGATAATATTAAAGCAATGATGGAAGGCACTGGAATTGAAGCCAATATAAAAAGTAGCGGTGACTTATTTACTTTACACCAATGGATTAAAAATCAACCCGTTGATCTGTTAATTGGTACCACCTATGGTAAATATATTGCTCGAGCTGAGGATATTCCATTTGTACGTATGGGTTTCCCTATTCTAGATCGAAGCGTTCATTCCTATTTGCCAGTTGTTGGTTATCGCGGAGCACTACGCGTGATTGAAATGATCAGTAATGCTCTTCTTGATAGAGCTGATCGTGACGCAAGCGATGATGATTTTGAATTAGTAATGTAAGATAATTTGATTCTATATGTTTTTGGGAGAGGAGTGAGATGTGCAATGGCTGAGAGCAATGCAGGGGCAATTGCTGAACGAGATGAATTTATTGTTACTAAAGGGAAAAACAAAAAACAATTAAAATGTGATACAGATAGTTCGGCTGGCTGCGTAAGTCAAAGGGCTTGTGTGTATTGTGGAGCCAGGGTAGTGCTCAATCCGGTTACAGATGCCATACATCTAGTACATGGGCCTATTGGATGTTCGAGTTACACTTGGGATATTCGTGGTAGTCTCAGCAGCGGCACTGAGTTATATAGGAATAGCTTTTCCACTGATTTAAAAGAGCAAGATGTCATTTTTGGCGGCGGGAAGAAATTGGCAGCCGCCATTGATGGCCTAGTGGAAAAGTACCAAGCTAAATTGATTTTTGTGTACTCTACATGTATCGTTGGTGTGATTGGTGATGATCTAGAGGCCATCTGTCGAGCTGCCTCCCAAAAGCATACTATTGAAGTGATACCTGTAGAGTCTAGCGGATTTATTGGTAATAAATCCGCAGGCTACAGGGCGGCGGGTGATTCCTTATTACGTTTGATTAAGCCAGCTGATCAAGTCGTGATGACGAAAAGTGATAGCATTAATTATCTAGGAGACTTTAATCTGGCTGGTGAAGCGTGGATTATACACAATTATTTGCGAGAGATGGGGGTAGAAATCAATGTGACCTTTACAGGAGATTCTACCTATGAAACGTTAAAATTAGCGCCTAAGGCAAAACTCAATATTATACAATGTGCTGGCTCCATGATATATATGGCAGGTAAAATGGAAGAACTCTACAATATACCCTATGTTCAGATCTCCTTTTTGGGAATTGAAGATACTGCCACATCTTTGCGAAAAATTGCCGCTGCTATGGGTGATGAAGTGATGATTCGTAAGACAGAAGAGTTAATTGTCCGAGAAACCAATCGGGTCGAAGCCATTATCAAAGGCTATCGGGAAAAATTACAAGGTAAGAAAGCAGCCATCTATGTTGGCGGAGGATTTAAAGCCATTTCCTTGGTTAAACAATTTAGAGAAATTGGTATTGATGTTGTCATGATTGGTACACAAACAGGCCGAGAAGAAGAGTATGATACGATTAATAATTTAGTCGATGATGGGACTGTGATCTTAGATGATGCCAACCCTGCGGAGCTAGAGCGATTTATGATGGAGAAAGGTGCTAATTTGTTAGTTGGCGGTGTGAAAGAACGACCCCTTGCTTATAAATTGGGAGTGGCTTTTATCGATCACAATCATGATCGGAAACATCCGCTCAGTGGTTTTGAGGGTGCTGTAAATTTTGCGGAAGAAGTATATTCCACAGTTTGTTCACCAGTATGGAATAGTCTTAGGGGAAAAGGTATTGGCAAGGGGGTGACAGATCATGTCTGAAGCAGCAGTAAATAATGTACACTATCGCAATGTGAATGAAAACCCCTGTAATATGTGTATGCCAATGGGCGGCATTCTAGCATTAAAAGGTATTGAGAAGTCGATGGTTATTGTTCATGGCTCCCAAGGCTGTAGTACCTATATGCGCAGACATATTGCTGAACATTTCAATGAACCTGTTGACGTAGGCTCTTCCTCACTGAATGAAAAAGGTACGATTTATGGTGGCGAAAAAAATCTTAGGCAAGCCCTCGACAATATTATCAAAGTATATCATCCAGGGATTATCGGTATTGTCACAACCTGTTTAGCGGAAACCATTGGCGAGGATATTGAACGGATTACAGGTCAATACCTAATCGATAAGGAGATGGAAGGATTCCCGATTATCACTGCATCCACTCCAGGCTATGGCGGAAGTCATTTCGAAGGTTATTTTTTTACACTTAAAAGAGTTATTATGCAGCTTGCAGAAGCAACTAGCAAAAATAACAAGATTAACATTATTATTCCTAACATTAGTCCGGCGGACATTCGTGAATTAAAACGTATATTAGAGCAGATGAAAATCGAATACGTATTATGCCCTGATCTTTCCGATACTTTAGATCGTCCATTTTTACCGTCTTATACCAAGATGAGTGAGAATGGTACAAAACTGGCCGATATAAGAGGAATGGGTGGCGGGGTGGCTACCATCCAGATGGGCGTTACCATCAATGATACTCTATCACCAGGGAAATACCTAGAAGATCAGTTTGGTGTCCCTTTATATAATATTCCCATACCCATTGGTGTGGAAAATACAGATCTATTTATTAATACATTAGTAGAAATTACGGGCAGGGATGTTCCTGAAAGTTTGAAAAATGAGCGTGGACGCTTGTTAGATGGAATGGTTGATTCTCATAAATATAATTTCTCTGGACGGGTTGTTGTTTTTGGTGAACCAGAAATCGTATATTCTGTAACCAAAACTTGCTTAGAAAATGGCGTTTTCCCAGCAGTGATTGCTACTGGTAGTCAAGTAGGTAAACTCAGTGAGTTAGTAACCGAGGCCTTAGGCGATGGGATAGAAGATAGTAAGATATTAATTGAAACTGATTTTGCTCAGATTCTTGCTACTAGTCAAAAAGCAAAAGTC
>Ga0316600_10000345_pt1 | contig 23394 bp, 20 predicted proteins | sample OWC_soil_day5_CT_FD_207652 | JGI IMG/M metagenome (GOLD analysis project Ga0316600, IMG submission 207652) | Wetland soil microbial communities from Old Woman Creek delta, Ohio, United States - OWC_soil_day5_CT | ecosystem: Environmental > Terrestrial > Soil > Wetlands | place: USA: Ohio... | reverse complement strand
GCCGCGCGCGATGCCGGCAAGGACGAAACCAGCGCCGCGCTGGATGCCGAGCGCGCGCGCCGCGCGCCGGTGACGGTGGCGCTGGTGGCGCGCATCGACATGGGCCACCCGCTGGTGCCGGCGCACGAACAATGGGCCGCGGTGGGCGGCGCGCTGGCCAACTTCCTGAACGCCGCGCATGCGCTGGGATTTGCCGGCAAGATGCTGTCGGGCGCCAAGGCGCGCCACCCGCGCATCGTGTCCGCGTTCTGTGCGCCGGGCGAGACGCTGGTCGGCTGGGTCGCGCTGGGCACGGCCACGCGCCAGGTGGCGGCGCGCGGCGACAAGCTGGCGCCCGAACGGGTCTTGACGGACTGGCCGGGCCCGCCGGCCGGCTCACATCGATAACGAGCCTTCGCGGAACTCGGTCTTGTCGAGCCACACGTTGACCAGCACCGCCTTGCCCTGACGCGCCAGCTCGCGCGCCCGCCGCAGGGCAGGCTGCACCTCGTGCGCGTGCTTCACCAGCAGCCCTTCGGCGCCGAAGCCGGCCACCACCTTGTGGTAGTCGCTGCGCGCCAGCACGGTGGCCACGTCGTCGTGCAGCATCTTCACCTGCTCGCGCGCGATCTGCGTCCAGCCGGCGTCGTTGCCCACCACGGCGATGACCGGGATGCGCTGGCGCACCATCGAGTCGAACTCCGCCAGGCCCCAGCCGCAGGCGCCGTCGCCCCAGACGATCCACACCTCGCTGCCCGGCCGCGCCTGCGCCGCGCCGATGGCAAAGCCGGCGCCCACGCCCAGCGTGCCAAAGGCGCCCGGGTCCAGCCAGCTCAGCGGTGTGCGCGGGTGCAGCACGTAGCTGGCGGTGGCCACGAAATCACCGCCATCGGCGACGAAGATGGCGTTGTCGCCGGCTTCGGCCTCCAGCGCGCGGAAGAAGGCCAGCGGGTTGACGTGTTCGCCTTGCGCAGCGGCCTGCGCGTCGATCTGTGCCTCGCGTTCGGCATCTCGCGCGCGCAGGCTGTCGCACCAGCCGGCCCAGGCGGTGCCGGGCGTGCCCAGCGCGTCGGCCAGCCGGCGGATGAACTGCCCGGCGTCGCCCAGCGCGGTGACGTTCGGGCGGCGATTCAGGCGCGCATCCTTGGCGCTGCGGTTGGCGGCGATCAGTGTGGCGCTGCGGCGCACGTGCTTGCCGTAGTCGAGCCGGAAGTCGCAGGGCACGCCGGCCAGCAGCACGCAGTCGGCGTCGCGCAGCGCGACGCGGCGCTGGTGGCGCATCTGCAGCGGGTGGTCGCGGCCCAGCAGCCCGCGCGCCATGCCCGACAGGTACACCGGGATGCCCAGGCGCTGCACCGCCGCGGCCAGCGCGTGCGCTTCGGCAGCCTGCACCACGGCCTGGCTGCCGATCACCATCAACGGACGCTGGCTCTTGCGCAGTGCCGCCAGCGCCGCCTGCAGCGAGCCTTCGGCGGCGTGCGGCACGTGCACCGGCTGCAACGCGGGCGCGCCGGAGCGCTCGCTGCCGGCAAACATGCGCTGCGCATGGCGGTTCAGGTACCAGCGCAGTGCGCGGCCGCTCAGGCTCGTGCCCTTGCCGGCGGCGTCGGCATACCACTGGCGGATCGAGGCCTCGTCGTAGAGCAGGTCCACCGGGCATTCGATGAACACCGGGCCGGGCACGCCCGACTGTGCCAATGCAAAGGCCTCGGCCACCGCCGGGCCCAGGTCGCGCACGCGCTGCATCTTCAGGAAGCGCTTGACGTGCGGTTCGACCAGCGGGCGCTGGTCGATGTCCTGCAGCGCGCCGCGGCCCTGCAGCGCGGTCGGCGCGGCGCCACCGATCAGCACCACCGGCGACTGCGCCAGCTGGGCGTTCTTCAGCGCGGTGATGGTGTTGGTGATGCCGGGGCCGGCGGTCACCGCGGCCACGCCAGGACGGCCCGACAGCCGCGCGCTGGCATCGGCGGCGAATACGGCGGTGACCTCGTCGCGCACGTCCACCACGCGGATGCCGCGCACCTTGGACGCGCTGAGGATCGGCGAGATGTGGCCGCCGCACAGCGTGAAGACCTTGGTCACGCCCTGCGCCTGCAGGGCCTCGGCCACGCGGTCGCCGCCGTGGCGCAGCGCCGTCAGCGCCTGCCGGGCGTCCGGCCCGCTCATGACCACACCACCCGGCCGGTGCTGGCGTACCAGGCCTCGATCTGCGGTGCGGCATCGGATTCGATGCGCGCGCGCTTGATCTTCATCGTCGGCGTCAGGCTGCCGTTCTCGATGGTCCAGGGCTCGCGCGCGACGACGATCATGCGCAGCTGCTCGTAGTCGGCGATCCGGGCGTTGACTTCCTTCAGCAGCGCGCCGAGCGTCTGCTCGACCTGTGCGCGCACGGTCGAGTCGGCGGTGCGCGGCCGCAGGTCCTCGGCCAGCACCACCAGCGCATAGGCGGCCGGTTGGCCGACGCCGGAGACCATCGCCAGCTCGATCATCGGGTTGGACAGCAGCAGGTTCTCGATCGGCGCCGGCGCCACGTACTTGCCCTTGGCGGTCTTGAACAGTTCCTTGGCACGTCCGGTGATCTTGAGCATGCCGTTGGGCAGCCGCTCGCCCAGGTCGCCAGTGCGGAAGAAGCCGTCCTCGGTGAACGAGGCTTTGGTCAGCTCGGGCTGCTTGTAGTAGCCGCTGAACTGGCCCGGCGACTTGATCAGCACCTCGCCACTGGCGTCCAGGCGCACCTCGACACCTTTCTGCGGCACGCCGACGTAGCCCGGCTGGGCGAATTCGCCATAGGCGGTGTGCGAGTAGGAGTTGTCCTCGGTCATGCCATAGCCCTCGTACAGCTTCAGGCCGAGGCGCCGGTACCAGCTGATCAGTTCGGGCGGCAGCGGCGCCGAGCCACTGCCCGCGAAGATCACGTGCTCCAGGCCCAGGCCCTTCAGCACCTTCTTCGCCACCAGCTTGCCGACGATCGGGATGCCCAGCAGGCGGTTCAGCTTCTGCGGCGGCATCTTCGCGAACACGCCCTGCTGGAATTTCAGCCACAGCCGCGGCACGCTGATGAACACCGTCGGCCGGGCGCGGTGCAGGTCCTGCAGGAAGGTCTCCAGCGATTCGGCGAAGAACACGTGCGTGTTGCCGTCGACCAGCGACGCGGCCTCGACGCAGGAGCGCTCGAAGCTGTGCGCCAGCGGCAGGTACGACAGCACGCGGCCCTGCTCGGCGGTTTTGGTTTGCGCGCGCGTGAAGTCCGCGAAACCGACGCCGGCGGCGGTGAAGGCGCGGAAGCTGGTCATCGCGCCCTTGGGCGTGCCGGTGGAGCCCGAGGTGTAGATGATCATTGCCAGCTCTTCCGCGTCGCGCTGCACGCGGCCGGCCAGCGGCTCGGTGCGGGCGACGATCTCGTCCCAGCCTTCGTAGTCCAGCAGTGCGCTTTCGGGGGCCAGCGGGAAGGCGATGCGCGGCAGCGCGGCATCGACGCCCGGTTTCTGCACGTCCCAGCTGTCGAGCTTGCCGACGAACAGCGCACTGGCTTCGCTGTGCCCGAGCACATAGCCCACGGTCTGCGCCGTCTCGGTGGGGAAGATGGCCACCGTGGTGTAGCCGGCCATCCAGATGGCCAACTCGGCCATGATGAAGTGGGCGCAGTTCTTCGACAGGATGGCAATGCGCGCACCGCGCGGGAAGCCGTGGCTCTGCAGGTGCGCGGCCATGCGCCGCGACTGGTCGAGCACCTGGGCCCAGGTGTAGTCGGCCACCCGACCCTGGCCCAGCGGCTGGGTCAGGTAGATGCGATCGGCATGCTGGGCCTCATGGTCGAACACATGGTCCAGGATCAACTTGGTCGAACTCATGGTCTGGGGTCTCCTTCGTCTTGTCGAGGTTGTCTTGCCAGGGCGGCCGCCACGGCGCTGACCAGTCCTGGGCCGTTGTAAATCAGCCCGGTGTAGATCTGCACCAGGTCGGCGCCGGCGTCGATCTTCGATTGCGCGTCGGCCGCGCTCATCACGCCGCCGACGCCGATGATCGGGTAGCGGCGGCCCAGCGCAGCGCGCAGCTGGGCGATGACGCGGTTGCTGGCCTGCAGCACCGGCGCGCCCGACAGTCCGCCGGCCTCGGCCGCATGCGGCAGGCCCTGCACGGCGCCGCGCTCCAGCGTGGTGTTGGTGGCAATCACGCCGTCGATGCGGTGGCGCTTGAGCGTGTCGGCGATGACGCCGACCTGCGCTTCGTCCAGGTCGGGTGCGATCTTCAAGAACATCGGCACCTTGCGCTTGTGGATCTTCTGCAGCTGCAGCCTGCGTTGCTGCAGCGCGCCGAGCAGCGCATCCAGCGCGGCGTCGCCCTGCAGTTCGCGCAGGTTCTTGGTGTTGGGGCTGGAGATGTTCACCGTCACGTAGTCGGCATAGGGGTACACCGCGTCCAGGCCGAGCAGGTAGTCGTCGGCGGCGCGCTCGATGGGCGTGGCCGCGTTCTTGCCGATGTTCAGGCCGAGCACGCCGCCGGCGGCGCGAAAGCTCTTCGAGCGCTGCACGTTGGCCACGAAGGCCTGCAGACCTTCGTTGTTGAAGCCCAGCCGGTTGATCAGCGCATTCGCCTGCGGCAGGCGGAAGATGCGCGGCCTGGGGTTGCCGGGCTGTGGCTTCGGCGTGACCGTGCCCACCTCGATGAAGCCGAAGCCCATTGCACCCAGGCCGTCGATGCAGCGGCCGTTCTTGTCCAGGCCCGCGGCCAGGCCGACGCGGTTGGGGAACTTCAGCCCGGCCAGTTCCAGCGGATCGTCGATCCGTGGGCCCTGCCACAGGCACTGCGCCGGGGTGTTCTGCAGCCGCGCCAGGGCGCCGAGTGTCAGGTCATGCGCGGCTTCCGCATCCAGGCCGAAAAGGAAGGGGCGGGTCAGGGCGTAGGGAACGATCGGCATGGTGGGGTGAGGGGTTCGGGAGGTCATTCTCGCCCACCGATAATGGGCGCATGACGCAAGATCAACTCAAGGCCCTGGTCGGGCAGGCCGCGCTGGCCTACGTGCAGCCGGGCACGGTGGTGGGCGTGGGCACCGGCTCGACGGTGAACCACTTCATCCAGGCGTTGGGGGCGATGAAGGAGCGCATTGCCGGCGCAGTGTCCAGCAGCGAGGAGAGCAGCCGCCGCCTGCGAGCGCTGGGCATCGAGGTGCTGGACAGCAACCGCGTCGAGCGCATTGCCGTCTACATCGACGGTGCCGACGAGATCGACGGCCAGGGCCACATGATCAAGGGCGGCGGCGGCGCACTGACGCGCGAGAAGATCGTGGCCGACCTGGCCGATCGCTTCGTCTGCATTGCCGACGAATCCAAGCGCGTGGACCGGCTGGGCGCCTATCCGCTGCCGGTGGAGGTGATCCCGATGGCCGTGGCGCAGGTGGCACGCCGCCTGGCCGGGCTGGGCGCACAGGCCAAGCCCCGCGCCGGTTTCATCACCGACAACGGCGGCCATCTCCTGGACGCGCACGGCTTGTCGATCACCGATCCGCTGGCGCTGGAATGCGAAATCAACCAGTGGCCCGGCGTGGTGACGGTGGGCATCTTTGCCCGCCACAAGGCCAGCGTGTGCCTGCTGGGTACGACGCGGGGTGTGCAGACCCTGCAGTTCTGAGGCTGGAGCCTGGCAAAAAGCGCGTAACCTTCGGGGTGTTTTTCACCCGATTGCAAATCAACGGAAGGACGGCCCGTGGCCAAACCCAACTATTCGTTCGAAAAGCGCCAGCGCGAGCTGGCCAAGAAGAAGAAGAAGGAAGAGAAGCTGAAGGAAAAGGCAGAGCGCAAGACCGTCCCCGGCGCGGCCGACGACGGCGCGCAAGACGCGGGCGAGGGCGCCGATGGTGCCGCCGCGGGTGCCCCCTCGGGCAGCTGAGGTCAGGCCTGATCAGCCGCGCGGCGGCGCGCGGCCCGCAGCGCAAAGCGCGCCGGGTCCAGCGCCTTCACCAATGACGACTCCAGCGGCACCGGGGCCCCACTGATCCGCGCCGCCAGCACCTGGGCGCCAAGGGCAGCCCAGCAGATTCCGCGAGAACCCAGGGCACTGAACACGTGCAGGCCCGGCCGGCGCGGGGTTTCATCCAGACGCTCGCCCGGCCTCTGCACGAAGGCCGCTTCGTCGGGCACCGCACCCACCACCGGCAGCCGGTCGTCGGCCACGCAGCGCCAGCCGACCCGGCCCTGCAGTAGTGCGGTCTGCACGCCCGATGTGGGCAGGGATGCCGGGCTCAACTGCGTCAGCCGTTGCAGGTTGAAGGCATGGTCCGCGTCGCGCACCTGGGCGTCGCCATCACCCGGCTGCGAACTGGCACCGAAGACCGCCTGGCCGTCGATGTCGGGCAGCAGGTAGCCGGCCCCCGCCAAGGGCAGTCGGGGCAGTTTCATCGCCGCGTCCGGCGATGCGGCGCGGTACAGGCTGATCTGGCCGCGCATCGATGTCACCGGCCACTGCGATGCCTGCATCAAGCGCCAGGCATCGGCGGCGTTGGCCAGCACGACGGTGCCGGCTTCGGCGACGACATGGCCGGCGGCGTCGAACAGCTGCCAGCGTCCCGATTCGGCGCGCAGCGCCTGCACCCGCAAGCCGCCACGGAATTCGGCCAAGGCGCCCGCCTGCTGCAGGAACCAAGTCGCCAACGCCGCCGGCTGAACCCAGCCGCCGCCGGGGTAGAACCAGGCCGGGTGCTGCAGCGCGACGCCGCCGCGCGCGCTGGCCTGGGCCGGATCGAGCGCCTGCACATAGCCGGGCGTCAGGTGAAGGGCGTCCAATTCGTCGCGCATGGCCTGCACGCCCAGGCCGCGCGTGTCCAGCCGCAGCAGGCCCTGCGCGCTGCCTCGGGCCACGCCGCTGTCGACCGCGCCTTGCACCGTGCGCTGTGCCAGCAGCGCGGCAGCGCGGTTGAAGCGGGCATGCGCGCCGTCCTGCGGATGGACGACGCCGTGGAACAACCCGGCCGGGTTGCCGGATCCTTCCATTGCCAGCGCGACGGCGCGGTCGACCAACGTGCAGCGCCAACCTTGTTCGGCCAGCGCCCAGGCGGTGGCGCAGCCGGCCAGGCCGGCGCCGATGATCAAGGCATGGCGCTCGGCCTGCGGCGTGGAGGGCCGGCCGCGCCGCCTGGGCGCGAATCGAGGGTTGTAGACAGCGCTGATCTCGACGGAACAGGGATCCACATCGAAGCCGGCGCTGGCCAGTGCTGGCCGCAGTGCCTGCAGGTCGGGCGCTGCACGCAGCCGGGCCCCTGGCGCAGCCTGGCGCGCCAGCCCCTTGCACAGACGCAGTGGCGCGAACCGTGGGTCTGCCGACAGTGCGATTTCATCGATCAGGAATTCGTGGACCCGAGCCTGCAGTTCGGGCAGCAGGTCGAGCGGCTCGCCAACGCCCAGCAGCAAGTGGACCCGTCCGGCCTCGAAGCTCAGCCGGTGCAGGTTGCGTGTGAGCGGTGGCCACTGCAGCGCCAAGGACTCGGCCAGCGGCTGCAACACCGTGCCGCGATGGGCCCGGCGCAGGGCTGCGGCATCGGGCGGCGTAGGCGTCAGGGCAATGAAGTCCAGGCGCTCGGCCCGTGCGGGGTCGCGCTGCCAGTCGCGCCAGGCCTGCAGGAAGGCGTGCCCCAGGCCGAAGCCGGCCTGCAGACTCGCCTGCCTCGCGGCCGCTGCGGTCATGCCACCGCGCGGCGTGCCAGCCAATCGAGCAGCGCTTCGCGCACCGTGCCCAGGTTGCGGTACTGCAGCACAGCCGGGCTCATCGAGGCGATAGCGTCGTGCAGCCGCTGTGCCTTGTCGGCGCGGTCGATGGCCTGGGCCAGCGGCTGGGCATCCACCAGGATGGTGAACACCGCCAGGCTGGCGTCGGGCACCGGGATGAAGGTCTGGCGCTCGGTACGCCACCAGGCCTGTGCGGCCACAGCCTCAGCGTGGCCCCCCTGCCATGCAGTGGCCGGCAGGACAGGGTGCGCGTTCAGCGTCGGCCGCGGCGTCACCGTCCAGACGTAGCGCTCCCATCGCGTGGGCGCGCTGACCAGCCGGGCCAGTGCCTCGCCGGCGGCCAGCAGCACGCTGTTGTCGGCCACTGGTGCATGCACCTGCGCGAAATGCAGTCCGACCTTCTGTTCGGGGGCCCAGTGTGACGGCAGGGCCACCGCCAGCCAGGGGATCCGTGCGGTGCGGCCATCGATCAGCGCAAAGTCCTCGGCGAAGGCCAATGACAGCAGCCCGGCCAGGCGCCACTCCGGCGGCAGTTGGGCCAGGCAGGTGCCGACCGCGAAGATCGGCGCTGCGTCGCCGGCGATGGGCCGCAGCTCGCCGCCGCACACCGACCAGCCCAGAAGCCGCGCTGCAGCGCGTTCGCCATCCCAGCCGAAGGACTCGGGCTGTTCCTGCGCGGCATGCGCGGCCAGCGCGCACAGCCCCGGCATCGGGTCGTAGCCGGACACGCACTGGAGGGCGGTGGGTGTGGGCGTCCCCAGCGCCTGGAGCTTTTCCTGCAGATGGCGGCTGTCGCGCGTGTTGGGGTGCAACTGGTGCGAGCCTTCAGCCAGACGGCGCAGACCGGGTTGCATCCGAAACGGCGCCTGCACCGCGGCCAGGAAGTCAAAGGCGTCGCTGATGGACGCAGCTGGGGTGCTGCTCACACCGGTGCGTGGCACACGGCTTCGACGTTGTTGCCGTCGGGGCCGAAGACGTAGGCGCCGTAGCAGTGAGCGCGGTGACGTGGCTGCAGCCCCGGCGCGTTGCCATCGGTGCTGCCAGCGGCCTGGAAGGCATCGACCGCAGCTCGGTCGTGCCGGGCCGGGTCGGCATGGCCCAGGCCGGCGACCTGGGAGTTGTCGAAGCGTTGGTCGAAACACGGCGCGTAGCCTAGCGGGGACCGCGCCGCGATGTAGAAGGCCTTGCAACGCGCCAAGTCGGTCACGCGGAAGTTCATGTGATCGATCTTCGCCAGCCCTCCACCGCAGCGCCGTGGGCTCCGATCAGACGCGCTTCTTGTACTCGTTGGTGCGGGTGTCGATTTCGATCTTGTCGCCGGTCTCGACGAACAGCGGCACCTGGACCTCCAGTCCGGTGGCCAGCTTGGCCGGCTTCAGCACCTTGCCCGAGGTATCGCCCTTGACGGCCGGCTCGGTGTAGATGACCTCCCGCACCAGCGTGGTGGGCAGTTCGACCGAAATGGCCTTGCCGTCGTAGAACACCACTTCCACCGGCATCGCGTCTTCCAGGTACTGGATGGCGTCGCCCATATTCTCGGCCTCGACCTCGAACTGGTTGTACTCGGCGTCCATGAAGGCGTACATCGGGTCGGCGAAGTAAGAGTAGGTGCACTCCTTCTTGTCCAGCACGATCTGGTCCATCTTGTCGTCGGCCTTGAACACCACTTCGGTGCCCGAGGCGTTGAGCAGGTTCTTCAGCTTCATGCGCACCGTGGCCGAGTTGCGGCCGCCGCGGCTGTATTCGGTCTTGAGCACGACCATCGGGTCCTTGCCCTGCATGATGACGTTGCCGGCGCGTATTTCCTGAGCGAGTTTCATTGCGGATTCCGTGTAGAGGCTGTAGGCGCGCCCGAGGTCCCGCGTTCAGTCGAACAGCGGCAGGCTGGTCGCCGCGGCCTCCGAAGGGGGCCATCGCCGGCGCGCAAAGCCCGTGATTTTAGCGCCATTCGGCGACGAACTCGAGCAGCTGTGTGCCCAGGTCGGGCTGGGGCAGCAGCCGCTCGCGCCAGTGCAGCACCTGCGTCTGCCATGGCCCGGCTTGCGGCAGCGCCAGCGGGCCGTCGTGCCGGCCGTTCCAGGCCCGCCACAGGCCGCGCACGGCCGCGTCCAGGCCGGCGTCGGCCCCTTGCAGCATCAGGCCCAGAAAGGCGTCCAGCTTGGCGGTATGCGCGGCGTCGTGCTGCGGGTAGATCTGCCAGACGAAGGGCGCACCGGCCCATTGCGCGCGCACGAAGGAATCCTCGCCGCGCACGAAGTTCAGGTCACAGGCCCAGAGCAGGCGGTCGTAGTCCGCCTGGGTCAACCAGGGCAAGGCGATGCAGCGCAGCGCGGCCGGGACCGGTTGGCGCGCCAGCGCCGCCTGCAGCGCCTGGGTGGCGGCGCCGGGCGTCACGAGCAGCAGCGTCGGTGCAGAGGACAGCGCCTGCAGCAGCGCGCCGACCGGGGCGCCGGCATAGCAGAAGAGGCTCGTCACGCGTTCGCCGGGCCGCGGCGCGAAGCCGCGGGCCTGCAGCCAGGCGCGGCCGTCGAAGCGGCGGCGTTCGTCCATCAGACCCGGCTCGCGGATCAGCCCGCCGGTGCCGGCCTCGAAGCCCGGGTAGAAGAACCATTTGTCCAGGCCTTGCCCCGGCCCGCTGAGCTGCGGCGAGCGCAGGCAGTGGCTGCGCCGCACGTAGGCTTCGGCGCTGAGGTATTCCAGATTGATCCACAGCGGCGGCTTGTCGCGGTGTGCCATGCGGGCCACGAAGGCCGGCGGCGGGTCGCAGCCGAAGGCCTCGACCACCACGTCGCCAGGTTCCGGGACGGGCGTGCAGTCGGTCCAGGGCAGCACCTCGACGCCGGGTGCACCGGCCGGCGCCATCCAGGCCAGGGCCGAAGGGTCGTCGATCCACAGCCGCACCGTCTGGCCGCGTGCGCCCAGGTCGCACGCCAGACGCCAGCACACGCCGATGTCGCCAAAGTTGTCGATGACTCGGCAGAACAGGTCCCAGCGCATCGGGGTGATTATCGAAGGCCGCAAAATCCACGCCGATGGAACCGACCGCGAACCCAGCCGACGCCACGCGCGAGCGCCTGTTGGCCGAGGTGTCGGCGCTGCCCGGCCTGCCCGGCGTTTACCGCTACTTCGACGCGCGCGACGAGGTGCTCTACGTCGGCAAGGCGCGCAACCTGAAGAAGCGCGTGTCCAGCTATTTTCACAGGGACCATGGCGGCACGCGCATCGGCCACATGGTGACGCGCATTGCGCGGCTGGAGACGACGGTGGTGCGCACCGAGGCCGAGGCGCTGCTGCTCGAGAACAACCTGATCAAGACGTTGAACCCGAAGTTCAACATCCTGTTCCGCGACGACAAGAGTTACCCCTACCTGAAGCTCACCGGCGCGCCCGGCGCTGAACCCGCGACGCAGGCGGCCCGCTTCCCACGCGTGGCCTACTACCGCGGCAGCGTGGACCGCAAGCACCGCTACTTCGGCCCCTATCCGGGCGCCTGGGCGGTGAAGGAGACGATCCACCTGATCCAGAAGGTGTTCCGCCTGCGTACCTGCGAAGACACGGTCTTCGCCAACCGCTCGCGGCCCTGCCTGCTGTACCAGATCCGCCGCTGCTCGGGCCCCTGCGTCGGCCTGGTGTCGCAGGCCGATTACTCGCTGGACGTGCGCAATGCCGAACGCTTCCTGCTCGGCGAGCCGCAGCAGGTGATCGACGAACTGCAGCAGCGCATGAACTCCTGCGCCGAAGCGCTGGACTACGAGAAGGCGGCCGAATGGCGCGACCGCATTGGCGCCTTGTCGCGTGTGCTGCACCAGCAGTCGGTCGAGGCCAGCAGCCTGTCGGCCAGCGACCGCGACGTCGACATCCTGGCGGTGCGTGTCTCCGGTGGCCGGGCCTGCGTCAACCTGGCGATGGTGCGCGGCAGCCGCCACCTGGGCGACCGGGCCTACTTCCCTGCGCATGTGGACGAGGCCACGGCAATGGCGGTCGAAGACGACGGCGACGCCGCGGCGCCGGCGGAAGCGCCGCGCAGCATAGAGCAGCAGGTGCTGGAAGCCTTCATCGCGCAGCACTACCTGGGCCAGAGCGTGCCGCCGCTGTTGGTGCTGAGCCACGCGGTCGACGAGGCGCTGATCGAGGCGCTTGCGCAGCAGGCCGGCCAGCGCGTGCGCGCCGTGCACCAGCCGCGCGAGCAACGGCGCATCTGGCTGGACATGGCGGTCAAGGGAGCGGGCATCGCGCTGGCGCGGTTGTTGGCCGAGGAGGGTTCGCAGCGCGAACGCACGCGTGCGCTGGCCGAGGCGCTGGACATCGACCTGCCCGAGCCCGAGCGCTTCCGCATCGAGTGCTTCGACATCAGCCACACCGCCGGCGAGGCGACGCAGGCCTCCTGCGTGGTCTACGAGGACCACCGCATGCAGAACAGCCAGTACCGGCGCTTCAACATCACGGCAGTGACCGGCGGCGACGACTATGCCGCGATGCGCCAGGTGCTGACCCGGCGCTACGCCAAGCTCGCTGAGGCGCTGCAGTCCAGCGACGCGGAGCCATCCTCCGCGCAGATGCCTGACCTGGTGCTGGTGGATGGTGGGCGCGGCCAGGTGAGCGTGGCGCGCGAGGTGTTCGAGGAACTGGGCCTGGACCTGGCGCTGATCGTCGGCGTGGAAAAGGGCGAGGGCCGCAAGGTCGGGCTGGAGGAACTGGTCTTCGCCGACGGCCGGTCCAAGGTATCGCTGGGCCACGACTCGGCGGCGCTGATGCTGGTGGCGCAGATCCGCGACGAGGCGCACCGCTTCGCCATCACCGGCATGCGCGCCCGGCGCGCCAGCGTGCGCACCGGCGGCAGCCGGCTGGAGGACATCGCCGGCGTCGGCCCGAAGAAGCGCGCGCTGCTGCTGCGGCGCTTCGGCGGCGTGCGTGGCGTGGCCAATGCCGGGGTCGATGACCTGGCAGCTGTGGACGGCATCTCGCGCGAGCTGGCCGAGGCCATCTACCGCGCGCTGCACTGAGCCGCAGCGCCAAAGGGCAGGCCCCGGTCTCGGGGCACAATGCCCCGATGTTCTTCACCATCCCGACACTGCTGACCTGGGCGCGCATCATCGCGATCCCGCTGGTCGTCGGCGTGTTCTACCTGCCTCTGGACGGGCCGACGCGCAACCTGCTGGCGACGGTGCTGTTCATCGTGGTGGCGCTGACCGACTGGCTCGACGGCTGGCTGGCGCGGCGCATGAACCAGACCTCGTCCTTCGGCGCCTTTCTCGACCCGGTGGCGGACAAGTTCCTGGTCTGCGCGGCGCTGCTGATCCTGCTGCAACTGGACCGCGTCAATGCGCTGGTGGCCTTCGTCATCATCGGGCGCGAGATCGCCATCTCCGCCTTGCGTGAGTGGATGGCGCAGATCGGCGCCTCGCGCAGCGTGGCGGTGAGCATGCTCGGCAAGCTCAAGACCGTGGTGCAGATGGTGGCGATCCCGTTCCTGCTGTTCGACGGCGCGCTGTTCGGCGTGATCGATACGCGGCTGTGGGGCACCGGGTTGATCTACATCGCCAGCGTGCTGACCATCTGGTCGATGGTCTATTACATGCGCAAGGCCATGCCCGAGATCCGCGCCAAGGCGCGATGACGGCCACCCCGCGGCCCGCCGATCTGGCGGCCTTCATGCCTGGCGTGTTTGTGTTGATCTGGAGCACCGGCTTCGTGGTGGCGCGCTTCGGCATGCCCTTAGCGCCACCGATGGGCTTCCTGGCCTGGCGCTTCGCCTTGTCGGTGCTGGCCTTCGGCATCTGGGTGCTGTTGGCGCGCGCCGCCTGGCCACAGGGGCGGCGGCAGTGGATGCACCTCGGCGTGGTCGGCGTGTTGATGCATGCCGGCTACCTGGGCGGCGTGTGGAGCGCCGTCAAGCTCGGCATCGGCGCCGGCACCTCGGCGTTGATCGTTGGTCTGCAGCCGGTGCTGACCGCGCTGTGGGTCTCGGCCACCGGCAAGGAACACGGCGTCATGCCGAGACAATGGCTGGGCCTGGGTCTGGGTCTGGGCGGGCTGGTGCTGGTGGTGTGGAACAAGCTCGGCCATGGCGAGGTGACGGCGCTGAACCTGTCGCTGTGCCTGATGGCACTGCTGGCCATCACCATCGGCACGTTGTACCAGAAGCGCCACGTCGCGCCCTGCGACGTGCGCACCGCGAACATGGTACAGCTGATGGCGGCCTTCGCCGTGGTGCTGCCACTGGCGCTGCTGGAGCACGAAGCGGTGCAGCCACAGCCGGAGCTGCTGGGGGCGATGGCCTGGTCGGTACTGGTGCTGACGCTCGGCGGCAGCTCGCTGCTGTACATGATGGTGCAGCGCGGCGCGGCCACGCGCGTCACCAGCCTGATGTACCTGGTGCCGCCTTGTACCGCGCTGCTCGCCTGGCTGCTGTTCGACGAGCTGTTGACGCCACTGGTGCTGGCTGGTCTGGCGTTGACGGCGCTGGGTGTGGGGCTGGTGGTGCGCCAGCCGCTGAAGCCACAATCGATGCCAAAGGAGCACTGAACATGAGTACCCATCGCGTCGCAGTCATCGCCGGCGACGGCATCGGCAAGGAAGTCATGCCCGAGGGCCTGCGCGTGCTGGATGCCGCGGCGCGGCGCTTCGGCATCGAGTTGCAGGTCGACCATTTCGACTTTGCCAACTGCGACTACTTCGCGAAGCACGGCGAGATGATGCCGGCCGACTGGAAGGACCGCATCGGCGGCCACGATGCCATCTTCTTCGGCGCCATCGGCTGGCCGGCCACCGTACCCGATCATGTGTCTCTATGGGGCTCGCTGCTGAAGTTCCGCCGCGACTTCGACCAGTACGTCAACCTGCGCCCGGCACGCTTGATGCCGGGCATCCGCTCGCCGCTGGTCGACCGACAGGGCCAGCCGCTGAAGCCCGGCGACATCGACATGCTGATCGTGCGCGAGAACACTGAAGGGGAGTACTCCAGCATCGGCGGGCGCATGTACGAAGGCAGCGAACGCGAGATCGTGATGCAGCAGACCATCATGTCGCGCATCGGCGTCGACCGGGTGCTGAAGTTCGCCTTCGAGCAGGCCATGCAGCGGCCGCGCCGCAAGCTGACCTCGGCCACCAAGAGCAACGGCATCTCGATCACCATGCCCTACTGGGACGAGCGGGTCGAGGTGATGGCGAAGTCGTTTCCGGAGGTCAGCGTCGACCGCTTTCACATCGACATCCTGACCGCGCACTTCGTACAGCGGCCGCAGCACTTCGACGTGGTGGTGGCCAGCAACCTGTTCGGCGACATCCTGTCCGACCTGGGGCCGGCCTGCACCGGCACCATCGGCATTGCGCCGTCGGCCAATCTCAACCCGACGCGCGCCTGGCCCTCGCTGTTCGAGCCGGTGCATGGCTCGGCGCCCGATATCGCGGGGCGCGGCATCGCCAACCCCATCGGCATGGTCTGGTCGGCGGCGATGATGCTCGACTTCCTCGGCCATCGCGATGCACACGACCGCATCGTAGGCGCCATCGAGACGCTGCTGGCCGACCCGCAGGCGCCGCGCACCGGCGACATCGGCGGGCGTGCGGGTACGGCGGACGTCGGGCTTGCGCTGGCTCAAATCGTCAGTGGTGTTTAGGGCTGCAAATTGCGCCTGTCAAGGGTGTAAGTACACGATGCCACCCCCTGGTTGCGGGGTGATTGCGAATAGAATCTGCTGTGGCCTTGACACTGCGATTTCGCAGGGCTGTAATCTTTCAAGCACATGCGCGCGGCACAGCGCGGGCGTCGCCGACCAATTGACCTAGATTCTCCAGAACACAGCAAGAGGGGTACCTGAATGAACAAGTCGGATCTGATCGAACACATTGCCAGCCAGGCCGACATCTCCAAGGCCGCAGCAACGCGTGCCCTGGATGCGATCGTCGGCGGCGTGAAGACCACGCTGAAGAAGAGCGGCAGTGTCACCATCGTCGGGTTCGGCACCTTCGCTGTGACCAAGCGCGCCGCGCGCACCGGCCGCAACCCGCGCACCGGCGCGGCCATTAAGATCAAGGCCGCCAAGGTGCCGAAGTTCAAGCCCGGCAAGGCGCTGAGGGACGCACTGAAATAGTCCGCGCGGCACCTCTCCCGGGTGCTTAGCTCAGTTGGTAGAGCGGCGCCCTTACAAGGCGTAGGTCGGCGGTTCGAGCCCGTCAGCACCCACCACCCGCGTACCGTTCGTTCTGGACGGCAGGCTGGCTTAGAATCGCGGTTTTGTTCTTGCCCTGCGTGCCAGCCCGCGCAACCGGGTCCCCGCCCGACGATCGAAGGCGAACCGCTGCGGTTCGCCTTCTTCGCTTGCGCAGCGTGACTCGCAAGACCGGTTTCCGACATTCGCGCGTCCAAGGTCCACCATGTTCGATTTCGTCCGCTCGCACACCCGCCTGTTCCAAGGCATCCTGGTGCTGTTGATCTTTCCGTCCTTCGTCTTCTTCGGCGTGCAAGGCTATTCCAGCTTCACCGATTCATCGAACACCAAGGTGGCCGAGGTCGACGGCCGTGGCATCACGCAGGTGGAATGGGACGCCGCGCACCAGCGCAACATCGAGCGCTTTCGCCAGCAGATGCCCACGGTCGACGTGAAGCTGCTCGACAGCCCGGCAGTACGGCGGGAGACGCTCGACAGCATCGTGCGCGAGCGCGTGCTGTTGGCCGCCTCCGAACACATGCACATGGGCATCAGCGATGAGCGGCTGCAGCGCGTGTTCAGCACCGACCCTCAGTTTGCTGCGCTGCGCAACCCCGATGGCAGCGTCAACCGTGACCTGCTGGTGGCCCAGGGCATGAGCTCCGAGATGTTCGCGCAGAGCCTGCGCCAGGACCTCGCGATGCGCCAAGTGCTGCAGGGCATCGGCGCCAGCGCGGTGGCGCCAAAGGCCGTGGTCGACCCCTCGTTCGATGCCTTGCTGCAACGCCGCCAGGTGCAACTTCAGCGCTTCGACGCGGAGGCCTATCGCAGCAAGGTCAACCCCAGCGACGCCGACATCGACACCTTCTACAAGGCCAACGAAGCATTGTTCAAGACACCTGAACAGGCGCGCATCGAGTATGTGCTGCTGGACCTGCAGACGCTGCAGAAGGGCGTCAGCGTGAACGAGGAAGAGCTGCAGCGCTACTACGCCGAGAACGCCAGCCGCTACACCGCGGCCGAGGAGCGCCGCGCCAGCCACATCTTGATCAAGGCCGACAAGGACATGGCCGTGGCCGACCGGCAGAAGGCCAAGGCCAAGGCCGATGCGCTGCTGGAGCAGGTGCGCAAGTCGCCGGGGCAGTTTACCGAGCTGGCCAGGAAGAACAGCGACGACCCGGGCAGCGCCGAGCGCGGCGGCGACCTGGACTACTTCGGCCGCGGCGCGATGGCCAAGCCCTTCGACGATGCGGTTTTCGCGATGAAGCCTGGCGAGATCAGCAATGTCGTCGAATCCGAGTTCGGTTACCACATCATCCAGCTCACCGGCCAGCGTGGCGGCGAGAAGAAGAGCTTCGATGCGGTGCGTGCCGAGATCGAGTCCGAGGTGAAGAAGCAACTGGCGCAAAAGCGCTATGCGGAGGCGGCCGAGCAGTTCACCAACACCGTATACGAGCAGTCGGACAGCCTGCAGCCGGCGATTGACAAGCTCAAGTTGGAAAAGCGCAGCGCCACGGTGCAGCGGATTCCGGCGCCGGGCACCACCGGTCCGCTGGCCTCGGCCAAGCTGCTGGAAGCGGTGTTCGGCAACGACGCGGTGCGCAACAAGCGCAACACCGACGCGGTCGAGGTCGGGCCTAACCAATTGGCATCGGCACGCATCGTCGAATACCTGCCGGCGCGCACGCTGCCGCTGGCCGAGGTGAAGGACCAGGTGCGCGAGCGCCTGGTCGGTCAGCAGGCCGCGGCACTGGCCAGGAAGGAAGGCCAATTGCTGCTGACGCAACTGCAGAAGGCCGGCGACACCGCGCTTCCGGAGACGGCCGTCATCGGCCGTGTCGGCGCCCAGGGCATGCCGCGCAGCCTGATCGATGCGGTGCTGGCTGCGGATGCCGCCAAGCTCCCGGCACCGGTGGGGGTGGACTTGGGCGAACAGGGCTACATGGTGGCCAAGGTCACACAGGTGCTGCCGCGCGACCCAGCACTGGGCAATGAGCAGGCCATGCAGGGCCAGTATGCGCAGGCCATCGCCAGTGCCGAGATGCAAGCCTACTACGCCGCGCTGAAGACGCGCTACAAGGCCGAGATCAAGCAGCGCGTGTCCGAAGCGGCGGCCTCTGCGGCGGCCCGTTGAGCGGACGCCGGGGTCTATAATTTGACACTTCGACGGTGGCTGTAGCTCAGTTGGTAGAGTCCAGGATTGTGATTCCTGTTGTCGTGGGTTCGAGTCCCATCAGCCACCCCAGGTAACATTCGTTCAGCGGCCCCTCATCGCAGCAAGGTGAGGGGCCGTTGTCGTTGGGACCTGGCACATCGATCTGTGCGACGAGGGCAGGGCAAATCGTCTCGCTGACTTGGATGGCCTGCACGTCGAAACGACACCTTCTTGAGGGGTGTTTCGAATTCAGGCTGAAGGCTGCACGCGCAACATCACGCTTGCTGCGCACAGATCGCTTCATGTTGCTGTATGCTATTGTCATACATCGCCATGGAGTTTCATCATGCCCGCTGTTCCCGCTGCTGTATTGAGTGTTCGCGTCAGCGCCAGTGAACGCGCCTTGCTGGAGGCCGCTGCGGAGCAGGCGCGCACCAATCTCAGTGACTTCGTCAGGCGGCGTGCTCTCGAAGCGGCCGAGACCGATCTGCTGGATCGTCGCGTCGTGACGATCCCGGCGAAGGACTGGGCCAAGTTCGAAGCCTGGGCCAGTGCGCCGGCGAAGGAAGTGCCGGCGCTTCGTAAATTGGCCAGGAGCCGTCCCGTCTGGCAGAAGTGACGGCAAGGGTGGCGACCGGAGTGGCTCCGCCAAGACCGCTCGCGGCTGAAGACGACACGGCGGATTTCGACTGCGGACGCGATGCGCTGAATCATTGGTTCCGGCGCCATGCTTGGCGCAACCAGCAGTTGGGCGTGTCGCGCACCACCGTGGTGTGCGATCCGGTGACCGGCGGCATCGTCGGGTATGTGAGCTTGTCGGCCGCGCAAATCGAGCGGACCTGGCTGCCCAAGGCACAGCAACCCAACCGGCCCGACCCCATGACCGCCATCCTGCTCGGTCAGTTGGCGGTGGATCTGCAGTGGCAGGGGCGAGGTGTGGCGCGATCGCTGATGTTCTATGCTCTCGCGACGGCGGTGCGCGTGTCCAAGGAGGTCGGCTGCTATTGTGTGCTCACCCATCCACTTGATGACGATGTGCGAGCCCTGTACGGCTCCTTCGGGTTCGAGGACCTTCCGTTCGATCCCGCCCGCAGCATGGCTGTTCGCATCTCGGATCTTGTGCGAAATAGGTTCGGCGCTACGGACTGAGGTGTCGCCTGGTAGCCAGTTTTGTGGGCCGAGGGCGCCATGGGCGCGTAACGTGTCCGATTGCGTGACGCCGGCTGGGTGATGCTGGCCGACCCCGGGCACACTTCAAGGTCTGGGGGAGTCGATCATGGATTCGATCAACGATGCACTGGCCGCGGTCCTGCAAAACGTCCGGACACCTGGCGACTTCTACGCCGCCGGCCATTGCGCGCTGCATGTGCCCCTGATCGAAGTCGATGGCGCCGGCCCGATCGCGTTGCCGTTGCTGCCGGCGCAGGCCGCGCAGCTCATCGCGGTGGCCGAGCGTGCGCCCTACGGCCGCGGTGGCGAAACGCTGGTCGACACGGCGGTGCGCCGCACTTGGCAGATTGGTGCTGATCGTGTCCGCATCGCGGGCAAGCACTGGACCGCGATGCTGGACAGCGTCGTCGAGCGCGCGGCCGCCGGGCTGGGTGCAGGCGCCGGTGTGGTCGCCGAGCTGTACAAGCTGCTGGTCTACGACGAGGGCAGCTTCTTCGTGACCCATCGCGACACCGAGAAGTCACCAGGAATGTTCGCCACGCTGATCGTTGCGCTGCCGTCGCTGCACGCCGGTGGCGAGCTGGAGGTTCGCCATCGTGGGCGCGAAGCACGACTCGATCTGCGCTGCACCGACTTCTCAGAGCTGGCCTGGGCCGCCTTCTATGCCGACTGCGTGCACGAGGTGTTGCCCATCACCTCAGGATGCCGGCTGGTGCTCGTCTACAACCTGCGGCGCTTGGGCAAGGGCCGCCTGCCTCGCCCGCCGTCGTACGAGCAGGAGACGGCCGCGCTGGGTCAGCTGTTCCGTCGATGGAGCGAGCCGTCCGCACTCGCAAGCCAAGACCGTCCGGTCAAGCTGGTCTACCCACTCGAACACGCCTACACACCGGCCGAGCTGTCGTTCGCCGCGCTCAAGGGCGCTGACGCTGCCGCTGCCGGCGTCTTGGTTGCAGCCGCGCGCAATGCAGCTTGCGATCTGCATGCGGCACTGATGCGCATCGAGGAGAGCGGCGCCGCCGAATACAGTGGTTATGCCCGCTCGAGGTATTCCCGGCGCTATCACGATGATGACGATGAGGACGAAGACGACAACGACGGGTTCAGGGTTGCCGAAGTCTTCGAACGCTCGCTGACCCTCTCGCATTGGAGCCGGCCCGACGGTGCCGCGGTGTCGCTGGGCACCATGCCCTTCACCGACAGCGAAGTCTGCCCGGGCGATGCGCTGGCCGACATGGACCCGGACGAGCAGCACTTCGAAGAGGCCACGGGCAACGAAGGGGCCTCGTTCGAGCGCAGCTACCAGCGTGCGGCCCTGGTGCTGTGGCCGCAGGCGCAAAAGCATCGACTGCTGGCCCGCGCCGGTTTCGCAGTCTCGTTGCCCATGCTGGGCAGCCTGGTGGCCGCGTGGGTCGATGCAGGCGCCGAGCCAGACAGCACGACCTGGCGCGAGGCCCATGCCTTGGCTGCGCAGATGCTCGCCTGTTGGCCCGTGCGAGCGACGGGCAACGTCCTGGAAGGGCGCAGCGCCGAAGCAGTGATGCTGGCCCACCTGACACGGCTGCGGGATCTTGAGCACATCGACGCCATGCTGGCCGGCGCCATCGCCGCCGGTGCCTACTCGGCGCAGGACAACGCGGCCTTGGTGCAGGGGCTGAAACTGCTGGCGCCTCCTCGCGTGGGTTCCCTGCTGCTGGGCGTGGTGCGGGGCAACGCCGACCTGCACATCGCCGGCTGCGCCGACCTGCTGGCCCGTGCCGCTGCAGTTTCGGCCTGGCGCGGCCAACTGCAGCAAGCAGCCAAGGCGCTGCTCGATGCGATGCCGGGCGACCCGTCCCGCCCCCAGGCGCGGGCCGACGCGTGGCGACGCGAGCGCGCGGACGCGGCGGTGGTTCACGACACGCTGCGCGCCCTGGTTCTTGCCGAGCACGCAGACCTCGCTGCGCTGGCCGATCAGGCCGTGACACATTGGCTGGCCTGGCCCAAGACCTATGGTCTGGACACCGTCATCGTTCCGGCGCTGCGCCTCCTGGCCGAGCGGCCGGCGCTGATGCACCGTCCTGCCAGCAAGCGGCTGCGGGCGGCGGCGCTGGCGCATCTGCAGGCTCGGGTGTCGCTGGATCTGGCACCGCCGGCCGACTGGCGACGCGAGGCCCGGGTGACCTGCCGTTGCGAGTACTGCCAAGGCCTGGCCCGCTTCCTGCGCAGTGCCGACCAGGACGTCTGGCGCTTCAAGGCGCGCGAGGCCGATCGGCGGCATGTCGAGGACGGGGTCCGCCAAGGCCACCTCGACGTCGACTGCACCACCGAGCGCAAGGGCAGCCCGCATGTGCTGGTGTGCAGCAAGAACCAGGCAAGCTACGAGCGGAGAGTCGCGCAACGGCGGGCGGATCTAGACGATCTGCAGCGATTGGGGGCGTGAGCGACCGGCTGGCTCTGCGGCGGAATGCCACGAGCCGGCTCGTTCAGCTCGATGGCCAACGATCGGGCGGCGCCATCGCTGCGATCCGGCGGGCCATCGTTCAGGCTCACCTGAAGATTCCTAACGCGTCCCACAGAAACTGGTAGGACACCGCCGTCCGGCCCTGTGCGGCAGATTGGCGCCGTTCACCCTCCTCGTACTCGCGCAGCAGGCCCTTGACACGCTCCAGCCCCGCCGGCGTCGTGATCGCCTGGCGCGGCGTGAGGCCGCCCAGCGCTGGAATGGTCTCGTCGGCCCAGTGGGCGTAGTGGCGGTGGATGACTTGCTCGATGGCCTGCGCCATCACCTCCGGCGGCAGTCCCTGAGCGCCGACTGCGGCGGCGCTTTCTCCACTTCCGGGCGCGCGGGCTGCGTCAGGGCTGCCCGTTCTCGCCAGGTGGCCCGCGGGGTCGGTGATCTCGCGCGTCAGATGCTTCACGGTCGCCCCGGCCAGGGTCTCGAACCAGACCCGGCCCGCGTCGGCCAGCCGCTGCGTGCGGTGAAAGACCTCGATGCGGCCGGCCTGGCGGCCGGGGTTGATGGAGGTCAGGCTGCGCCGTGCTCCGTCGGCACCCTGGGTCATGCGATTCCAGCCTTGCTCGGGATTGCCGTCGACATCGGCCTGCGCCGCCAATGACGCGGCAAGCGCCGCCGCATCGTGCACGCGGTAGTGGTCGGTGACGAGCAGGATCGGCTCACCGGTGGATGCATCGTGGATCTGCGGCATCGGCGCGGGCTCGAACCACTGATCCAACCAGGCGCGGGCGATCTCCATCTCGACCAGGTCGCGCCGGTTCTCGTCGTGGAATTGCAGCTCGGCGGCGCCGGCCAGCACTCGGCCTACCCGCGCCAGCACCGGTGCTTCGCCCGACTTCGCGAACGGGTAAATGGCGCCCGAGAGTTCGCAATGAGCATCCGCACCCGCGCCGGCCTCGACCTGCATGATGCGGGCCCCCATCAGCATGCCAGGGTGGGCGGTGCGGCTTCCGCTGATCTCGCGCACGTGCTGCGGCTCGGCCTGTGGGTCGAATTCGTCGAGCAGCGTCAGACCCTCGCCAGGCCGGACGTCGGTCACCCGGTACAGACGAAGCGGTCGTGCCCGCAACTGGGCGATCCAGTCGCGCTGGCCCGGTGTCAGATACGGGCCTTCGCGGCCGAGCAGATAGCCGTTGATCTCGCGCAGGCCACCGCGAGCGTGGATCGCGCCGCGGGCGATCAGCCACTCGCCGGCATTGATCGAGACCATGGTCATGCCGTCTTCGTCGAGTTGCCAGCCGTCTTCGGGGCCTTCGGGCCGCCATTGGTCCAGCAGTTCCTCGAACGCGCTGCGCCAGCCCTTGCGGTGACGCTCCGCCAGCCAGGTGATGGCCACGCGGGCGGCGTCTTCGTGGTCGCGGGAACGCAGGGGATGGATGTTCATGAGTGAAGGCAAGGGCGAGCTGGTGGCATTCTGCAGGCTGTGTCCGCATGCGCCGGCTCGCGCATCGCTTCAGCCAACAGCTTCCACCCAGTTTTCCGTCAGCAGCCCCGGCACCCGCTCGAATTCAGCGAGGTTGTTGGTGACCAGGGTCAGTCCCTCGCTGCGGGCGTGGGCAGCGATGTGCAGGTCATTGACTCCAATAGGTCGACCCGATCGCTCGAGGGCCGCGCGAATGGCGCCGTAGTGCTGGGAGGCCTTCGCGGAGTAGGGCAACACCTCGAGCAGGCTGGCGAACTCCTCCACTACCGCCAGGTTCTGCGCGACCTTGGCGCACTTCTCGGCGC
>Ga0316600_10000344_pt1 | contig 23398 bp, 19 predicted proteins | sample OWC_soil_day5_CT_FD_207652 | JGI IMG/M metagenome (GOLD analysis project Ga0316600, IMG submission 207652) | Wetland soil microbial communities from Old Woman Creek delta, Ohio, United States - OWC_soil_day5_CT | ecosystem: Environmental > Terrestrial > Soil > Wetlands | place: USA: Ohio... | reverse complement strand
TGCCAGTTCCAGCATTCTTGTCGGCATAACTGCCGCTGGTGTTTGCTATCGTCACGCTGTCACCGGTTATCACGCCGCTTAAGGTATAGTTATCGCTGTCCAGCGTCGCCGTTGTCGTGCCGTCATAGGTCTTTTCCACCGTGCCGCTCAAGGCTGCCGTCAGTGTCGCTTTGTTAATTGTCAGGATGCTGGTGCTGGCATAGGTGATGTCATAGCCTTGCTGGCTGCTGGAATACAAGCCGCAGAGGCTATAAGTACCCGCATTCTTATTGCTGCCGTAAGACAACGTTCCTAATAGCAGACTGGAATCTATTGTGGTGGAATATGTAACCCCAGTAAGACTGTCGGTATAGGCTGTTCCATCATACGTCTTGGTGACGCTGTCCGCCGTAACCGTCAGTTTGGTCAGGAAAGTCTTTAAGAGCGGGTAGCTGTAACCATCGTAAATTCGCCAGGTGTCGGTGAAGTCCCAACTGTCTGTGTAGGAACTGGATTGCTGCATCTCTTCAGTCGTCAATCCGGTGGCTCCACTATCCGTGCCGCTGCCAATGCCGGTGGTCGTGCCTGAGGTGGTGCTATCCCAGTAGCAGTCTGTGATGGTGCCGCTGTTATATCCCACCAGCCCGCCGACACTGCTGCCACCGCTTACTGTTCCCGTGCTGTAGGAATTGGTGATAGTGTTGCCAGTGTCGTTTTCTCCCACCAGCCCGCCGACGTTAGTAATGCCAGTTACTGATCCTGTACCATAGGAGTCCGTGATACTGCCGCTGTAGCTATACCCCACCAGCCCACCAACGTCAGTGGTGCCAGTCACCTCTCCTGTACTGTAGGAGTTCGTAATACTGCCACTGTCGCTATACCCCACCAATCCACCGATGCTATTGTCGCCACTCACCATTCCTTCGTTGTAGGAGCTGGAAATGGTGCCGTAGTAGTTTTTCCCCACCAGTCCGCCAGTACTATAGCTACCAGCTACATCACCTTTGTTGTAGCAGCTTGTGATACTGCCGCCGCTGCTGTTCATCCCTACCAGTCCGCCGATATTATTGCCGCTACCGCTTACCGATCCAATGTTATAGGAACTTGTGATACTGCCGAAGTTAACCCCCACCAGTCCGCCGATGTTGTTACCGCTGCTGTCGCTTACCGTTCCAGTGTTATAGGAATTTATGATACTGCCGACGCTGCTGTTCATTCCCACCAGCCCGCCGATATTATTGCCGCTGCCGCTTACCGATCCAATGTTACAGGAACTTGTAATGGTACCGGAATTCACCCCCACCAAGCCTCCGACATAGCCAACACCATTCACCGTCCCCGTGACAGCTGCATCGGTAACACTGCCGGTGTTAAATCCCGTCAGCCCACCGACGTAGTTACTGCCAGTTATATTTACATCGATCAGGCTAATGTTACGGATAATCCCGCCGGAATAACCGAACAGGCCGACATAGCTTTCTGACGAACGATTGATGTATAAATTGTTGACAGTGTAACTGTTGCCGTCGAAAATCCCGTTAAAACTACTGTTGCCGTTACCGAGAGGGGTAAACCCATAGTAGCCCCCTGAATCGTCCGAATTCCAAGTACTCGTCTCACTGGCATCAATGTTCTTACCCAGGGCGTAGGTGCCGTCCAGGTTGCAGCTAACGGCCTGCAGGTCATAAACGGTGTTGACTAGCATATAAGCGGTATATGCGCCGCTTATGTAGGCCGAATAATCCTTCGCGTCAGTATAGTCGCTGACGGTGTAATCGGTGTCTGTGCCGTCGACATTGATGGTCAGCGTTATAGTGGAATCAGGGTTGTAATAGATCGAAGCCGCACCGCTGGTCAAACTTATTGAGCCGCCACTGCCGAAATTGACCGTACCTGTCCCGCTACCGGTGTTGTCAGCCCGGAGAATCAGATTGCCGCTGGAGGTATTCGTGATGGCAGCGTTGACGTTAATATCAGCGTAAGAAGAAAGCGTTAGCGTAGCCGCGCTTGTCCAGCCGATGGTAGAGTTGACGTTGATATCGCCATCATAGGTAGTGCCCGCCGCGGTCGTGATCGTCACATCCGTATTACTATTCAGAGCGGTAGCAATACTGGCCGCTTCTGTTGCGTCAATATCAAAATCGGTTGGGTCTAAGAGCCAACTGCCATTACTGCCGTTTGTCGCCCCGGCGGTAACGCTGCCGCTAAGATTGAGCGTCTTCTTGCCCGATGTCTCAACGCTGCCACCGTCGCCGCTTATACTGCCGCCATTGGCAGTAATCGTCCCAGCGAAGATGGTCGTATCGTCCGCCCACACCACCACCGTGCCGCCGTTGCCTGTTGTAAGGGCATTGGCGTTCACCGTCGCGCCGGCAGCCACCGTTGTCGTAGTAGCATTCTGCTCCGTGCCGCCACCCTGGCTGCTGCCTCCGATGCGGGCGGTGCCACCGCCCGCATCGCCGCTGACGTCGATTGTAGTTCCATCAGCTAAGGTCACCGCCTCGCCCAGCACTTTAACGGTACCGCCGGTTTCTCCACTGGCCATGCCGGAGGCATCCAGCGTACCGCTGTTTGTTACTGTGCCCTTAGTGCCGCCATCGAGGACGATAGTGCCGTTTTTGCTCGAAATGCTTCTAGCCTGGATGACGCCGCTGTTGCTAACAACCGTATCGGCAAGGGCGTCCGCTGCCCGGGCGGTCATAAAAACTTTGCCGCCGTCGGCCTGAATAAGACCGGAATTAACAGCCAATGCCCCCAGCGCCGACTGATCAACCGCTAGGTTGAGAAAGCCGTCCCCTGAAAAATCTAGAGTTACGGCATTGCCAGCGGCCAGGGCTACTGTACCTTGCTGGGCGACGAGGATCCCTTCATTTTTGACCTGAGACCCGAGGAGAGCTACATAGCCGCCGTCACTAGCGGTAATCGTGCCCTGATTGACAACAGAACCTCCGTCGCCGCTAAAAGTATAGCTGCCACTAACAAAGTCACTATCGGAAATGTCAAGCGTCGAGGCCACGATGCCACCGACGCTCACCGACGAGCCAGAGGCGAAGAGGACGCCGTTCGGGTTAATGAGAAAAACTTTGCCGTTAGAGGAAAGTGTGCCGTATATGACCGAGGCATCGCTGCCGGTTACCCGATTGAGGGCGATGGAGGATGAGCTCGGCTGAACGAACGTTACCGTTTCGCCGCTGGCGATGCTGAAGCTCGTCCAGCTGATGCCCAGCTTATCCGTCGTCTGGTTGATCGTCATAGTAGAGCCGCTGGTGGTGATGGTGCCGGAACCGGTGCTAACCGTACCGCCGGTCGGATTGGCGCAGCTAATGCCGTAAGCGCTGAAAAAAATTCCTGCCGCCACGACTGGCGAAATTATGAGTTTTGCGGCGGCGCGCTGCCACTGTCGTTTCCATTTTCTCTGCACGATGAAAGTCTCCTTACGTATCTGAAAAATCATATTACTGCCAACAATTTTAAACTTAGTTATTACCTTGCAGGAGGGGAAATTCACTGCGGATAACATTTCCAAAATTAAGTCAGTTTTTCTCACCATCCGTCCCCATTTAGAAGTATTTGATCCCACGCACCCAAAATCGGCCGCTTTCATCGGTATCTGAAACGGCAGAATCCGAGGTAAGTTTCCAGGCATAGTCAAAACAGAGGGTATAGTCGTTTGGACGGCTGAAGATGAGACCAAGACCCGCTCCGGTGAGGATGCGTTTATTTACGGACGCGTCCCAGGGGTTTTTGTTCAAGATCACCCGACCGTTGTCGAGAAAGGCGACCAGTTGAAACTGGGGTGTAGGCAAATTCCAATGCAGTTCGCCACTAACCAGGTAGCCTTCGTCACCTGCCGCTTCCCCTTGGGGATAGGCCCGCACGCCGCTGGCCCCGCCGAGAAAGATTTTTTCCGAGGAGTCGAGGTTTTTGCTGGCGAGCTGACCAGTAAACGAGAAGGAGTAGTTCAAGCGTTTATTCATGTATTTTTGTCGAAGCAGATTGATGGTGGTTTTATTGTAATTACCTGCAGTTTGGGCTTCGGTGTCGTTGGTCTGCGCATCCGCCGAGTTCATGGTGAGCTTGCCACTAGCAAAGGTGAGGCTAAAGCCGGTGACACCATTGCCGAAACTGTCGCGATTATCACCGCTGAGGCCAATGCTTAAGACACCAGCTTTTTTATTGCTGTTGGAACCAACGTAATCAATTCTGTCTTCGAGTTTTTTACTGTCATAGCCGATGCGACCGTAGAGATTAAAGTCGCGGGACCGGATCAAGGGGTAGCTTTCGTAGATGGTAGTTACTTTCGCTTGACCGCTGGCATCCAAATCAGCATAATCCTTACCCAAAAGATAGTTTACGCAGGAATAACCTACCCCAATCCTAGCGCCCTGTGGGCCGACAGGTAATGTGTAGGCGAGATCAAGATCATTGAGACCGGAGCCGGCGTAAATTCCACCTATTTTGAGGACGTCGCCCAAAGCACCAGGATTGTTAATGTTTACGTTCATACCGCTCCTGATGGCACCGGTAAACCTGTTGCCCCAATTGTCGGCATAAAGCTGACTAGTAAATCTAGCGGTATCGCTGATTTCCAGAATCAAGTTTGATGTGCCAGGTTCTTTCCCTGGCGCGATCGTGGTCTTGAGGCTTACGCCGCTAACATCACTAAGAAGGAGAAGTGCCCGTTCCAAGGGGGCCCGACGAATGTAATCACCGCCTTTTAGGGGGCTCAAGAGACCGTTTATAGTGCCTTGGCTCAACGCCGATTGATTGCGAATGTCGATTCTACCGTACCGACCGACGACAACGGTAATTTCCACTACACCGTCTTTAACGTCTTGGACGGGGATCAACGCTTTGGCAAGAAAATAGCCATGGTCGTGAAAATATGTACTGATCTGCCTTGCTAAGATTTCTAGTTCACCCAGAGTAAGCGGCTTGCCCACAGCATCGTTGACGAGGGGCAGCAGCTTGTCCTCGCTATATATATTTTGACCAGTGATCCGGATACCGTTGACCATGATTTTAGATTCGCTGGGAGCGGGTGCAGGATTCTGTTGCTTAGAATCGACTTCGATGCCGAGAGCTGATTTTTCTGCGGACGATAGCTTTTGTTCTCTCAGACTGCCGATTGTTGTGCCAGCATCGGGGCGTTCAGCAGATAAAGCAAACATCGGCAAACATAATAAAGTTGCAAAGATAATAAACTGACTGCAGCGCTGCAATACATTCTTTGACATAATTTTTCTCCTTTTATTTTTTATTATAGTTGGTATAAAAAACCGCCTAGTTGTAGAAGTACATTTAACAAAGCAGCAATAATGAAGTTTACAAATTGTACGTTCATCGCTGATTAATATGCATTTATCGATATTTTTTGCCAATATTTTCATGCCTTTATATTATAAGCTATCTTTTTTACATTTTCCATTATCTTGAAATCCCAATCTTTCTTGCAAAAAAACATAGGTTGTATCCTCAGAGGATAACAACCTATGTTTATTAATAACCTATTTGTTGAAAATATTACTTAGCTTGTACAATTTAACTGCCGCTGCAAGGACAAGTCTTATCTCAAACTCATCGATAGAACCCCCTAATATTTTTTCAATACGCTTTTTACGAAAGGCAATCGTCTTGTGGTGAATATACATTTTTTCCGCTGCATCTTTCATGTTATTGCTTTGTAGAATGTTTTCCAGAGTAAGCAGAAGATCCGTTCCTTTTTTGTTGTCATAATCAATGAGCTTACCAACCTTTTCATAAATAAATTCATTTGCCTGTCCTTCGTCCATGCTTGCCAGCAATTGAGCAATGCCTATATCTCGAAAATGAGTGATTGCCTTGCTGCATTCACCCTGGCATCGCGCTGCGACAACCGCGCTCCACGCCTGCCGATAACCTCTGTTTATACTATCAGTTCCGGTGTGAATATTGCTGACGCCAATTTTTACCGCAAGTTCAGGATCGTAGCAGTTGATCTTTTCTTGAAGCTGAAAAGCGAATTGCATGCTATCTTCCCACTCATCGTCAATGTCCTTTGCTTTGCATAAAACGCCTATCCCTTCATGGCAATCCCATACTAAATAATTGGAATCGCGACTTAATAACTCAATGATATTATTCTTAAGTATTTGAATCTTGCTAGTGTCGCTGCTGCTTTCTGCCGTTGCCCCAGCAATTTTGTTCACAATTAGTAAACAGTAAAACAACGGAACGGAAAAATTGATTCCAAAAGTCTTAGCAGTAGCTATAGCCCGTTCATCTACTATTATATTTTCATTAATGATATCATTGAAAAAATCGCTTTTGCGTTGCAGTTCATAGGCGAATTCAAGCATTCTCTCTGCTTTCCACCATTCTGTAACGTCAATTGCTACAGCAGCTACCGTCTTTTTGCCATTGGTCAAGTAACTCATTGGCGCTATCCTTCCTTCAAAAAATCGTTTTTCTTCTCCAACCGTCACTTTATGAATAAAACACCGCGGAGTGCCGTATGAAATAGCCTCCCGTATTTGTCTTAGTATAGCGTCAGCATCTTCTGCTGGAAATCTCTCATGAAGTGTACGTCCATTCAATTCTTCTTTAGGCCTCTTTAGCTGCTTATAACCACTGTCAAATACTTCGACATATCGGCCATCCTCATCAATAATCAGACTAATGTCAGGCACAGCCTGAACAAACTCTTTTAACTTTGTTTCACTTTCCCGCAAGGCCGTTTCGATAACCTTGCGTTCAGAAATTTCCTGTAGCAACGCCTCATTGGCTTTGATCAGCATTTTCTTCTGCGCTTCTACTTCTGCCAACAGTTCATCATTTTCAAAAGCAATCCGAGCCGCCTGCGATAATTGGCTTCCAAAAACCAGACAAGCAATTGCAGAATTACTATGTCGGCTATCTCCATTATCAGCAACTCCCTGTTCACCGAAACTGCAAAAACCGACCAACGGTTTTCCTGCCAATACTTTTGTCATATCCGCAACTTCTTGTTCGGACTTATCACCCATGATGCGGGGACGCGAAGCACAATAATAGGCTATACCAACAGCTATGTCCGTGATTCCGCCCCGTATGATCGCCCGGCGTATGCCTTCCACACCAGCGCCTGCCATGCTATCCAGATCAGGCTCCATTCTGGTAACGACAGTTCCTACAGAAACCGGTTGGGTTACACGAATTCCACCGCGTTGCGTAAAATGACTGGCGGTATTTATACTGTATTGTCCCATGAAATCAACTATTCCAATTGTAGCGTCAGTTGTATAGGCCAAATGAATTCCTTCTAGTTTATCCCTAGATAAACCTACTAATTTGCTATAACCATCAGCTGCTGGAAGCCCATCCAGCGTCAAGATTTCGTAGCCATCAACCGCAGTCACCGTTGCCTGTATATCAGTAGGACGAAAGCCATGGGTTAGCGAAATCCCAAATTGAAGCTCTGTCTCAAAAACAACCAACAGCAAGCTGTCGGGATAAGCCCGCTGTGCATATAGTACATAATTTTCTTCCATCTTCCAATCATCAGCCGCTGAGCCTCCAACAATGGGAATTTCCCCTAAGGACCTCTCCTTAAGTGCTTCCAAAATTTCAAAGCTATGATCGTTACTATGCCGTGTATTGCCCGACGAAAAAAGCATAATAAAGGCATCCTTGCCTTCCCGCCTCATTTTCTGCTTACACTCTGAAGTATTATAGAAAAAAGGTTGTACTGCTGGAGAGTTAACCGCTTCATTCAAAGCGCGACGCCAGTCTTTTGATTCATCTATACCTATTCCACAATGTACCCGTAAAAATGGAGAAGCCAAAACTACAACTAAAACAGACTCCTTATGCATCTCATTACAAATCTCCCCAGCTGTTGTAGTCCCAAAAACAGACACGTCTCCCACTACGCCATGAATGCCTTGCAGCGCCTCATCCAAATTATAAGTTACAGAAGCATATACCAACACCGCTGAAATAGCATGCATATGGATGGATGACACTGCCTGCTTGGCTGCTTTCATACCAGTAGAAAATGAAGAAGCGCCTTTAGCGATTCCATATCCAACTTCAATTGATTGCTGATTATCTTTTTTCATATGATCCTCCTAAAATTTCTACGCCATGACTATCGTCAAGAGATTGTACTCAGGCAAAAAAAAAAGACTACCCATGTCATAAGAAAATAAACCTAAATCGTTGCAGCTTGGCAATCATAAATCATTTAGACCTTTAGACCCACAGCTTTGCGTCCTTGCCTTTCGGCAAGTTTGCCTAATCAATAATTCGCTTGATATTTGAATACACACTTATCTCTTCCCTTCGCTTAATGCGACAAACAATCAACAGTTATACACATTCGACATTTTATTGCATTATTAGTTTAAATGCATTTGAAAAAGGACTGGCCATACCGTTTTTACACTTCCACTGAGCAAAGATTTTTGATAATCCAATGCTCGCAACGACCATAATAGATAGAACAACACATCTTTCACAGATTACCAGATCATCGGTCCATCATATAGTCTTCGGCAGAGGTTTACGGTATCACTGTTCGATATACATTTATCGACATTTTTTATCAAAATATTCCAGTACTTCTATTATAAGTTATCTTCTTAACAATTCCCATTATCCGGAAAACCTAATTATGAAAGCAAAAATCCGTATACTGTATCCTTGAAAGATAACAAGCAGAAATTAATCGACTTCTTTTGAAGACGGAATGTCAAACTCTGCTTTAGAAATGTTTGCCACGGTGACGTTTTTTTAGGGATCAATCAGAAGTTTTTTGCTGAAAAATGCTCAACAAGCAGTGAATCATTGCATGTTGAGCATTTAATATCTACGCAAAAAAAATTTTGATTGTCCATGAAGAAGGAAATTCCAAGTGAGTACGCTATAGATTTTCTGGTTCTTTGATTCCGAGGATATTCATGACTCATTATTCCACCCGTTCTAACTCTTCCAGCACCGTTTCTCCTGAATAACATTTAGGTAATTTCAGCATAACAAAATGATTTAATCTACGATTGAGTTTCGGTATATTGGTTTCAATGCCATTATATTTATCTTTGCTCATCCAAAGCTCTGCAGCCATTATCATCTCATTCATTTGACTGATAATACTTCGATCACTGGCAGTACGATATATAGCTGAGCTACAATGCTTCATATAGTTATCTACTGTATTCTCAGAAGCTCCTTCTGCCAATAAATTCTCGGTTATAGCAGCAGCGACAATTTGGTCATATTTTATAAATTCTGCCTTTTTAAGACCGGTCAAAATAAAGTTGTATCGAGTCAAATTATTCATGACGATAACACACTTTTTCCGATTAAATACGAATAGGTGGGAATGCCATGAATACAAGGGCACACTATCTATAGGCTCTTGGTTGGATAAATCAATTTTCAATTCGTTGATTAGCTTTTTAGTACATTGAATCGTAAGCATTTCATTCACCATTTTCTATTATTATTATTATTTAACACTGGTTGCATCTCAATATGCTCTGCTACCGCAGAGGTAAGAATAAATTTATATTACGATACACTTCTAAATATATCAATACCGACCATGAGGATCGTGTGGTGGTTCATTAATATTAACGCTTTCTTCATTGTTTAATATCTCCCTTTTTATAGCTATATTATAATAGCAAGATATGACAAAAAGGTGACAAAATTCCAATTCATTAAAATAAGAGCAACTGTACCCTATCAAAAGCAGATTCCTATAAATAAAAAAAGCCCTAGCAATCTTGCCAGATGAAGGGTTAGTAAATTTATTTAATTTGCGAGCCAATCAATATACCAATCAAACCAGCTTTAATTTCATTCATCGTATTATCATGACGTCGTTTTTCCCTCTCTTCGCCGCTCATGCCATTCCCGTTCACTCTCATGATGATAAAAAAAGGTGTTTATTTATAAATGTTGAAAGATTAAAAATAAAGTAATGAATTAGAGGAGGACAAAATGAAACTGCAAGCCGTGAGCAAGCAACGATTGTACTTTTTTGATAATCTAAAAGCTTTTATTATTCTATTAATGGTTGTATTTCATATTGGTATGGGATATACGACTTGGGATCTTAAATGGTGGACTGTCAATGACATACAGAAAAATACGTTCTTTGATTTTTTCATATTAGAGACCGATGTATATATTATGCCTATCATGTTTATGATCGCTGGTTATTTTGCTCCTACGGTGTTAGTGAAGAAAGGACTCGCGATCTTTTGGCAGGATAAATGGAAGCGTATTGTTCTTCCTTGGATCGGCGGAGTACTATTCATTGCTCCCTTTATTGCGTATAGTTCCTTTTACAGCCGTATGGATACGCCGCCCAATTATTTGTCCTTCTGGAAAACTGGTTTCTTTGGTCCATATTACCAGCAAGGCCCTTACTGGTTTTTAGGAATCTTAGCCCTATTTTTTTTAATCCTTACGATTGCCTATCAATTGAATCCTAGTTATTTTAAAATGTCTGCACAAAAAAATACTCCATCTGCATGGTTCTTCCCTGCCTTTGCTTTACTTACTACAGCCTCTTTCTTTAGTGGCAATTTATTTTTTTGGAATGATGCATGGGTGAATGTGAAATATGTTTTCATGATTCAGCCAGTAAGACTTCTTCTACACCTTTTTTACTTCGGACTCGGGGTCTATGCGTGGAAGTTTTCTTGGTTTACCCAGGGTGGCTATAGCCCCCGCCTACTCCCATGGAGCATCTCGGCGATTATTATGCTATTTGTTTTTTTGGCTTACCGTATGACATTTACCCTAATGCCTGATGTTCCTATATTATTTAAAGCAGGTCATGCCCTTACCCATTCCACTTTTGCTCTCACCGCTGCCTTTGCACTAATCGCATTATTTCAGCGTTTCTTTGATAGCCATGCTTATTTATGGCGTAGGCTGGCTGCTAATTCCTATATTATTTATTTCATTCACCAATGCGTAGTTATTCCGATTGGATGTATCGTGCAAAGACTAGAAATCAATGTATGGGTGAAATACTTCAGTGTATCGATTGTCACAGTTGTCCTATGCTTCTTAATCGCAGAATACCTGATTAACCCTATTTTATCCTTGGGAAAGCGAGATAAAAATACGATGATTCACTCATAGTAAGATTTTCACCCTAACTATATTTTCCATCAGACTAAAAAAACTGCCCACCATGAGGTAGACAGTTAAATCAGAATTACATATAAATCGTCAATGTAACGAGATCTTGGTTTGCAACGAAGATATAAGATCGGTTACTTCGTTATCGATGGTTGATTTTGCTAAAACAGTCTCTGCAGTACACTGGACGATCTCCGCTTGGGCGAAATGGTACTTGAGTGGTTATACCACACTCTGCACAAATAGCCTCATGCATTTCACGCTGTTGATAGTTATTACCTCGACCGCCGCTATTATGGGCTTGTTTGCGGGCAGCTCTACATTCAGGGCAGCGTCCAGGTTCGTTAGTAAACCCTTTTTCGGCATAGAAATCTTGTTCTGATGCTGAAAAAACAAATTGAACGCCACAATCCTTGCATGTTAATGTTTTGTCTTGATTCATATTATTAGCCTCCTCGAATATATAAGAAAGCAACGAGCTACTATGTAATAAGGACCATAATGATTGGTATAAAGATTATAATCGAAATCTAATTACTCATTGCCTTCCCTTGTAAATAACAACACTTTTAAATAAGAATGTTATTATTTACAGTGTAGTACTAATTTTTTTTCATGTCAAGCCTAAAATATTTCTCTACAATTGGTATATCTGCTGGAGCAAATTTATAATTCAATATGGTTTCTTTATCCACCCAGGTAATTTCATCATGTACGGTTGGATGTAACGAATGACCATTCCAATTCACCCAATAAGCTAATAACTGAATCGTTCCCCGCTCGTATTCGTAGATGCTCTCGGCAAAGAAAGAACCAATTTCTACATCAATTTGAAATTCTTCCTGCATTTCACGCTGTAAGCACTCCTCAGGAGTTTCGCCTTCTTCGATTTTCCCTCCAGGAAATTCCCAAAGATTTGCCAAAGGGTCTGAGGCACCTCGCTTTGCTATTAAACACAATCCGTCTTTTATTAACAATGCAGCAGTTACAGTTCTCATATTTATACTCCTATGCGTACTTCTTTTAGGCTCCTAAATCGACTGCGAAATACTTAAAATTTCATGGGGTTTATGAACTATATAGTTTGGATGTTCCTTCTTCGCATTATCAATCTGATCGTATCCCCAACTTACCCAAATCACCTTAACACCACTTTTTTTGCCCGCAATAATGTCTCTAACTTCGTCTCCAACATAAATCGCTTCAGAGTCTTTCAGTTTGTGCGTTTTTAAAAATCTTTTAATATCTTCATTCTTGCCAAACATATTGTTAGAACAAATAATTTCATTAATAAAGTCAATCTGATTTTGTTGAAGACATTCTCTTATATTCTGCTCCGAATTTGTTGAGACAATTGCTAGCTGAAAGCCACAGGCATTTAATTCTTCCAATAATTCCTTAATTCCATCAAACAAAATAAGATCCTTTATGGAGTACTTATATAGTTTGTAAATGTCCAACGCTAGAAGTGGAAATTTATATAATTTAAAATCAAGAAATTTAGACCTTTCCGTAATAGATAGTCTTTTTATATGTGCAATATCCTTTTGCTCTATCTTCTTTGCTTCATACTTGCCTGCAAGCTGGTTATACACTTCGATAACGATATTCAGTGAATCAACCAAAGTACCATCAAAGTCAAATAGTATGTACCTTACCATAACAATACGTATCCTCCTTTTAAATTGGTTACCTAATTCATATTCACTACTATGTCAAATCAAAAGAGAAACTCCAACTATGAAATTTTCGATTATGCCGCCATACAAATACTTTCATGCCGCCCCTCCGATGCCAGTTTTATTTTCTATTTCACCTTCGTTCACTGCTTTTCCTTGTTTTATATTATTTAACCAAAAACTACAACGCCTATAGTATTGAGAGAGTTATAGCCGACCTATAAAACAGAGAGAACGTCCCTGTCAAAATGACTAGGAACGCTCTCTCTTTCTTTGCGGTTAACTGGCGCAATATGCTAGAAAGTCAACGCTACAATTGTGGTGAAAGACAGCCATCCTGCAAACAGAGCTCCGGCGGTAAACGGTCAGCTACTAGTTGTATGATTGTCCATTTCCTCATTTGCAACTCCGTTTTGGATGTTGATTTCCTGCTGCTCAGCTGGCGCATCCTCAGCCCCTGACTCAGCAGCCAATAACATCATCAATTCAGCTTCGGACACAGTGGAAAACATGCCAGAAATCAATTTTTCTCTCATGCTTCAAACCTCCCTTGCTGTGCTTATGCTACCAGTTTACCGCATGATTAGTTATTGACCTGTGGCGAAATTCTTATGCACTGCATTTTCAGGAAATCGTATATCTAATTTTATAATTTCTTAATTATAATCCATCCCAATTGGATAGGTCTTTTACGCCATAACGTTTTTCTGCCTTGTCAGATCGAGAAAGGATGTCAATAAAATATTTCATATCATTACTATCTCCTTTGATTTGCCTCCATTCACTTATAACCCAAGTTTCCCCTTCCCGTTCTAATCCGATATTGGATTGATAAGGAGCAATGTTGGTTCCTATCGTCCCAGGCTTTATAAATTCAGCAGAATACAATACTACCGCTTTCAGCTTTTCACCATCATAAGACACATTTTCCAATCCTTGCAGCGTATAGCTTTTCACTGAGTCAAAATTAGCTAGTAATTGCTCATCGGACAGATGTCGCAAACCTGGGTTGATCTCTTTTATCGTCTTAGCATCTTTATTTGTTATAGCTGTAAAAAAAGGTACCAATGCCCGAATCATTTCTCTTTCCTCTGCTGCTATGGCTGTCCCATCTTTAGCAATGAGCGGCTGGGAAGTAATTTGATATGGGGCCTGCTGACTTGATACGCAGTTTATTGAAAGAAAGGTGACAAGTAAAAAAGTAATACCTAACAAACATTTTTTTATCATGATGACATCTCCTCGTATCGTAGTTTTTTGGAAAAATCCAATCGATCCTAACCTTTTCTTGCACGCAAAAAAAGAAACTGAGGTTTTTGAGTGAGGCGTTCATAAGCTTGAGGATGTACTTCTCTAAATTTTTCTGTCGGCATCGGTTCTATTAGTTTCTCAATCCTAAAGCCAGCATTAATGACAGGTGAGATGATATCACACAAGGGTCTCCTGTAGAATTGGACTTTTACTTTTCCCTTATTTGTCTCCCATTCATCTTCGATAATCTCCGTTAGAAAGTAGTTTTCTCTATTAAAATATGTAAAGTCCATAAATGGATGATGCACAGAGAAAATGAGTGTTCCCAATGGCTTTATTACCCGATTAAACTCATTCATGACAAGATTCCAGTCTTTAATATAGTGAAGTGTTAGTGATGATACTACAATGTCTATGGACTTGTCTTTAATGAAGCTTAAGGGTTCATTCAAATCAGCTCTTATAATATCAGCTTTATCACCTATTCTTTTCTTTGTCATTTCTATCATGCTGGGACTAAAATCAATGGCTGTTACATCTGCTCCCATATCCAGCAGCCATTTGCTATACCACCCTGCCGCACATCCCGCATCTAATACCTTTTTCCCTGCCACACTGGGAAGTAATGACAAGGTAGCCGGTCTTTCATAATATGCATTAAATGGTTTCGTATCCACACATTCAAAATAATAGTCCGCCATTGTCTCATAAGAATTAAAAGAAATTGAGTTTTCATTGATCACTGTTTTTCCATTTGCTTCACTTGTCAATTTTATGCCTCCCAACCTATGCTGGTCTTTGAGCCAGTTATCATTAGTATAACCTAATTTTGTCCTTATATTGAATTCGCGGGCATTCAGCAAATCCCTGCCAAATTATGCCTAGCAATATAAAAACGCGCTATGGTAAACCAATCGCGCGTTTTTAGCAAGTCATACACCAATACGATACGCTGAGTGGATATTCGTAAGTATTGGCAGGATGTTACGGTTATTTATCAACTGTTTGGTTTGCTGAAGAACTTATTGATGAACGTAATAGATTTCCCAGGGAAAAGGTGTGGCTCCCGGATAGAATCAATGCCACTGCAGCCGCAAGTAAGGATACGTCAAACTCATAGCCGCCAATAAATCCTTTACTTATTTTGACGGAAAAGATTGCTCCCAACATAACAAATACAATTCCCACCGCTGCAAGGCGTGTAAATAGTCCAAGAATCAGGAAGGCGCCGCCTACGGTTTCAATGGCCGCTACTACATAGGCGAGTAAAGGCGGCAGTCCGATTGAAGCAAACCATTGTACAATTCCACCCATTCCAGATATTTTTTGCAATCCATGAGCTAAGAAAATGGCTCCTAAAGAAACTCGGAGTACAAGCATACTCCATTCATAATAACGTTTTGACATAATGTATTCCTCCTATTGTTTATTTATTAATTTAGACAATGCATTTCCTATTTTAGATACGGCTATTTTTTACTTTTTATATCATTTTACTAACGTCTTCACCTGTGAAGACACCGACCCCTTCCATTCCCTTTACTACAAAGCCTTTACTTATAATATTGCGCAAAGCCGCTCTGCCGCGATGAATTCTTGACTTTGCTGCATTGGTATTGATATTCAAGATACTGGCAGCCTCTGGAACTGGAATTCCCTCAAGATCATGCAAAATAAGAAGTACTCGCTGGGTTTCAGGCAGTTTCAAGATTGCTTGCTGAACCAGAAATTGATTATACTTAGTCTCACACATCGTATCCGGATCTTCATTAGGCCGCTCAATTGGCAGCATCGCGCTTTGAAGTCTTTCATCCCACTCCATCTGATGATTCGTTTTACTTCTTTTCTTACGAAAATTAAAACATACATTAGAGCTTAATCGATAAACCCAAGTATATAAGCTGGATCGCCCCTTAAAATTTTGTAAAGATCGGTGTACTTGGATCAGAATTTCTTGTAACGCATCCATCGCATCATCATGGTTTCCAAGCATACGATACGTCAAGGAATAAAGCTTCGTCTGATATTGATTTATAAATAATTTTAGTGCTCTTTCCTGATCACCTTCATTAAAAAAACGAAGAATCTCCTCATCCGCTAAATTTACATTCTCATCCATATTTTATTCTTTCCTCCTTTCTTTAATGAAGCACAATGGACGGGCGAAAATCTGTAAATTCAATGATTCCCATCCCCACGCCAGGCAATTTTTCGTACGCTCGAATATTCCCCTGAGTTCGTGATCCCATTACTCCTAGTAACATAAACAAGTCACGAAAGGCACCTTCTGGTTTTGCCTTTTCCATTAGTTCCTGATCAATTTTTAAAAGCTCCATCCCTTTTCCCTCAGAAAGCAGCTTAAGTACTTGCTGATCAAATTTCTCAGGTATCAGCATCCTATCATCCATAAAACGGGTACCTTCATGAGAAAAGGAGCTTGAAACAAGAAATAATACTTTACCACCCCAGTTTCTTAGCGTATTCCCTAAGGTCCTTCCCCAACGGAAGGCACAGAGCATTGAGCCTGACACAGAAAGTGGAATAATCGGTATATTTCGCTCGGGAAACATGAAATGCAATGGAATGGCGATAGCATGATCTGCGCCATATTTGCCAATACTAGGATAGATCAAGTTTTCTTCACCCGCTTGTAAGAGTAGGTTTGCCAATTCTGGATGTCCAAAGACATTATATTCAATTCTTCTGGGAAATCCATCATAATCCATAATGGTTTCATGCTGTGATGAATTGTCGATGAAAAAGGTATCTTTTGTCTGCCAATGAGTTGTGACCGCAACTACAACCTCCACGCCCCACTCTTGCATCCTCATTCCACTGTCTTGTAGTTCCCTTATAACAAAAGAGGATTGATCGTCTGCTTCCTCCACCAGCAATGTTGGAGCATGAGGTACAATGATTCCATGAATGTTGGACTTTATCTTCATTATCATTTTATCCTTTCTTATTTATTTTGACTCTTGAATCCCTGAAACTGTTTACTATATCATCATTGCCTGGCGAATACTTTATAACGTGGATTGATTCGAAAATAGATCTATATTGGGGTCTATATAATCTTAGTGTTGATTTCAGCAAAAAAAGATATGGCTTCAATTTTTAAAATTTATCTAACATAAAAATCTGCTGACGATTTTCTAACTGAAACTCCAAAGGATGATTTACCCCATCTGGCATTGGTTGTCAATCGTCATTATTTTGTCACATTTATATACTATTCTAAAGATAGTTTTTCAAGTAAATTCCAAAAGAAAGGAGTTTATCATAAATGCAGCCAATCATTAAAGTATCTCCCATACGAAAAATGGATGCTGCCTATCTTCAAATATCGCAGCAAAATCAAATGACTGACATACAAAAAAGCAGCAAATACAATAAACGTAATTTCGGCTCAAAAATTACACGACAAAAAGCAGATGTTGTTGAAATTAGTGCTCAAGGTTTACGCGCATTACAGCAGCAGGAGTACTTAGCCCCTCCTGCGCAAAGCAGTACCGCTCCCTTGTCATATGCTTCACGTTTAATCGCAAATTACGAAAAATAGGATTCTGCCGGGAACGCAAAAAGCCGAACGACCTGCAAGAACTCAACAGAGAACTTGCAGGTCGTTCGGTTTTTATTGCAAATGGTAGAATTATTTTTTAAAAGCTGCTATACCACTCATCTAAGCTTCCGTCATCCTCAACGGTAACTTTATCATTACCCGAAGGATATTTAAAAAACAATAATTTAAGCCCCGCTTTTGACTTTTGCGCATAGATAATTCCTTGATGAATTAAATAAAAGTCTCCTTGTTTAACGAAGGTTTCTTCTCGCGTCTTTACGTTGATATACCTGCTTTCCCCTGCTAATACATAGATATACTCGGTTGTTGTTGTATGATAGTGCGGTTTTTCAATCGTATACTCTGTATATTCTGTAATGCCGGCTTCCACATGAGGATCTCGTAAATATTCCAGTTCTTGAGGCAAGGCTAATTCACCCACTAGGTATTGTCGCTTTGAACTGCCCAGTGCTAATTGGATATTTTCGCCGCTTATTACTTCGATTCTTTTCATCTCTCTCACCTTACCCTTATCGTCCTGCTAGATTGACAATATTTGAGATAAATTGTACATTTCTTGATCAAATACTTTTCTTTTCGTAAGCGCTTCCATAATATCTATATTAATCAAGTGATTGTCTTTTATGCCAATGGCACGATTGGATTTCCCCTCAATCAAAAGATTAACAGCCATAGCTCCCATTTTGCTTGCTAATATTCGATCAACAGCGGTGGGCACTCCGCCTCGCTGAAGATATCCAAGCACCGTAACTCTTGATTCAATGCCAGCATTATTCAATATTTCTTTTTGTAGCTCTGCAGCAGATCCTCTGCCTTCAGCCAACATAATAATATTATGAGCTTTCCCGCGCTTCCTGCCTTGCAGCATTTTCTCACAAATTTTCTTCACTTCATATTGTTCTTCTGGAACTAAGATACTTTCCGCCCCTCCAGCAAGACCTGCATAAAGAGCGATATCCCCGCAGTGCCTTCCCATCACTTCAATAATGGTTACTTTCTCATGAGACATGGATGTATCTCTTATTTTGCTGATGGAATCGAGCACCGTATTAACTGCTGTATCAAAACCAATTGTATAATCGGTGTACGCTAAATCGTTATCAATGGTACCGGGAATTCCCATTACCTTGATATTGCCACGACCAAGTTTATTGACTCCCTGAAAAGAACCATCTCCACCGATTACGATGAGACCGTCAATTTCATTTTTCTCTAATATCCCTATTGCCTTATTGATACCAGCTTCAGTTTTCATTTCTTCACATCTGGAAGTTTTAAGAATCGTTCCGCCTCGGTGAATGATATCGCCAACCGATGCTATATGCATTTCTTTTATTTCACCATGTAAGAGACCCGTATAACCTCTTTGGATTCCAACGACTTTGAGATCATGATAAATGCCTGTTCTTACTATGGCTCGAATGGCTGCATTCATACCTGGGGCATCCCCGCCGCTGGTTAACACTCCTATCTTCTTCATGAATCCGATCTCCTTTTTTAACACTACAGTTCCTATTTCTTCTACGCTAGTTGCCTTTCAATACCTTCTTAGCTACTGCAACAACGTTTTCTGTGGTGAAACCAAATTTATTAAATAATGTTTTCGCTGGCGCTGATGCCCCAAAACCTTTCATGGTTACATATGCACCATCAAGTCCAACATACTTACCCCAACCAAAATCGCTGGCTGCTTCTACTGCGACTCTCCCTCTCACGGCTTTGGGCAGCACGCTTTCTTTATATTCGTCTGACTGCTCCTCAAAAACATCTATAGAGGGCATACTTACGACTCTTACGTCAATATTTTCTTTAGCTAATTCTACTTTGGCATTCACTGCCAATTCCACTTCTGATCCGCTTGCTATAATAATTCCATCTGGCACTGCTTTATTGGAATCAGCCAGGACATATCCACCTTTTAATGCTTCTTTGCTTGCCCCTTTTAATTGTGGCAGATTTTGTCTTGATAAAACCAAAGCAGTCGGCGTTTTTGCCGATGTAATGGCATAGTACCATGCAGCACATGTTTCTGTTGCATCTGCTGGTCTGAACACGGTAAAATTCGGCATTGCTCTCAGCATGGCTAATTGTTCAATTGGTTCATGGGTGGGACCATCTTCACCAACACCGATGCTGTCATGAGTCAAAACATATGTAATAGGCAGTTCCATCAGCGATGCCAATCTTGCCATTGGTTTTACATAGTCACTAAATACAAAGAAAGTCCCAACAAAAGTTTTCAGTCCCCCATGTAAAGCAAGACCATTACCAATCGCTGCCATTCCAATCTCTCTTACACCATAGTGAATATTTCTGCCACTGTAATTTGATTTTGAAAAATCTCCGGCATCTTTCATATTTGTTTTATTGGAAGGCGCAAGATCGGCACTGCCGCCAATAAAGTTGGGTAATATATCTTTAATGCGGTTGATCATAATTCCAGACAGGTTTCGTGTTGCGTCTGCTTTGTCAGCGTAAGCCCAAAACTCTTCTTTGTTAAGAAGATCTGCTAATGCATTATTATCGAAATATTGCTGCCAAAGAGTTTTCATCTCAGGGTATTTTTCACTATAGGCCAAAAACAGCCCATTCCAAGTTGTTTCGTCCTCTGCCTTTTTTTCTGCAATCTTTTTGTAATGATGGTAAACAGCATCAGGGACATAAAACGCATCTTGTTTTTCCCATCCGAGATTTTCTTTCAAAGCTGCAACATTTTCTACACCTAAGGGTTCGCCATGTGCACTTGCTTGGCATTGTTTTGCCGGGCATCCATAGCCAATTTGTGTTTTTACTATGATAAATGAGGGTTTATTGGTTTCGGCTTTAGCCGTTTGAATTGCCTTTCCAATTCCCTCAAGATCATTTCCATCCTCTACTACGATAGTCTGGAAACCAAATGCCTGCATTCTTTTTTCTACATCTTCGGTGAAAGCAATGTCCGTGCTTCCTTCTATGGTAATGTTGTTGCTATCGTAAAATACAATTAGCTTACTTAGACCTAAGGTTCCTGCCAGTGAAAGTACTTCTGAGGTGATTCCTTCCATCATGCATCCATCACCGCCTAGTACATAGGTATAATGATCTACAATAGGAAATCCCTCTTTATTAAAGATGGAAGAAAGATGGGCTTCTGCCATCGCCATACCTACGGACATACCCATACCAGCGCCAAGTGGCCCGGTTGTAGCTTCCACTCCTACGGTATGACCATATTCCGGATGACCTGGAGTTAGCGAATCCTCTTGTCTAAATTGCGCGAGGTCTTCAATTGACAAATTACCATAGCCAAATAAATGTAATAGCGAATAGAGTAATGTAGATCCATGACCGGCTGATAAAACAAAGCGGTCTCGATTTACCCATTTCGGATTTTTAGGATTGTGTTTCATGTGATTTGCCCATAATTCATAAGCCATGGCTGCGCAGCCAAGGGGCAGTCCAGGATGACCGGAATTCGCTTTTTGTACAGAATCTGCCGCTAGAATTCGAATTGCATTTACTGACATCTCATCAATTTTACCCATTTGTTTCTCTCCTTTTACATACTGTTTTTTTGGTAACTATTAGTTTTGCAATAAAAGCTGATATGAATTTTCATATCAGCTTTTATTGTAACTCTTAATCGATAAATATTCTACTTGTTATATATCGCGTCTTGTTCTTTGCGAAGCTTATAAATCAGTGTTGTTTGATCTAATTCCACCATATCCAGAGTTAAAAGCTGACCTTTTTTCGCATCTTTTAACATGCGAGTCTTATTCGATACCAAACCGTAAGGAACATAGCCTTTAGCATCAGATTCTGCAGCACTGGCAATCGAGCCATAGGTTGTGTAGCAACCAATACCATCAATGTACTGACCCGCTTTCAAATCTGTTTTTGCAACGGTAATGCATTCACTAACAAGACCATCGATTGGCACTATAGTAGATTCACCATCAATAACAGCTTTAGCAACTGTTAATGGAGTTTCTAAGTTACACAAATGATATGGGCGATACAAAATCCATAATGGTCCATTGCCCATGCTGTGATAGCGCATTTGATAAGCGATTTCTTCATTTTCAGTAGACACAGCAACAAATACTCCTGGGGCAATGCCATTTACATATTCAACAACACCATGTTGATTTAAGATACCACCATCTTGTTTGAGTTTATATAAATCTGGCAATTCTTTCACGGTCGCTGCAACACCATGTCCACCAATTACATCTGGAATTAACCCTGTAGCATTTGACATAGCCGTCATTTCTACCATTGTTTTTGTACCATCTTTGAAAGAGCAGAGCATTTTAGGACTCATTTTACGGCGAGTTGCTTCTTCCAGTACACTATCCGGATTGCAAGCATAGTCAAGTTTATTGTTCTTGCCTTTTCCCATTACTTTAACATCCATACCCATTGCTTTGGCAAAACAATATAATTCCATAACAGCACCTGGCTCATCACCAGCCGAACCAGTATAAATGACACCTTGTTGTGCCGCTAATCGTTTCAGATACGGTCCAATAACAACGTCTGTTTCCACATTCAACATAACCACATGTTTACCATTTCTCATGGCATCTGTTGCAACTTTCGCACCTACATCAGGAACGCCGGTAGCATCAATTGCACATTCTACCAAATTAGCTTGAGAAATGAGGTCTGCATTGACAGTCGCAACATATTTTCCAGCTTCTATCCATTTATTTGCATCTGCAAGAGTATCAACAATGGCAATTTGATCGTCTTTTATACCGGCATAGTGAAAGGCATGCACGGCATTTTCAACATTTATATCGGATACGATGGACGGCATGATACCTTGCATCAACACCATTTGTGTCACCATGCCTCTTCCCATTTGTCCTGCTCCTACAATACCTGTACGAATGATTTTTCCTTCTTGTTGACGTTTAATTAATTTCTGATTCATATTTAACATAGTAGAGCTCCTTTTAGTCTTATTATTTTAAAATTCACAACAAGTTAAATAGTTCAGCTTCCTGTAAAATTTAATCGTTAAAAAATTTCAATGATACCACCTAGGACAATATCTTCAGGGTTTAATTCTTCCCCTTCCAGCATAATGCAGCCGGGACGTTCCGGTTCTGTACCACCTTTAAAGCTAAAGGTACAATGACCGAGTTCTTTCAAGGTATGCGGCGCTTCAGAACCAATTGCAGTTATAGTAAATGCCTTATCACAAATAATTACGGTATCGCCCACTGCCAACTCTGCAAGGAGTGGGGCAGGTTTGTGTAAAACCGCTATTTCTTGCAATTCTAGTGGTGCTCCTTCATTAAAAATGATGATAACATTCAAGTCTTTATCACTAAGAAACTCCAAAGCACCTGTTCCCCAGCCAGTAATCGCAGAATGATATTTCATTTGTTTTCCCCCTTATCCACATTTGTGCCTTTTCGTTTTTCTTCCTGATTTGCTTAATACATACCAAAGCTAAATAAATACGCAATAATGACTGATAAAGGCCCGGTGATAATGCGTGAATATAGTACCGCTGGAACACCAAGTTCAATGGTTTCAGGCTCAGCTTCCCCAAGGCTTAATCCTACGGGAACAAAATCTCCACCTACCTGTGCATTAATCGCGAATAAAGCAGGTAATGCATATTGCACCGGAATATGACCTAAACCAATTTCAACTCCCAGTAAAGTTCCCACAACTTGCGCAATAACTGCACCTGGACCAATAACTGGTGATATAAAAGGCAGGGAGCACACAACGGAAATGACCAGCATCCCTGGCAGTGTACTTGCCAATGGCGAAATAGTAGTCGCAA